>OGDN01001916.1_pt1 | contig 30027 bp, 33 predicted proteins | sample 1570271 | NCBI WGS metagenome assembly OGDN01 (sample SAMEA4384481, study PRJEB24528) | human gut metagenome | reverse complement strand
TAATGCAGTTCCGGATTTACTGGCCATTATTGGGGCAATTTTGATTGCTTATGGAATATCCATAATTTACCTCCCTGCCGCATGGATCGCTGCGGGAGCAGAGTGCATAGCGGGGGCTGTGATCTGGAGCCGTGGATATACCGGAACGGGAGGTGATGCAGCGTGATTTTCGATAGAGCTGTAAATTATAGAGTATCTAATCAAGCACGCGCACCAAGCGGGACAACGCTGACGATTTCCGACGCAACCTCATGGGAGACAGGTGCCATCAGTGAGGACAAATCAATGAAACTGTCGGCGGTGAACGCCTGTGTAGAGGTGCTATCAAACACGATTAGCAAACTGCCGATATATGTTAGCGATGGAAACACAAAAGAAAAGCTAAAAAATCATCCGCTTGCCTATCTTCTATCTGTCCGTCCAAACGAAGCGATGACACCGAGCGTTGCCAAAAAGTTGACACACTGCAATGTTCTGTTGGGTGGAAATGGCTATCAGATCATCGTGCGGGATTCAATCAATGCAAGACCGCGTGAACTGATCCCGGTTCCATATTACTGCATAGAGCCTTTCTTCGACACGGAAGGAAAGCTATGGTATCTCTACACCAATCCGCGCACGGGAGAAATGCGTAGGCTTAATCAATTTGACGTACTCCACTACAAAGCGTACAGCAAAGACGGAATCACAGGGATTTCTGTGCTTACCCGCGCTCAGGAGACGATAAGCACGGCTAGAGCCGCGCAGCGGTACGAGAATAAATTTTACTCCATGAATGCACAGCCCTCCGGTGTGCTTACAATCGATACGGGCCTCGACAAGGAAGCGAAAGACAAAGTACGCGCCGAATGGGAAAGAATCCATAGCGGCGTAGACAATTCTTTTCGCACGGCGGTGCTGGACCTCGGTATGAAATACCAGCCGATATCAATTTCCAACAAAGATGCGCAGTTTATTGAGAGCAAGGCTGTCACAGTGGAAGATATTTCCCGCTTCTTCGGCGTGCCCCTTTATAAACTGGGTGCCGGAAAGCAAAGCTATAATTCAAACGAGCAAAACGGGATCGAATACATCTCAGGAACAATTCATCCCTACATCTCCCAATATGAGGAGGAGGATAGCTATAAACTGCTTTTCGACAGCGAACTCAACCGAGGTATGTGGATCAAGCGAAATATGATGGCAGAACTTCGCGGTGACACCGCAAGCCGTGGTACCTGGTATCGAAACATGCGGGAGATTGGAGCTTTTTCAGTTAACGATATCCGCGACTTGGAGGACATGCCGGATGCGGAGGGCGGAGACACCCGTTATGCAAGCTTGAACTATGTGCCGCTTGACCAATTCGCGCAGCTCAGCGAAAAACGCGCAGAGAATGGAGGGAAGAAATGAAGTTTTGGAACGTCGTTAAAAATGAGGAAACGGGCACCGTAGAAATTAGAATCGAAGGCCCCATCCAGATGGAAGAGAGCTTTTGGGCGTGGTTTTTTGGCGAAGAGGAACAGACCGCAAAAGGTCTCCGCGAAGAGATACGCAAGACGGATGGCAAGGACATCACCGTATGGATCAATTCAAACGGTGGCGAATGTATTGCGGCATCTGTCATTTACACGGCCCTCAAAGAACACAAGGGTAAAGTGACGGTCAAGATTGACGGCAGTGCGATTTCTGCTGCTTCCGTCATCGCTATGGCGGGGGATGAAATTTTAATGTCCCCCACATCCGTTATGATGATCCATAATCCGCTGACCTGCGCGGAGGGCGAAGTCAAAGATATGAAAAAAGCGATTGAGGTGCTGACGGAAGTTAAAGAAACGATCATCAATGCCTATGCAGCAAAAACAGGAAAGCCACGCGAGGAAATCTCCAGGCTTATGGATGATGAAACGTGGATGGGTGCAAAAAAAGCGGTCGACTTAGGGTTTGCGGACGGCATTCTCTGGGATCAAAACGATCCAGACGAAAATACCATGAACGGAATCGTAAGAGGAATGCGCACCATTTACAATAGCCTGGATGGAAGCACAGTGAACACCAGCGAACTGATTGCACACTTAAAACCAAAAAATGATGAAGCTTGGAAACTGGCAAGAGCCCAGTTAGCCATAGAACAAAACAGATTTTAATGCAGGAGGAAAAACGATGGAAAAGATTTATGAACTAAAGAACCAGCGCGCCAGTCTGCTTGATGAAGCGCAGAAAGCACTTGATGCGCACAGCATGGAAACGTACAACGCAAAAATGGATGAGATCAGAAATCTAAACACGGAAATTAGCGCACTAGAAGAATTGAATGTTGAAAAAGGCCGGTTTGAGGACAGCAACGCAAACATGGTGACGAAAGCGCATGTTGCACAGCAGCAAAAAGAGGATCAGCAGGTAAAAAATAAACTGGATAAGGCGCGCAGCGGAAACGAGTACGTTAACGCCTTCGTAAATGCGCTTCGTGTCGGCGCGCGGGTAGGCCGTGACCGGAACGAGAAGTTGGAGCCGCTGTATAACGCGCTCTCCATCGGAGGAGGGGAACCAGCGGGCAGCGACGGTGGATTCCTTGTACCGGTGGAATTTGACGACATGATCCACCGCGTCATGAAGGATTATATCCGCCTTGCTGACTACTTCAAACTTGAGACGGTTAATGGCTTTACCGGATGGAGAGCGATCGAGACGACCGCGCTTCGCAAGCCCTTGCCGAAGATCGGCGAACTGGAAGAGATCGGTAAAACCGATCAGCCGAGTTTCCGTAAGATCGAATACTCGGTCGATAAATACGGTGATCGCATCGAGGTTTCGAGTGAGCTTTTGGCCGATAATACGGCGGGGCTACTCCGATACATCGCGGAATGGTTCGGGCCGCGCGTCGTTATGACGGAAAACGCCCTGCTGCTATCCCTGTTGGATGCGCTTACAGCTAAAAATTTTACGGCAGGTAAGGAAATGAAAGATCTGAAATCCTTGCTCAATAAGGGCTTGAACACGGCCATTTCCCGCAACGCTATAATTCTTACCAACGGCAACGGATACGACTTTTTCGATCAGCAGGAGGATAAAAACGGTCGCCCGATGCTTGTGCCGAACCCACAGGACCCGGACGTTTATCGATTTAAAAGCCGCCCGGTGGTATATGCAGATGCCGATCTAATCCCAAGCCGCACCGTAACGACAACGGGCGCGACCAAGGGTGATTATGATCCGGTATACGTTGGATTCTTTAAAACATTCGGAACGCTGTTCCGCCGCCAGGCGTTGGAGTTTAAGACAACAGATGTCGGCGGAGCAGCTTGGGAGCACGACACGACAGAACTGCGTGGCATCGTGCGCATGTGTGCGCGCACAGTAGATGCGGATGCAGCAGTCAAGCGCGAAATTTTCACGCCTGCATCTGCCTAAGAAAAACGATTGGAGGGATAGGCCTTGCAGAACGGCCTGATATCAGAGGCAGCGCTGAGCGATTATCTGGGAGTTGACGATGAATCATATGAGACTGTTAGTCTGCTCAGAGATGCGGCAATGGATGATCTTCGGCGCAGTACAGGAATCACAGAGCAACAGATCACGAATTTTGGCCTCGTAAACGAATATGTCATGTGCAGCGTCTATCTCTCCTTTTATGCAACCAGGGACGGAAGCCAGAATACGCAGTATGTGGAGAGCAGACGTAATCAAATCCTAAAAAAACTACAGTATGCGCCGGAAACGACTAGCCAGAGACGGAGGAGATCGAAATGATGCTTAGCGAGCGGGCAAATATCCTTACACTCCGGGAAATTGGGGGCGGAGTGCAATTTTCCTGGGTTCCCCAAGCATGCACCTGGTGCAAATCGGAACTAAAAACGCAGGGAAACATTTTTTCGAAAATCGGGATCAGTGCGCGAACAATTGTGTTTACTATGTACCGACGCAATATTACTCCGAAAAATGCGCTACGTTGGAAGGGCCAATTTTGCTTTATTACCGACGTTGTCTCGGACGGAATCTATTTGATCGTGACCGCCGCTCTGGTGCAGCCGACCAGATGCATTGCCAAACGGATCGTTAGCAACACAGGAGATAATAACTTTGTCACGGAGGAAGAGCAATCGGTCGTCGGCTTTCCCGGGGTGCTGACAGAAAAGTATTTGAATTACAGTAAAGATGAGCCACATGATGTCAACGAGATTACCTTCGTGCTCGTTACGCCGAAACAAGTCCAGCTAAAGTCGGGGGATATCGTGTTAACGGAAGAATGCAGTTATAACGTTATTGCCTGCCATACACTGGACGGGTATAAAAACGAGTACGAAATCCAGAGGAGGAAAGAAATTTGACATGCAGGAAATCAAGAAGCATGGATTCAAATTGTTAGAAGATTGCTTCACTGATGTTCTTTTAAAGTCTCCCGAAAAGCGTAAGGAGTTACATGAGCGTATCGCTGAGCGGTTAAAAAATACGATAGATGCCGAAATAGGGAGCCGAATCGAAGATAGCGACGGAAAAATTCAGAATTGGCAAGAGAAAGCGGTAGGAGAAAAAGGCGGATATGCCGCTGTTCGACCTTTGAGCGGAAAAAATGGCGGCGGAACTGGGGAAGGAAGCGTAGGAGCCATCACCAATTATCTTGAAAGTGGGCATAAGATTCGCCCTCCGGGAGGCGGAAAGGACTACCGCCCCCGCATCAACGTTCCATATGTAAAAGGTTACTTTTTCTACGAAGCAGCAGGTGTTGAAGCTGAGCGGATCGCACTCGAAGAAGCCGAGCGATTTGCCGACGAACTGGCTGATATGCTGGAAAGGAGCCCATGATGCTGGGGCAATTGCAAATTGTAAAAGGGATTAATGCGGCCATTTACAGAGCTGGCATCGAGGGTGCTGCGTATATCCAGCGCTGTCCGGCAAATTTTGCAAGGCCATGCTATTACATCAGTGCCGTAAAGGAGGATGTGCGCTCGGATAACAAAAGGCTAGTGCATGTCACCTCTTATTTCACGATTACCTACTTCCCTCAACTGGTAAAACACCAGGAGTATTGTACGGCAGAAGCGCTACTCGTAGCACAAAACGCAGTTATGTCCGTTTTTCGGCCCGGATATTTGCAGATAGAGAATCGCGCAATCACTGTGCAATCTTCATCAGGTGGAATTGCAGAAGATCGTGTCTACATCGAGCTTCAGGCCGAATATTACGATGACCGCACAGAATTATCAGCGATAGCAGAAGAGCCAGTCGCAGACAACATAACGATTAATTTTGAATGAAAGGATGAGCAAATCAATGGGAATGCCAAGTATTGATGTTGTATTTACGGAAAAAGCAAACACATCGATCCGGATGGCGGAGCGTGGGATTATGGCGATTGCCGTCAAGGATGCATCCCAAGTAGAAAACGGGCAGGCGTATATGCTGCTCAGCGCCGCTGATATTCCGGAAACGCTGAGTGATAAAAATAAATCGTATATAGAACGTGGATTTATTGGTTACGTGAATCCGCCGCGTAAGATTTATCTTTATGTACTGCCGGAAGCAGTTGAGAATCTGAACGAAGCGCTGGCGTATTTTGAGACGGTCCGATTCGATTATCTGGTTGGGCCGCCCGATCTGGAGGAAACCGAAGCGGAGGAGGTTGAGAAATGGATCAAGGCACAATGGGGAAACGATAGCACACCCCGTGCTGTTTTGCCACACAAAGCTTCCGACTTTGCGCCTATCGTCAACTTTACGACGGACGAGATCAAAGCGGGTGACGATACATACACAGCGGCACAGTATTGCAGCCGCATGGCCGGGATGATCTGTGGAACGCCGCTTACCATTTCCTGCACGAGTGCGCCGCTACCCGAGGTCGAAGATGTTAAGCGAATGACAAGATCAGAGATGGATACCGCTGTGGATAACGGGGAATTCATCATCTGGCACGATGGAGAAAAGGTCAAAATCGGGCGCGGTGTCACCAGCCTCAAAACTGTGACGGAAAGGCAAGGCGTGTCATACAAAAAGATCAAAATTATAGATACAATTAGCCAGATAAAAACCGATCTGAAACTCACGCTTCAAGATACCTATCAGGGCAAGTATCCTAACAGCTATGATAACAAATGCCTCCTCATCACGGCACTCCAGAATTATTTCTCTGTTATGGAGCAGGAAGGCATCCTACAAGCCGGTTTCTCTACGGTGGAAATTGATATCGATAAGCAGCGTGCCTACCTTCGTGAGAATGGCGTTGACGTTGAAAGCATGAGCGAAGATGAAATCAAAAAGGCCGCAACAGGGTCACACGTCTTTTTGAAAGCATCTATCCATATTCTCGACGCAATTGAGGATATTGCAATCGAAATTACGATTTAAGGAGGGTAATGATTATGGCAAAGGGCATGGACAGCGATAAGCGGGTGATCAATGGTTCTCATGGAACTGTATGGTTATCTGGTGAAGAGGTAGGAGAAGCATATGGGCTCAAAGCTTCATCAAAATTCTCAAAAGAGCAGATTAAACGCGCTGGCGTGATGACAGTGGGGCATAAAACAACGAGCATCGAAAACACAGGGTCGCTCATGATGCACAAGACGAATTCGCGCATGGCATCCCTGATTTCTGAAAAAATCAAAAAAGGCGAGGATCCGCGTTTTACAATCGTAACGCTACTGGATGATCCAGACGCTTATGGTGCGGAGCGCGTTGCTCTATATGACGTATCCTTCGACGATGTGACGCTTGCTGACTGGGAGGCTGGAGCTGTCGGAAAAGTGGAATCGGCATTTACGTTTGGAGACTATAAGTTCTTGGATAAAATCTCAGTGAGGTGAGTGAAATGGATCAAACAATGGAACTACTGCTTGGAATGGGCGCACGCAAGCAGGCGGAAAAAGAAATCAAACTGCTTAGTCTCAGTGAGGAACTAGGAAAAGATGTGGTTTTCAAAATCCGTTCCTTGCCATACAACACGGTGGCGCGGCTGCGAGAAAAAGAAGATCAGAGCGATTTTTCTCTGCATGTTGTTCTTGAAGGCGTTGTGTCTCCGAACCTGCGCAGCGAAGAACTGATGCGAGCACATGACGCTCCAACACCAATCGAACTAATCAAAAGTATCCTTCGCCCGGGGGAAATCGAGGATATTTCTATTCAGATCGAAAAGCTTTCCGGATATCGAACCGATACAGTCAGGATAGTGGATGATATTAAAAAAAAGTAGAAACGGACAGAGAGATGCAACTTAGCTTCTGTCTTTTTCGGGATCACAATCTCCTTCCGTGGGACTTTTACCGTCTCCCGGAAGGATGGCGAATTGTTATCAGAGCGTTTTATGAAAAAGAACGCGGCGTGTAAAGGGTGAGAGCATGGGACGAGATATCAGCATCGCGGTGAGCGTCAAGGACAAGTATTCAGATGCAGTGACTAAGATGCAGTCAGCAAGCAAATCATTCACGAAGGATCTCGACGGAATGTATAAAAAGCTAGATACGCTGGATAAAGCACAATCTAGGCTAAAATCGGACACAGACAGCCTTAAAAAAGCCATGCAGGACGCGCAAAAGGAGTTCAAAAGAACAGGCGAAGAATCAAAGAGAATGGCGGCACAGGTTGCTAGCGATAAGTACGAAAATGCCAGACGAAATTTAAAGCTTGTTTCTGATGAAGCTAGATCAACCGCCAAAGAAATTAAATCCATGTCAGATGCCATCAGTAAGGCGGATAACCGCGCCGGAAGTTTAAAAAAAGTCATCGGTTCCAAAGGCTCGGAAGATACTGGAAAAAGTATCTTATCTTCTCTTGCAGGAGCGGGCATTGCCCAAATGATCGGAAACTCCTTGTCAGAGGGAGCGACAAGCGTTATTTCATCCGCGTTCGGAGACAGAGCCGGAACTATGTTCGGAACCACACTATCAAGCATCGCGCAGGGAGCGGCTATGGGAAGCGTTGCAGGAGCGAAAGGTGCAGCAGTTGGTGCAGCCGCAGGCGCAGTTTCCGGCATTATTTCTAGCGCAACTTACGACTTCTCCAACAAAAACGAAGCGTATAAAAGCGCGGTGCAGGAAGCATATACAACCGTCACGACCCAGCAGGCACAGGATCTAGAAAATGGAATTAAACTGGCTGGAAGTCGTGAGAAAACGCAGATGGCCTTCTCCACCATGATGAAAGATGATGGAAAGGCAAAAGCGTATCTGTCAGAGGTGAAAAAAATGGCGGATTATACGCCGTTCCTTTTTGACGATCTGACGGCAATGTCAAAAACGCTGCTTACCTACGGTTACAATGAAAAAGAAATGATTCCGCAGCTTACGAAAGTCGGGGACGCGGGCGCGGCGCTTGGCATGAATACCGAAGATATGAAGATGGTGGCAACAGCGATCGGGCGTATGAAATCTTCTGGGAAAACCACACTGAAGTATATCAACATCCTTCAGGAGCGCGGTGTTGATGCAATAGGCTACTTAGCACAAGCTGGGGGCATCAGCAAAGGAGAAGTGTACGAAAAAATCTCAAAAGGATTAATCCCTGGCGCGGAAGCTGCAAAAGCAATCTCCGACTATATGGGAAAAGCTTACGAAGGTGCGATGCAACTGCAAAGCACGTCGTTTGAGGGTATGCAAAGCACATTGCAGGGTCTGACTGAGAACTTGAACGCCGCAATGGGCGAAGGATACAATGAAGAGCGCAAGAAAGGTATGCAGGAGCAGATTGATTACCTCGGAGGTGAAATGGCGAAGGAACAGCAGGAAGCTTATAAATCAATCGGCCAATGGAAGGCGAGCCTTGAAAACGAGCGCGAGAAAGCGATGCGCGATGCCGTGCAAAGCGCGATGCAATCCGATGCATATCAAAAGGCCAAAGCGACGAAAAATGGCGCAGAAATGGGGCGCATTATGGCTGAAGCACAGATCGAAGGTGAAAACGCTTTTAAGGATACAGAAGGGTATAAAACAATGGTACAGGCCGAAAAAGGACTTGTAGGTAGTATCCAGAATTCTATGAAGCAGGATAAAACCTACTGGAACTATGGTTACGAGATGGGGCAAGAATTCAGCCGCGGATATTTGTCTGCCAGAGGGGCAAGCTACACCTCCTACGTTACGCCGGAGCGTAGCAAACTCCAAAAGCCTTTTAATTCCAAGGCAATTGGAATACTGCGTGTCCCATATGATGGGTACCCAGCCCTCCTGCACGAGGGAGAAGAGGTGCGTACTGCGAGCGCCTCCCGTGCAGGAGATGATAGTCAGGGGTACATCATCAATATCAATAATCCTGTGGTACGGGAGGAACAGGACTTTTACAGGCTAACGCAGCAGATAGTAGGAGCGATCCGCCAACAGGCGGCGATCCAGGCGGGGTGATAAAGTGGAGCGCAAGGTTATTTTTAAAAATGAGACAAAAACTGAAGAGATTACTTTACCGATCACGCCGGAATCTTACCAGATGCAGCGCGGAATGAAAATTGAGACAGTAAATATCCACGCCTTGGGCGATGTCAGCCTTGCGGGATATACCGCCCTTGCATCTATCACAGTCGAGGCTGTTCTCCCGAGCCGAAAACGCTCGGAAATGGTTCCAGGAGCACGCACGAATCCGCAATATTATATTGATAAATTTTGGGAATGCACAACAAACCGCCACAAGCTACGTTACATCATCTCAGGAACAAAGTCGAACCTCCCTGTCTATTTAGAAAATCTGGAATACAGAGAAGATGACGGTACGAACGATATCAAAGTAACCCTGACTTTACGCGAGCGCAAGGAACTTAAAAAGCTACGCACGACAACCGTTAAAAAGAATAAACCTAGGGCGGCACCCGCTAAAAAATTGACGGTGCGCAGCTATAAGGTGGTGCGTGGTGATACCTTGTGGGGGATCTGCAATAGATTTTACAAGGAACCGACTCTTTGCTATAAACTTGCAAAATATAACGGCATAAAAAACGCAAATCTCATCTACGCTGGACAGGTCATCAAGATCCCGGAGGCATCAAAGCTATGAAGATCACAATTACGGGTGGCGGGAAGGCGACGGACGTCACGCAATATGTCACTACGGTGACCTGGGGCGGAGACTATCAATCGTGTGCCCGAACACTAAGTTTCGGGATCCTCTCCTCCCCCACGGATCGCACAATTGAAAAGGTGCGCTGCGATCTGATGGATGCCGTCGCGTTTGACCATAATGGAAGGATTTTTGATGGCTATATCTTTCGGAGAGAGAAAAGCACGAATGAAAGCGAAATCACCATCACTTGTTTTGATAAGGGCTTCTATCTTAGAAAGATTACCGCGTCGTATAAATTTACGCGAACAACGCCTGAGACGATCACGCGCCGCGTCTGCGCAGACTATGGGATTCAGGTTGGTAGTATCGCACGAACGGGCTTTACTTTATCGCGCAACTTCTTGGGGAAAAATTTATACGATATTATCCAAAGCGCCTATACGTTTGCCAGCAAATCAACTGGGAGAAAATATCAGATCCGATTTGAAGGCGGAAAACTTTCGGTACAAGAAAAAGGCGTTAACAGTAGCACGATTATCATCGAAGGCGGCGTAAATCTTATGGATTCCGCAATTTCGGAATCTGCGGAAAATGTTGTAACGCGCGTAAAAATCTACAGTAAGGATGATAAATTTGTCCGCAATGTGGACAATGCACAGGCTATGAAGCTTTACGGATTGATGCAGGAATACGTTAAGCAATCAGAGGATGACAACGGACAGGCCCGCGCCAAGGAGATATTGAATGCTGGGACGTTAGAACAGAAGATAACGGTTAACGGAATCGGGGACACTCGTTGCACCACAGGAAATGCGGTTGTCGTTCAAGAACCATATACCGGAATCTATGGCCTATTTTACATTGATTCTGACACGCACACTTGGAAAAATGGGCAGTATTATATCAAACTTGTTCTAAATTTCAAAAATCTCATGGATGAAAAAGATGCGGGTGCCATTGAAAAGGCCAGTAAAAGCAAGGCAGGAAGTTCGAGCAACAAAAAATCAGAAGGCAGTGGAAGCTCATGGAGCTATGTCAATAAGCCTACATAAAAGGAGGAAGCGTTTATGCAGGATAACCCGTTTGCATCCATGCTTGAACTCATAAGGAACACTGTACAGGAGCAAAACACACCAGCCTTTCGCCTCGGCGAAGTTATCAGCGCTTCACCATTAAAAATCAATGTGATGGGTACGCCACAGGATCGAGATTCAATAGAAAAAAACGAGAGTATTAATGCCTTTTCAGTAGGCGAACGTGTCCTCCTTGCCTGCCTCGACGGAGATCAACGCTTTGTCGTGATTTGTAAGGTGGTGAGCGTGTAATGGATATATTTCCAATGGTGCAGCCGAATACGGAGGAAGCAGAGACAGATCCAGAATACCCGCTATATCGGGATGTCAAATGGGATTTGCGCGAAAATAAGCCGATCTTTAAAAACGGCGCGCCTGTTATCGTAGAGGGCCAGGAGGCAGTTCTCGGTTGGGTACTGCGTGCACTCTGCACGGAGAGGGACCGATATGAAATCTACTCAGAGGAATACGGCTGCGAAATCGAAATACTAATCGGCCAGCCTTATACCAAAGAACTGAAAGAGGCAGAGGCGGCACGGTATCTTGAAGAATGCCTGCTTTGTAATCCGTATATTACGGGAGTGACGGATGTCGCGGCATCGTTCGAGGATGGCAGAATGGAGCTCTCATGCAGGATCTCAACGATTTATGGGAATGGTGAGGTGAGTATCAATGTATGAAGATTTGACGCCGGATGATATCCGAGAAGAAATCCTTACGAAGATACCGAATCTTGATACGAGGGAAGGTAGCTTTGTGAGCGATTTGACAGCCCCGGTCTCTAACGCGATCTATAACCTCTACATGGCGATGAATGCCCTAATTCCCATCGCATTTGTGGATGAGACAAGTGGCGAATTTATTGATAAAAGGGCTAGAGAATATGGCGTTATTAGAAAAGAAGGCGTAAAGGCTCGCGTGGTCTTACAATTCACCGGAGAGGATGGCGCAGTTGTGCCTATTGGCAGTGTTTTCACAACAAAAACTGGACTTGAATTTGTAACAATAGAAAACGTGAAAATTATGGATGGCGCAGCGAGGGCACAGGCAGAGGCTACCGAACCGGGGAGCCAATATAACGTAGACGCCGGTAGTATTACAGAGCAGTATCAAGTGATTGTGGGATTAATGAGCGTGACAAATGAGGCTGCTACGGGGGGGATTGACCACGAATCGGACGAAGCGCTAATGGAGAGGTTAAATCTATTAAGAAGGCGCCCAGCTACATCGGGGAACGCATATCACTACATCATGTGGGCGCTTGAAGTAGACGGCGTTGGTGGCGCAAAGGCAACGCCATTGGAAAATGGGCCAGGAACAGTTGGCATATTGATTGCTGGGCCGGATAAAGAGCCGGTTAGTAGTGAAATTGTAGAAAGCACGCTGGCACATATTGAACAGGAGCGTCCAATTGGCGCGCTGGTCACCGTAGAAAGCGCCCAACCGATTGCTGTGAATATTAGTGCATCTGTCAAGCTAAATGGACTTGTAGAATTATCTACAGTTCAAGAAATTTTGATTCAAAAAATGCAGCCTTTTCTTAGCAATCTGACAAAGATTTATTTTGAAGATCCAGAGTTAAAAGTTTATGAAGTACCGATCAACGCAGTAGGCGCAATCCTCATCGGAATAGAAGGCGTGCTGGATTACAATACCCTAAAAATAAACGGGGAGACTACTAATCTTATAATTGAGAAAAAGCAAGTGCCGGTTTTGGGGACGGTGAATCTCACATGAATCTGGTTGAAAAGATGCCTAATTATTATCATCAAAGCGAGGAAGTTTGCGCTATTGAGAAAGCCTTTGGGCAAGCGGTGGATCATGCCATGAGTGATCTGGAAGAATTACTAGAACAATGCTTTGTAGACACAGCGACTTGGGCTCTTCCTCTGTGGGAAGAAAGTGTCGGGATTGAGCCAGAAAAAGAAAAAGATATCTCCTATAGAAGAACACGAATCTTGAGCAAATTGCGCGGCGGAGGCACGGTCACAAAGGCAATGCTAAAAAACACAATAGAAAGCTTTTACAACGGAGAAGTAGATATCCTTGAATATCCAGCGGAACACCGGTTTGAAGTGAAATTTTTGAGCACCATCGGTGTTCCGCCTAATTTATCCGATGTAACACAGGCAATCGAAGAAACAAAGCCTGCGCATTTGGAATATTCTTATCTCATTTTATTTGTCCTGCACGAGGAGTTAATCCAATTTACACACCATCAGCTTACGGAAAAAACTCATGAACAGATTAGAAACGAGGCGGTTACAAATGACGGAAACAGAACACTTGCACCTAAAAAAACCCGGACAAGGTGATTATTATAACGTCGATGATTTTAACGGAAACGCTGATCTTATAGATACAAAGTTGAAGGAAATCGACGACAGTGTAGCCCAACCCTCCGGCATCGCCACTCTGGACAGCAACGGCAAGCTCGCGCAGATGCCCACGGCGGCGGATGTGGGGGCGGTGCCGTCAGAATCTACAATCAGATTACGTGTGACGGGAGATGATGCCGTCCCGCACTATGCAGATGCTAACGACTACAAGATACCCGGCCAACGCATATCCATATCACCGCAGGTTACTGCGGCATCTGTTGACAATCTTCCCGAGACTAACAGCGGCCAACTTTGTGTATATGGGTTTGACAGCAATTCTATTTATCAGATTTACGAGACATTTTGGGGTACGCGATGGATTAGGCAATACACCATCTCCACGGGCGCTTGGGGCACGTGGATGGGTGGACGCCCAAAATCAATCACTATCCCAGGAGTGGCTGGTGCAATCACGTCCGAGTATGTTGGATGGGCCTACAAAAACCCGTTTGGCGAGGTAAACCTGGGGATTTGGGCGGATTTATCTGCACCTGTCAACAGCAGTACGTTTCGGGCGATAGGAACACTACCAGAAGGATATCGCCCATCAGCATACGAGACAATAGAAACAACCATAGAGCTACGCGGGTCATCGTCAGGGTTAGAGGCTGGAATCGTCAGCATCGGGAGCAACGGAAAAATCCAAGTTGCACGCGCCGTAGGCTCCAACAGCAGCGGCCTGAACATGGTGCGCGGGCAGGTCAATTTTTACGTGGGATAATGGGATAAGAGGAGGAACAGCAAATGTCAATCACAACCATCAAAGCCGTTATCGACGGCCAGACGTATCCGCTTACCCTGTCGGAGGACGGGTATTATGTGCTGGCGGGCACCGCGCCCGCCTTATCCTCTGCCAACGAGCCGGGCGGCTACTATGGCGTGCAGATTATCGCCACGGACGAGGCAGGTAATGAGACCACGATCAACCAGGAGGACGGGACGTGGGGCGAGCAGCTGCGATTAGTGGCTTACGAGAGCGTCAAGCCCACGGCCACCATTACCTACCCATCATCGGACAGCCGGATCAATACCTGCACCCCGACCATTACCGCCCAGCTACGGGATAACGATAGTGGCGTTGATCCCGCCACTCTTGACCTGCGTATTAACGGCGGCAGCAAGATCACACAGGGCGCGCCGGGGCTTACTCTGACACCAGTAGAGGGAGGCTATGATCTCTCCTACGCTGTGCCAACGGCCCTAGATGAGGGCCAGACGACAATCTCTGTTGGCGTATCCGACAAGGATGGCAACGCAGCTGACCCCGCGTCAATCACCTGCACAATTGCGGTCACGGCACCTACGCTCAGTCTGTCATCGCCAGCTGATGGGCTTATCACCAATCAGGCACGCACCCCGATTATCGGTACTGGATCAGACGATCAGCTCTCCCGGCTCAATTTGCACGTATATACCAATGATCACGATCAAGGGCCTGTAGAGATTGACAGCGTTACAGGTGCGTTTGCGACACACACAGATCCCGATTACATGCATGAGGGCATCAACACAATCCGCGTGCATGGCACTGACGCAACCGGACTTGAGGTCGAGATCACCCGCACTGTGACGCTCGACACCATCCCGCCGCGCATTGTCGAGGTTATCGGCGTGACAGACCGCGTACACGTTGGAGCACCGTTTGAGATCCGCGTCAAGGTGGAGGATTGATATGATTACGCGCATTGAGGGCATGGCTGATAACCATGTCCTTGTGTTTGCCCGTAGTGAGGATGGCTACTGGACGGCGCAAGTACCTCCTGACTTGGAGGATGGCACGTACTACGTCACCCTTACAGCCTGGGATATGGCGGGCAACAGCACATATTACGCCACGGTATTAATGACAGTGGATATAACCGGTATCCGGTTTGCGTGGCAGGATGGGGATTATCTGCAGGACTGGATGCCGGGATACAACGCGGCGTGGGACGCGGGATATTGTGCAGATTGGGAGGGATGTTAGATGGATGGGCCAACAATCCGGCTGATGCCGGGCGAGCGTAGGCAGCAGCGCGTGCGTATCTACGGATGTGATCCGGCTGCACGGGTAATGGTGCAGTCGGCTACGTGGGAGCTGCATGATTTTTATGGAGAGGTTGTCGGGCAGGGGTCTTGCGTGGTGTCAGAGGGTAATTTACTTACGTTTATGCTGACCGTAGACAAGCCGGGACGGCACCACCTGCTGCTAACCTGCTCGATCGGGCCGGAGATTTACAAGACAACTGCGGGGGTGATCGTGTGTGATTGTCATTGAGGATGTGCAATTAACTCCCAAGCGGGTGCCCGTAGGTGGTAATTATCTGCTGCGCGTAAGAGCACGAGATAATGCGGATGTTTCCTATGCGGATACCGAGATGCTGGAGATGGCCATCAGCATGGTGGCGCAATATACACCCTCTGATTACAAGGACTTCTCCGGCGTCGATACCGCTGTTGCCGCAGCACAGGCACTGCTCAATGCGAAGCCCACAGCTGACCGGCAGGATGAAGTCGATGCCGCCACAATGGCGATCTTCGACGCGATTGCCGCGCTCGAATGGGCAGAGGGGCACCGTAATAACCCGATCCCATACCGGCACCTGATGTCGGTGACCGAGGGGCTGTACTACAGCTACAACGGCCACATCTATCGATGCCTTCAATCTGCATCCAGCAGTATGATGATCCCGGGCACAGCCCCGCGCTATTGGGAGGCGGTTACATGATCTACAGCCAGGCAGCAGCGGCCCATATCTATATCGGGGTTGCAATCATATTAGCGATATTGGTCACGTCAATTTTGGGCGTGGCCTTATCTATTATCTTAAATTTAAGGAGCGATCAACATGCTAAAAATCACAGAGCAGTACATCCCAAAGGGAAACCAAAACCGACCGGCGCATCCGATGTCGCCAAAGTACATCACAATCCACGATACGGGCAACGCCAGCAAAGGAGCCGGAGCAAAAAATCACGCGATCTATGCGGGGCGCGGCGTGAATGAGGTTGGATATCATTTTGTAGTCGATGATAAAAACATCTATCAACTCTTACCCTTAACCGAAAACGCATGGCATGCGGGTGATGGTGGAAGTGGCACAGGGAATCGGCAGTCTATTGCAATTGAAATCTGCGAGAACCCGGAAAGCAACCGAACAACCGCCGAAAAGAATGCGCAGCAGCTTGCGGCCTACCTGATGAAAAAGTACGGTATCCCTACATCTAACATCAAGCAGCATCATGATTGGAATGGTAAGAACTGCCCCCATATCATCCGCGCCCGGAAAAACGGATGGAATGATTTTATTGCCGCCATAAAAAAGGAATATGAAGCGCTGGTAAACCCCTCCCCCACAAAGCCCTCCACGGGCGGCAAAATCGAAAAAGGCGATATCGTCAACTTTGCGGGTGGGAAGGTATATGCCTCATCCACGGCAACGGCAGCAACCAGTACGCGCGGCGCAAGCAAATGCAAAGTAACGGCAACCGCACCCAATGCAAAGCATCCCTTCCACTGTATCAGCGAGGACGGCAAGGGCGTGTATGGCTGGGTTGATGCGGCGGCAGTCGGCGCGGCCAGTAGCGGCAACCCTGCGCCGGCCGATCCATACGCTGCGGGGCGCAAGATCGCGCTCAAGGAGGCGCCGCTCTATGCATCGGCGACGACGGATCAGGTTTCGAGCAGGATCAGCGGCTCCTATTACCTCTATGACGGAAAGTCTTTCAGCGGACGCTACCGCATTACCCCGCGCGCGGACATGGTTGGCAAAACGCCGGTGGGTAGCAATGTGACCGGGTATGTCAACAAGTCGGATATCAGGTGATTGGAGGCGGGGCGATGGAGCCGGAAATTGTGGTAGCGTTGCTCTCGGCGGTTGGAACGCTGATCGGATCGCTGGGAGGCATATTGGTGTCCAACAAAATGACCAAGTTTAGGCTTGGTAAACTGGAGGAGAAGGTCGACAAGCATAATCATCTGGTAGAACGGATGGCTACCGTTGAGCAGAGTGTTAAATCTGCACATCATCGCATCGACGAACTGAGAGAGGGGGGTTAATCATGCGTATCTGGGTAAGCGCTGCGGCGCTTGTCAACGCAATCGCCTTGGGCCTGCTGGCATTGTCAACGTACATACCAGGACTATGGGTATAAGGTGCGGAAAGGCCCTCCGTCATTCGATGGAGGGCAGAAATTATATTTTGGAGGAATTATCATGAATATTAACTGGAAAGTACGCTTGAAGAACCCTACGTTTTGGGCGCAGATCATCATTGCCATTATCAGCCCGATCTTAGTGGGTCTGGGCGCGCAGTGGCAGGATATGACGACCTGGGTGGCGCTATGGGATGCCCTGTGTAATGCTGTAGGCAATCCCGTGATCGTGGTGTCGGTCATTGGATCTGTTTGGGCATGCGTTACCGATCCCACTACCAAAGGCACGGCGGATAGCAAGCTAGCTATGTCGTACGATGCGCCGAAGGTGGACAAAACCGAATAAAAATGACGATCCCCGGAATCTGTTATGGCTTTTCGGGGATCGTTCTATTTGGAGTATCGCTTGAAACAAAGGCAGAATCGGGTAAAGACTCATAATCGGGAAATAATTTTAGAACATCTTTAACCATGAAAGGTACATAAGATACTATAGATTTTACTTTATATTCTGTTGATAAGGTGTCCCCCAGTGTGCTTAAAAGTCGCAATAAACTGTCTGTACAATCATTACTACCAGAGGATATCAAAAATGCAACCCGTGCATTTAAAACATCTCTATCAACAAGTATAATTGTTTCCGATGACAAGGACTTGATCTTTTTAGGCGAAATAAAAAAGTTCATAAAATGTTCTCCTCTTCATTGCTCAAAGGGTAATAATCTAAAAAATCAAAAAAGTCAGAAAAATTCAAATCAAAAAGCTCAAGATACTCCAGAATAATTGTTTTAAACAGTTCATCGATTTTGATAAATGATAGCAAATCCAAAAATTGCGAATCTGCAAGTGATTGTACCAAAATGCTACAACTTAAATATGGATATTCTATATGACCTCCTTTTTCAGATACCGAATTGATGTTCCTCATAACTTTAGGCGATATGGTCAAACAATCCTTCCAGATCTGAGTATCAATTTCGTTGCACATTTTATTGTGATTATATACCAGACCTTTGTTTTCTATAAAAGAGTATTCGATTAGACTGTTGTTATAGAATATTTCTCTAGGTCTAACAATCGAATCCTCTACCGTAGCTGAACTTTTACATGTTACCGTAGTATATACTGGTTCTTTTGTAGGTGATGGGTTATATCTTCTAAAAAGTATACGAATCTCCGATTTGAACTGTAACGAATCGCGATGATTTAATATATCTGTAATAAAATATTGACACATCTCCTGAAGATAGGAACTTAATTTTTCATACTTAGGTTTTTTCTCTGTTTGAGATAAAATTGGTTTAATAATATCCCTAGTTGCTTCGCAACTGCCATAAAAATATTTCTTATATGCATTCTCTACAATTTGACTTTGTTCCTGTTCGGAACATGTGCACTCCTGGAATGTTTTTCTAATATGAATTTCTTGAAATTGTTTCATATGTGCTCGAAAATCAGTACAGATTTCACATAACACAGAAATTTTATTTAAAATTTTATTATCCACCAAAAGAAACGATGGAGCACTATCTTTAAAGGAATGCGCTTCTATAAAAGAGCCGATAGATTTTTGTTTTAAGGGAAGTAAAATTTTTCCCAATCTTTTCTCTCTGGTGGATAATAACATATCATGATCACAAGCAAACTGGAGGCGTTGATTTGTTTTACGAATGTTAACAATGCAGGAGCTATTTTTTATGTCTATGGTATATATTGAATATCTCCTATGATCTTTTGATTCCGTAGCGTGCCCAGTAGGCCATCCAAATCCCGTTACCAAAGTTAAAAAACCTTGTCTGTTGTCTTGAATACTTGTGATTTTCCTATCATGAGTATGCCCGCATAAATATAAATTGGTTTCAAAGTATTCCTTATCCATCAACCATTCCTGCAAAGAGTTTGCTTCTTCATAAGTGATCCAGTTTAATGGGTGATGTGCGGATGTTACAGTAAAATTAACTATACCACTTTGACGAGCTTTTTGATATTCTTGCCGAATTTTAGCTAATTTATTAAAATCGATGTGGAGCGAAGTGTAATCATTGAGGCCTCCTTTGGAAGACCAACTTGTATCGAGATTTAAAAAAGCTATGTTCATTAAGTCAATACAGACGTTTTCCCAATATGTTGTATCCGTTATAATTTTAGGAGTTTTCATAAAGATTTTGCGAATACTATTTATTAGATTAATATATTCTGTATAAGATACTTTATGATAATCCCAAGCGTCATCAGAGACACTTTGTTTTTTTTCAATATCTTTTTTCTTTTTCCCCATCATTTCCTGTGATTTCTCAAATATTTGTTCAATTAATATGTCATCAACCGTGTTTATATGATGGCGGTCATGATTACCGGGAACGAATTGTATTGACTTAATAGAGTCACTTAAGTGTGGATCGGATTTAAGCGAATTAAAAAAATTTAGAATTGCCTCTTGGGTTTCATTGGAATAGATCCCGCAATTTACAAGATCACCAGTTACCACAATGACTATATTATCTAAATATTCGCATTGCCTTTTGATATCTCTGCTTAGTTCCTGTAACATGGTGTCTTGAGATGAACCACTTACATGTAAATCAGACAGGTGTATAATGGAAAAACTCATGGAATTCGCTTCTCCTTAACAAATGCTTTCTAATTTATGGTATATTTATAAATTATTATACTTTAAACACGTTATTACTTCAACTATATTGATTAAAAATTATTTAATAGGGAAAAATTGACAATATGATTATATAGGCTGCACCATCTTATGACAAAGACTGCTTGGCCGATATGCGCGTCTATTTTACAGACCGGGCGCAGTGCATCATCGACAATGCAACTTCCGTTCGCTGCCGTTCGTGTAAGATTATCAACTGCTTTATCGACGTGGAGGCGGTTCCCTTCAACCGCGGTTACTACTCCGTTGATATTACCTTCTTCTTCAAGGTATATCTTGACGCCTATACCACGCCGATGAATCCCCCCTGCACCGTAGAGGGCCTGACTTCCTTCTCAAAGAAGTGTATTCTTTTCGGGAGCGAAGGCAATGTACGTATTTTCTCGTCGGAATATTCCTCAGACGAGGCAGACGAACAATTCCTTCCCACCAGTACAAACCCGAGGGCAAAAGTCCAATGTGTCGATCCGATCTGCCTGGATGCAAAGCTTTGCCGCCCGTGCGATTGCTGCGAGTGCGAGGGCTGCTGCTCTGCACCGAAGTGCATCTGCCGGTCGTTCGACGGCGACTTCAGCGTTGCCTCTCCAGAAAAGGCGGTGCGCGTCACGCTTGGCCTGTTTACCATCGTGCAGCTTGAGCGCGATGTCCAAATGCTGATTCCGGCCTATGATTTCTGTGTGCCGGAGAAGGAGTGCTGCCACGATATGGAGAATGATCCGTGCGATGCGTTTAAGCAAATCCGCTTCCCAGTCAACGAGTTTTTCCCGCCCTCGTCAAGTGCGAGCCAGCAAAAGGGCGACAATTGCGGCTGTTCCGGCAGAGAGCGCGAGAATAACTGTGGCTGCGGCTGCCAACGCTGACCGCTTCGCAATTGCTTCGTAGAAAACAGCCGCCTTGGCTTCAGAACGAAAAATCAGCCGCCCAACTGGGCGGCTGGATGGATTGACAGGCTGTCAAAAGAAGCATATCGCTATCTGCACAGCTGCCGCTTGCAAAAGGAAGTGGCAGCTGTGCCCCTTTTTCTAAAAGACGGTTCGTGTTTATGAATAAGAAGGCATAACGCCGCCAATAGGCTTAAGGCGCAGCCGGCTGCGGCGTTCCCTGGTTCGTCCGGCGAAGGCCTTGCAGAGATTTCATTCCATGCCGGGTCACTGGCAAGACAGACGATGCCAATTTTCCGGCAGGAAAGCAGGGGAGAATCTCGCACCAGTAGTGAGCTATGGCGTTGAAAGCCGCCGTGAAACTGCATTCTGTTCGGCGGGCGCTTTCCAGAGCCGGCTAGGCAAAGGGAGCCGGCTCCATTACAAGGCTGCGGCATGGGAGATATCAAAACGAAAATAGGCGTTATCTCCATACCAGAGAGGGAAGTTGGTGCCCCAAACATTATTGTGCAGAAGATAAGCAATTCCGTTTTGGGCAACATCCTCAAACTGGTTGTCAAACCGCAGGATTTTACCCTTGCCCAGACCGATCAGGGCCGCATGATGGTTTGTAAAGCAGTATGGGCCGAAATGCATATCCCACACGGCGGAAAGATTGCGGTTTCCGTTTTTTACCACGGTCATTGGGTCGATTTCCGCGCCGATTTTTGTATAACGGATTTCCTCCTGTGTGCAAGCAGGATACAGCCGGAATACCGTGCTTTCTGTTAAGCGGCTGGCCGGTTTGTCAATCCAGATTAGCTCGATTTTTAACCCATCTGTGCCTAGCGTATAGACCAGCTGGACCATATCCGCTGCCCCGAGCTCGCTGTGGCACGCTGGCGCAATGTCCAGATACACACAGATGCGCAACCCGGTTTGCAATGCTTGCACGCACCCTCGGCAAAAGCGGTAGGGGGTGCGGCCCTGTGGATATTTGGCATCTACATATTTTAACAGCGGCCTTGCAAAATCCGCAACAGACCAGCTGGCAGTCTTTTTGCGGTTGCGGGTATAATGCGTGAGCCAGAAATCGTAGTTCGCCTTGCCGTAGGAATAATATTCCACAGCAGGGCGGTTGTTTTCCCGGATGACCGCCCTGCCGCCGCAGAAAAGAGCGCCGATCCCGCCATACTCATTGATTCGGATCGACCAGCTACCAAATGCATAATCCACATTGCGTTGCAGAGTCTCCCCCGATACAGCGAGAAATTTCTGCGGCCTGAGCGCGATAAGTGCCTGTTCAGCGTCGCTTTTTAAATCAACGGGCAGTTTGATGAGCGCGCGGTCCAGATAGGCGCGCTGCTCTTCCCAGCTTTTTTCCATGGCGCGGTAGGAACCGATATGATAAGCACCGCGGCGGCGCTGGCAAACCGTCAGCAAGTTTTGTGGGAAATCCCGCAGAGGGTGATGCAGCTCGACGGTATCCTTCCTACGGGCCTGTTCAAAATCCGGACGGAGATAGTGCTCATAATCGGCAAAATAGGTTTTCACATCCAGGCCCCACGTATGTTCGGCAGCACAGAGTAAATTGTCTGCCAGCTGCTCATAGGCATCACTCTCCCGATTAAGCTGGCCCGTGGCCAGCCACTTGTTTTTCAATCGAATGAGCGTGCGGAGCCCGGCGGTTTTATAAGGGTCGGAGGCGGCTCCGTGAATCCAGGTATCCCCGATTTCTGCCGTGACCACAGGGAGCTGGTCTTTCACCCGCCAGATGATCTCTGCAAAGTCGTCAAGCCGCCCGGCAGTGACCTGTGCGCCAGGGTATTTTTGCTGGATCGATTCAAAGCGCGCGCGCACGGCCTTGGCGCCGGATGCGCCGTGGTTGTCGAGCGTGTGGTCGAAATAGAGCACGCTGCCGGTCAGCTCGCTTTCAAAAGCTCCGCCGTAATCGCCGGAATAAATGACGACAACTTCGCTTTCCCCTTGTTTCCACAGGAAACAAGGCGGCACCTCCGGCATGGCGGATGCACCGTTGACGCCGATATGCAGGAGTTTAATTCCGTGCTTTGCGAGCAAGGGAACAAGGCCGACCGTATGGCCGGGCACATCGGTCATTTTCGCGGCAATGGTTTTGCGGCCAGTGACATCGTCGATTTGATCGACGATGGAGAGGCCATAATCGAGCGTGTCGGCGTCAAGCAGTTCTGTGTGCGTTGTAAATGGCATGGCATGCGGTGCAATATTGCCGCTGCGCAGGCCTTGCAGAAGGGCTTGCCGGTTTTGCTCGCTTCCGTTTTTCAGCGCTTCCTTGAGCAGCCAGGAGCCTGTCGTCCAAACGAAACGTTTAGATCCGTCCGCATTGAGCTCATTGGCGATTGAAACGGCATTGGGGATGAATTCATCAAGGTATTTATGATAAATATGTTCCGCATAATCCGTGAACCCCAGATCAAGGTGGGTTTTTGAAACGACAATTACTTTCTGCATCCCGGTGCTCAGCCTTCCTTTACAATGCGCCGGCATTTCAGCCGGTGTTTTAAAATCTGTTTTGTTTTCAGCTTCAGCATAACATACCGTTTCATTCCATACAAGAGGAGAAAGAAAAAAATAGCCGGCAGCCAGCTATTCTTGTGGCAGCGTGTTTCCCTTTGGCAGGTATGGTTATGATAGACCTTGGTTTTGCGCTCCTTTTCGTTGGCACACATTGCATAAAACGCATACCGCCGCGAGCCAAACGGCTTGTGGCGGTATGCGAAGGGTATCAACTAGATAGGAGGTGAAAAGAGAAGAGCGAAATCAGATGCCCAGGGCGACTGCGGCGGATTTGCCTTCGATACGGGTGCGCAGCACGGTTTTGACTAGGTACTGGCTGGCGACCACATAGGCGTCCGCACGGTTTGTTTCGATTAGAGTACGGTAGGCGTTCGCAGCGCTGACGCTGTCCGCAAGGACAAGCTTGCCGCAGCCTGCCAGCCGCGCCCAATCCACAGCCTTTAGGGTTGTGGTGAGCTGCGCATTGTCGCCAAGGCCGATGCTGATCTTCCGGCCGTCGATCATCGCATTGACCGCATCGCCGGAAAGGTCGATATTCACGCCGCTGAGCAGGCTGCTGGAATGCAGGAAGCTATTCAGGCTGTCGTTGAGCGTGTTCGTACTGATGGTGCGGGCTAGGCGCGGCAGCAAATCGAGCATTGTGTTGAGCGGATTTGCCTGTAGCTCATCCACCAGCGTGACGATGGGGCTGACGATGGGCAGAAACAGCGCGTCGAGCTGCGCATTTTTGCTGACTTTGGCGGCAGCCTGGAAGCGGGCGGTATATTCCTGTGAGGAAAGCACACCTTTCAAGCCGAGAGATTCCAGCAGGGGAATGAGCTTTTCATAAGCGCCATATTTGTAGTCGCCGTTATCGGCCACAGAGTTTGGCAGATAAAGGATGTTGCTGATTACTAGAATGCCGTTGTGCAGAATATTTGCGATTGGGCGGAGCATGGCGGCCACAGCATGGGAGAAGCCTTCTGCATCACCGTTTTCAAATCCCCAGTCGCCGTTTTCAAACTGGATGGAGGAGAAGGCGGCAGTAGAATCATCTGTTTGCGCCGCAGCGATCAGCTTCTGTTTTGCGCCTGCGAAGGAATCCTCGCTGAGCCATCCGGCGATTTTAGACGGTGCAAGTTCACTTGCGAGAACCTCAGCAATATTTATGCCGCTCACACTGAGCTCCATCTTGGCAAGCATATCATAAAGAGAGAGCAGCGTGGACATGGAGGAGTTGCTCAGAATGCTATAGTTCTGATAGCCTTTGAGCGTGCCGTTTGCGCTGTAGGCAAGCGCCATTTGTAGCACGTCGCCAAGGAGACGATCTGTGTTTAGAATCGTGTATTCGATTGCCTTGCGTGCACAGGGGAATTTTGTGGCGTTGACCGTGGTGGGGTTGAAGGAAGCAATTTCCCCCTCAAATTGATTTTGGGACGGGATGAGCGGCTTAACGGGGTCATAGAGGGCGAGGATTGCCCGATATTTCTCCATGGCTTCTTTTGAGATTTTATCGGTAAGGTTGGCTGGAATCTTTTTGTATTCCGCCTGTGCTTGTTCAATCACGCCGTTGTTAACGGTGCTGAGATCTATGTTGGCAATGTATGCTTCAAATGAGCGGACGACCTCCATTTGTTCCATGGCGTCCAAGCATTTTTGATAGAGCTGTCTGGTTGTCAGATTGCTGTAGTTATAATTGTTCCCTTTGGAGTTGAGATAAATCTCATAGTAAGCGTAGATGGAGCCTAGGCTCTTATAAACCGCCAGAAGATATGCATCTTGAATTGCGTCATAGAGAGCAACGGCGGCAGCGGCCTGGTCGGTAGCTCCGGTTTCCAAAAAGGCGATGTAGCCTTCGCGCATCTGGATTGCCGTATTGAGTATGGAGGCATATTCAGGAGCAAAAGCGGCGGCTTGCTTCATTGCCGCGAAAGATTGATTGTATGCATGGTTTTTCTGGCGCTGCGTAAAGGAAACCTCGATCAGTTTTTTCGGGAGCCATTCGTTAAGGGCTGTGATGTATTCCGGGTCGCTTGCACCGCCCGGGAAGTTGTTCGCGTTCGGCGCACTGCCGGCGGAAGCTGGCGGCTGCTCTGTGAAGGGGTTTGCCGCAAGCGCGTAATTGCCCATCATTTTGATCAGGTCGGTCAGCTTCCCGCCAATTGTGGGGTTACCATAGCTCTCTGAGAAGGCGGAAATGCCATCCATATACTTCCGAGTGAGCGGATCGGCATTTTTATAATTTTGTAAATAGGCCTCAAAGAGAGGCTTTGCCGCGGGTTTTTTCGCAAAATCCGTGTTAGCGTTCAGCTTTTGCGTACCCTCAAAAGGAGTCATCAGTGGTTTCATGGCCTCGTATGCCTTTGTGCGCACCGTATGAGGCCCGATCAGATCATCCAACTTTTCATAGGCAGCCTTGTGCTGTTCCACATATGCTAGAGAAGGATTTTCTTCTTTGATCAAATAAGATTCCCGGCCATCAATTGCTGCCAGGAGCTTCAACGCATCCTCAACTGGGAAGGCGTCTTTTTCCTCTTGCGTCAGCGCCTTATAGGCGGAGAGGGCTTTTTCATAGAGGGCGAGCTTTGTGCGGTAGGCCTCCAGTTTTGCTGCATCTGTGGGTGGAGCAGCATTGATGTTGGTTTTGTTTGCCAGCAGGGCCTGCACAGCTTCTGCCGCAGCCACAGAAGCCGCACTCTTTGCAGCCGGGGCTTGCGCGCTTTCGGTGCGGCCCTGCCCGGCTGCCTCCAACAGCGCGATAGGGTCTACACTGTTGCCTGCGGCAAATGCGGCCGTCAAGCAGGAGAGTAGGATCGTCAAGATCAGGAGAATGCTGATTGAAATTTTGATAGTTTTCATCGTTGGTAATGAGCACTCCTTTCAAAATGTGAGATCGGGTAAATGGTACACTCCTTTTCTTCCTCTTGGTGTAAAATCCATAAAAGTCTGTTTTTAAAATAATACAGGTCTGTTTTAAACGCAAAACTTTTTAGGATAAATTCATCATATCATGTTAAAATTGATTTTTCAATGCGTAATTTTGCAAAAAATGTTGATTATATTTTAGGCACAATGTATATTTTACATTTTTTAAAATATATATGGTCTGTTTTATGATCTAAATAGGTTTGCTTTTCTGTTTGACAAAGACATCAAAAATGATTATGATAAACAAAACAGACCTCTATCATTCCGCCCGGCGGGAGGAGACTTGCAATGACACAGGAAGAGCGTACGCGGATCAGCAGGGAGCTGATTTTGGAAGGCGCCATCCGGGAGTTTAGCCGGCATGGCTATGCGGATGCGTCAATCAACCGAATTTGTACGGAAAATGAGATTTCAAAGGGCCGCCTCTTTCACCATTTTCAAAATAAAGAGGATATTTTTTTTGCCGCTGTTCAATTGTGCTACGATGGGATGGTAGTCTATATGGAGGCGTATGCACCGGACCCTTCCAAGTCGCTGTCGCAAAATTTTCATGATTATTTTCAGCATCGCCAGCAGTATTTTACAGAGCATCCGTACCGTCCGCTTCTGATGGGTTCCCCTTCTGTACGCAGGCCGTCGGAATTTTTTCAGGCAAAGATGGGGCAAGTCCGTGAGCGGTTCGAGCAGGATAATTTAAGAAAATTGCAGGAGATTTTAGAACACAGCGCCCAAAGTGTTGTGCCAATGGATCAAGGCCTAGCTTTGCGGGCGTTCCACATTGCCAGCTATTTTATCCACCTGCATGTAGGCTATCCGAATTGGGATCCGGAAAAGGACATGACGTCGGTGGCCGAGCATAGTCTGGCTGTGTTTGATCAAGTGGTGCACATGCTGCTTTACGGGATTCTTCCACGGCAGAACGGGGAGTCTATGCCGGAAAACGGGGCGTCCATCTACCGCTGTTTATCAAACTTGAATGCATATGACAGCTCCGCTGAAGGGCTTATATCCGGCGGGGCAGAGGAGGGCTAAAAATATGACAGAGACACTGGAGCGGGTGAAGGATGCGCTGCATAAGCATCATTCTACCTGTGTGCTCCTGACAGCGGATGGGCGAGTTTTAGAATCCTCCCTCTCCGGCGTTTCACCGCTGACCGAATGGCTGCGAAAGGATCCGGAATTGCTGCGCGGCGCATCCATTGCGGATCGCGTGATAGGCAAGGCGGCGGCGCTTTTGATGCTCTACGCAGGCGTGAAGGAAGTGTATGCGGATGTCATCAGCGAGCATGCGGCGGTATGTCTTGGTGAACGGTGCGTTCCCTTTCACGAAGGGGAACGTGTGCCATACATCGTCAATCGAACGCACACTGGTATGTGCCCGATGGAAAAGCTTTGCCTGGATACGAACCTGCCCCGCGAGGGCTATGAGCGCATCCTGAGAAAGCAGGAAGAAATGGCGTGTCAGAAAGCGGAACGGCGTTGACGGGATGGGCCGGTTCTGCTATAATAAAACATCAGAAATACCGCTCAGAAGAGCGGCAGCCCGGCAGAAGCAGGGGCGAACAATCAAACGGAACGATCGCTGCAAATGAAAAGCGCCAACCAGGCCGTGACCCTCGCAGAAGCGGAGGGAGCCTGATTGGCGCTTTTTTGCTCGCTTATCGTATGAAAGGAAGATGTGACAAATGAAGCAATCCCATACCAAGAATTTGGTGCTAACCGCCTTCTGCATCGCCCTATGCATTGTGCTTCCAATGGCATTCCATGCAATCGGAGCGGGTGCTACCTTCCTGCCGATGCACATTCCTGTGCTGCTGTGCGGTTTGCTGTGCGGCTGGCCATTTGGAGCGGCCTGCGGCTTGATTGGCCCGCTGCTTTCCTCCCTGCTGACGGGAATGCCGCCTGCCTTCCCAACCCTGCCAGCCATGATGCTGGAACTATGCGCATATGGCGTGTTGACCGGGCTGTTTTACCGAAAGCTGAGGGGAAACCTCTATCTCTCCCTGATTGGCGCGATGCTGGGGGGGCGCGCGGTATCCGGCATTGCAAACGCTGTGCTGCTCGGCATTGCAGGCAAGCCCTATGGATTTACCGTTTTTTTAACCTCAGCGTTCGTCACGGCTTTGCCTGGCATTGTGATCCAACTTGTGGCGGTTCCCCTTCTGGTAGCGGCGCTGCAAAAGGCGGGATTGGTGCAGCGGCCGCGGAGAGTGTGCATGGCTGAGGATGCTTGATTCTCCCTAAACTGACCGGGCGGTGTGGGAAAGCCCACACCGCCCGGTTTTGACTTATTCCATTTTATGGCGAAGCGGGGCGGGTAACGAACCAAAGCCGACCGTGATTACACGGCTCAAAGGGATGCGCACCGCTCACGGGAAGCAAAAGTCCACTGGCTAGGCGCTGGCCTTTATTTCCAGGAGAAAGAGATGAGATTCCCTTCCACTTGGATGGAAGAGGTGAGCGGGCAAACCTGCTGGCGGAAGGCTTTTACAAATGCATCCCGCATGGCGGGATCTTCAAAAATAAGCTGCCCATCAAGCGTAAGTTGGGCTGGCTTGTAAAGGGTGCCTAACTGAAAGCCCGTCATCCACCAATGCGGCTGAAGCCCGCGGGTGAAGAGGATTTGATCGCCTCTGCGCAGCGTCATTGCCATCTGCGGCAGTTCGCTATTCTCTGCGCAGTCATAAAATTCGATCAATCGGTCGGTTGGTTTGTGATATATTCCGATTTCACCGCCGTTGGTGATGGCGTAGTTCCCTTTCCAGAGCTGAACCATCCAGTCCATCTCCCCATATTGGAATTTGATGCGGACGGTGTCGTAATCCATCAAGACGAGCGGAGATAACGTGTCATACAAGCGGCAGAAACCAAACTGCCTCTGCCAGGCTTCTGTTGCGCCGATTACAAGATACTGCCCGGCATCGTAATCAAAGCCGATGGCAAACATACCGGCGCCGTCTTTGCCGTAGACGAGGCCGGTCGCTTCGTCGTAATAAACGCCGGAGGATACATGCACGCTTGTGCCGTCATCCTTTATATAATCTCCGAGGAACTCATAAACACCGGGGTAGGGCGTGCTGCCCAGCGTGATATCGATTTGGTGGATGCCGTCGCCTACTGCGCCTATCAGGCCCTTGATAATATCGATGGTGCTGCTGCCCTTTTGACCGTCCAGCAGAGCGGCGGCCAAGGAGACGGCCTGCTCCTGCGGCATCGGCAGCCGCTCAATGGCAGTGATTACAGCGTCGCGATCCGCCCTGCCGGTCAGGATTTGGGTGAGCACAGCGGTCAAAACGCTGCGCACAAATTCTGCCGAGGCGGGCGTAAAGGTGGGCAGCTCTTGTCCCCCTTCTGTTTGTGCGGGCGGGCTGGAGGCTTCCTGTGCAACGGCTTTCGGGCCGGATGGAGTTGCTGTTGCAGATGTGGTATCCGCTGCCGCTGCTTTCACCGGGGAGGCGACGCTGGCCTTAGGCGCCTGCTTTGGA
>OGDN01001900.1_pt1 | contig 30183 bp, 25 predicted proteins | sample 1570271 | NCBI WGS metagenome assembly OGDN01 (sample SAMEA4384481, study PRJEB24528) | human gut metagenome | reverse complement strand
AGGGACCGAACAGTGAGTCCGATATCGCTGACCAGGTTAACATGATCAACACAGCTATCGCTTCCAATCCTGTTGGATTAGGACTTGCAGCTTGTGATACATCTTCCGTTACAGATGCACTTAAGACATGTGCAGAAAAAGGAATCCCGGTTGTAACATTCGATACAGGTATCGCTGATGCTCCAGAGGGATCTGTAGTATGCGAGGTTTGTACAGACAACGCACAGGCTGGTGCAGTAGCAGCTGAGAATATGTACAACAGCATTAAAGACGTTGTTAAAGATGCTGACGGACAGGTTGTAATCGGTGAGGTTAACCAGGATGCAACAGCTCAGAATATCCAGCAGCGTGGTACAGGATTCATCAACAAGATGATCGAGCTTCTTCAGGCTGATGGAAAGACAGTTGCAGTAAGCGGCAACGAGTTCTATGTAAACGCAGCAGAGGGTGCTGACGCAGACGCTAAAGACGCTGACGTTGTTATCCAGGTAGCTGTTCCGGCACAGACAACTGTAGAGCTCTGCTCCACAGAGGCACAGGCAATCCTTTCCCAGGAGAACTGTATTGCAATCTTCGGTTCCAACCAGGTTTCCGCAGAGGGTGTTCTTGCAGCAAATGCTAACCTTAACGTTCTTGGTTCTGACCCGGCAAACGGTGATGTAGTTGGTGTTGGTTTCGATGCTGGTTCTATCATCAAAGCAGCTGTTAAAGATGGCACACTCGTTGGTGCTGTTACACAGTCTCCTCTTATGATGGGATACTATGCAATCTACGCTCTGACAGCAGCAGCAAACGGCCAGAAGCTTGAGGATGTTCCTACAGAGGGTTACTGGTATGATGCAACAAATATGGAAGACGAGAATATCGCACCTAACCTTTATGACTAATCATATAATTGATAAGATCGTGAAGTTATAATGAACGCGGATTGCGTTCACGGACGTATGAAATAAGAGATCCGCTGGCTGATTCAGTCAGCGGATTTTTTAAACAAATAATGTAGTAGTTCATAAATAATCGCTGTATTATTGGCAAATAAAGACACTTTTTTTGACAAAAGAGGTTCTTATCACCGGAAGGATCCTGATGTATGATAAATACAACATCAGATATGAAAGTGATCAGAAGCTTACATATTGAGGAGGATTTAAAAATGGCAACATATTATTTAGCAGTAGATATCGGAGCATCCAGTGGACGTCACATTCTGGGACATATGGAAAACGGAAAAATGATCCTGGAAGAAATCTATCGTTTTGAGAACGGCATGGTTAAGAAGGATGGAGAGCTCTGCTGGGAGTTTGACCGCCTTTTCAACGAGATCGTAAATGGTCTTAAGAAATGTAAAGAGATCGGCAAGATCCCGGTAAGCATGGGTGTTGATACCTGGGGTGTTGACTTTGTGCTTCTAGACAAGGATGACAAGGTTCTTGGCAACACGGTAGGCTACCGTGATCATCGTACAGAGGGAATGGACGAGGAAGTTTATAAGACAATTTCCCTGAAGGATCTGTATGCAAGAACCGGTATCCAGAAAGCAATCTACAATACAGTATATCAGCTGATGGCAGTGAAGAAGAAACATCCTGAGTATCTGGAGCAGGCTGAGACACTTCTTCATGTACCGGACTACTTCCATTTTCTTCTTACAGGCGAAAAAACTTGCGAGTACACAGAGGCAACCACAGGACAGCTTGTATGCCCGACAACCAAGGACTGGGATTATGAGCTGATCGATATGCTGGGATATCCAAGAAAGATATTCCAGAAGCTGATCATGCCTAGCACAAGCATCGGACATTTAACAGACGCAGTGAAGGAAGCAGTTGGCTTTGATCTTGAGGTTGTAGCACCGGCTACACATGATACAGGGTCTGCAGTTCTGGCTGTGCCTGCAAATGATGACGATTTCATTTATATCAGTTCCGGAACATGGTCTCTGATGGGAATCGAGAGAAAAGAAGCAGACTGCTCTGAGAAGAGCTGTGAGATGAACTTCACAAACGAGGGTGGATATGCAGGACGTTTCCGTTATCTGAAGAACATCATGGGTCTCTGGATGATCCAGTCTGTACGTCATGAGTTTGATGATGCGTACAGCTTTGCACAGATCTGCGAGATGGCTGAGGAGGCAAAAGACTTCCCGTCAAGAGTAAACGCAAACGATGAGTGCTTCCTTTCTCCTGAGAACATGACAAAAGAGGTTCAGGACTACTGCCGCAGAACAGGACAGCAGGTTCCGGAAACTCTTGGCGAGATTGCAACCGTTATCTATACAAGCCTTGCAGATTGCTACGCTAAGATCGCAAAAGAAATCGAGGAGATGACAGGAAGAACCTACAGCCGTATCCATATCGTAGGCGGTGGTTCCAATGCAGGATACTTAAATGAGCTGACTGCAAAAGCTACAAAGAAAGAAATCCATGCAGGCCCTGGTGAGGCTACTGCAATCGGTAATATCACAGCACAGATGCTGAAGGCCGAGGAGTTTAAAACGATCGAGGAGGCTCGTACAACCATCCATGAGTCCTTCGGTATTAAAGTATACAAAGCATAAATAATTGGAGGTCTTATTATGTTAGTTAACACAAAGGCAAAAGTTGGTGTATTTTCAATTGCTTTAGGCGCATATCTTCCGCAGTTTCCGTCACTGGTGCCGGAATTTGAGGCACAGTACGATGCATTCAAGAAAACGATCCCGGATACAGTAGAGATCGTTGACGGCGGAATGGTGACAACAAAAGAGCAGGCAATGGTGGCAGGAGATAAGTTCCGTGCAGCAGATGTTGACCTTGTATTTCTTCAGATGCTGACATACGCAACATCCTACAACATGCTTCCGGCGATCCGTGATCTGGATGTTCCGGTTGTTCTTGTAAACGTTCAGAAGATCAAAGCGCTGGATTATGAGCACACTGACATTGCCTCCTGGCTGGGTGAAGGCTATGCATGCGGTGCTGTAGGCGAGGCAGTTGCTGACCTTGAGAGAGCAGGCAAGAGACATGCGGTTATCACAGGCGTTGTAGAAGGCGGAGATCCTGCAGTTCAGGCTGAGATCGAAGACTGGTGCAAGGCTGCTCAGGTAAGAAGAAGATTCCGTGAGACTAACATTGCGCAGATCGGAAGACCATATCCGGGTATGATGGATCTGTATATTGATGAGACAAACCTCTATAACAGAATGTTCCTCTACACAAAACAGTTCGACTGGGAGAAGATGTGGGCGATCGCTGATGATATTACAGATGAGGAGGCAATCCGGGCAAAAGCACAGGATATCCTTGATACATTCGATATTGAGGGCGGCGGCACCATTGAGAAAGTATGGGATATGGCAAAATATGTAGTTGCTTTTGAGGAGTGGGTAAAAGACGAGCATCTTGGAATGATCGCTTCCCATTACGACGGATTTGCACAGGGTAAAGCAGGAGTCCTTGACAGTATGCTGATCCCGGCTTTCTCCATGCTGATCAAACAGGGTACTGCATGTGCGGTAGAGGGTGACATGAAGGTTGCCATGGCAATGAGTATCTTAAAGACAATTTCCGGTACAGGCCAGCTTTCTGAGATGTACTCCATCGATTTCAACGATGACATCTGCATCATCGGACATTCCGGAAGCGGTGACGCTGACATCTCCGACAAGAAACCAACCATGAAAATCGTGCCGGTATTCCACGGCAAAACAGGCGGCGGATACCTGACACAGTTCTATCCATACACAGGCCCTGTAACCTACCTTGCAATCACTCAGGATAAAGACGGAAACTTCAAATTCGTTGTAGCTGAGGGCGTAAACGAGGAGGGACCGATCCTTTCCTTCGGTGATACAAACATGAGAACACGCTTCACATGCGGAGCAAGAGAGTTCGTTAACCGCTGGAGCGAGGCTGGCCCGACACATCATATGGCAGCTGCTACAGGAAGACACATCGATACGATCCTGAAGGTTGCAAAAATCTTTAACGTACCGGTAGATATCGTGACAAGATAAATTCTTTCTTATGTATTCAACCTAAAACATATTCAAAAAAGGAGACTGCGCGGAGCGGTCTCCTTTTTCAGTGGGAAAAATAAGATAAAAAAGATCTGCCGGAAATGCAGCAGGCAGATTCGGCAGATTTTGGTTTTGCAGTTATTTTTTATGCATAAGTGTGTGCTCCCTGGAAAGCTCATCGTGCAGCTGGATGGAAGACCAGTGCTGAGTTACCGGTGTGAGCATGGCCTTCAGTGCAACAGGCGGGATCTGGTTTTCACGGAAAAAAGCAAGAAAATCATCCATCTGTGCACTGGAAAAATCCTTCAGCACGATCATCTCATCACTGAAATTGCTTCCCAGATTAAACTGGGATGAGGGATGAAATCCCGGAATCTCAAAAAGATATCCCAGCGGATGAAGAAATTCCGGCGCAGTGACGATCCGTGTCTTAACCTTCTGACGGTTCAGATAGCGGCGGATCTGGCGAAGCCGTTCTGGGTCGTTAAAATTATATAAAAGAGCTTCTGGCTGTGTATTCATATAGTGTCATACCTCATTTCTGAATAAAGATTTTTGTGGAACATAAGTTACTTTTCGCGATGTGCAGGGAAGCGGATCTCAACCTCTGTCCCCTCTCCAGGCTTGCTGGAATAAGTGAGTCCGTAATTATTTCCATAGAGAATTTGGAGTCTCCGGTGGGTATTATAAACTGCGATATTTGTGCCGCCGGACTGGCTTTTTCCCTTTCCGGAAAGGATAGTTGACAGGATTTCCGGCGAAATCCCAACACCGTCATCGGAAATCAGAAGAACAATATCCTCATTTTCCATCCATCCGGTAATAACAATAGTGCCGGATTTTGATTCTTTTTCCAGGATCCCGTGAAGAATGGAATTTTCCACAACAGGCTGAAGAGTCAGCTTCGGGATCTGGTATTCTGAAAGCTCATCCGGGATATCCGTGATCAGCTCAATGCTGTCGTGGTAGCGCATATTCTGAAGCTGCACGTAGATGGTTACATGCTCCAGCTCCCTTGCAATGGTAGAGATTCCTTTTTTGCGGCTCAGAGTCAGCTTATAAAAACGGGAAAGACTTTGCACTGCGTGACTGATCTCATCGGTCTGTCCCTGCAGTGCCATCCAGTTGATCATATCCATGGTATTATAAAGAAAATGCGGATTGATCTGTGCCTGGAGGGAATTGAATTCTGCAATCCGGAGATCTTCTGCAGCCTTAGCCTGCTTCTCCATCAGTTCCTCCATTTTTCGAGTCATATAGTTGTAGGTATCGATAAGATTACCGATCTCATCATGTGCCTGTGGACTTTCCATAGGAGTAGGCGGGCCGTGGCGGACGGTCTGCATCTGCCGGATCACAGAAGAAAGTCTTCCGGTAATGGAATGAGCCAGTACATTGGCAAAAATCAGAGCCAGAACCAGAAAAACTGCATAGATCAGTACGATCTGGACCATCAGTCGGTTGCTCGCATGGATCAGCGGCGGGGAAGGAAGGACCGTCACCATAAACCAGTCCGTATTGGAAATGCTGTAAAAACCGGCATAAACCTTTGTGTCCAGAATGTTCCGCTCAATGAAGTTATTGGAAGACATAAAGGAAGCCTTGATGGTGTCGTAATCCAGTTGGTAGATTCCGGATAATGACAGATCTGAGGTAGCAACAATGGCATCACGTTCGTTTACAATATATGAAACACTTCCTTCCAGAGATAGATTGTCGGAAAGAATGGAAGTAAGCTTGTCATCGGAATAATACACTGCCAGATAAGCCTTATAGGCAGTGGAGTGATAATAAAGGCTTAAAGGGCAGATATATGCCATATCACCATAATTCTTTTTTTCCCTGGGACCAAGATAGAAGGAAGGACAGAACATTTCCTGGGTGTTCCGGTTTCCCTGAAAGATACCGTACCAGTAGGTACCTTTCGCCTGACTTAAGGGAGCAAGGATATTCTTAGTGTTGGGATAAGTATCCAGTGTCTTCAGATCATCAGGAAAATCCACATAGATCTGTACATCGGTAACAATGGAATCTGTGGTCAGACGCTGAACGGCATTTTTAAAATCAGTGGCATGGTTAGATGTTGCAAGCTGTTCTGCTGAATCGCTGACCGGCATATAAAAAAGTTCCTGAAAAAAATTCTGTCCTGTAATATTCCGGGTAGTAGCGAGGATCGTATCCATAGTCCGTTCGATCAGAGGTGCAGTTTTTGCGGAGGCGTCCTGCTCCTGCCGGATGGTATTGGAAACCACCATGCTATAAAGTCGTCCATAAAAAAGAAAGGCGGTAAGACAGGCAGGAATTACCACAATGCTGATCAGGGCAATGGTGAATTTTGTCTGCAGGTTTAAATTCAGGTAGCCGTTTTTGAAACGGCGCCAGAGGGCCCTCATGACATTTTCTCCCGGTATTCAGACGGGGAAAAGCCGGAGTATTTTTTGAAGCTTTTTCCGAAGTAATTGCCATCCGTATAGCCTACCTTGGAAGAAATCTCGGAAATCTTGTATTTGGGATCGGAAAGCAGCTGCTTGGCCTTTTCCATTCGGTATTCTGTCAGATATTGATTGAGAGTCTGTCCGGTCTCGCTTTTGAAAAAAGTGCATACATAAGATGCGGAAAGGTATACATGGCCGCTGATATCTTTTACGGAAAGTGTATCGTTCATATAGTTCCGGCTGATATAATCCTTGATCATAAAGATCGTGGAATTTTCCGGCTGGGAATTTTTCGCATCTTCAAAATACTGGGCGGTTTTTTCTTTCAGAGCTTTGTGAAGCTCTTCGTAGGTGAAGGCGTTGTTTAACGTATCTACGATCAGATCCTGCTTTTCATGAAGTTCGGTTTCCAGCTGATTTTTTTTACGGGAAGCCGAAAGTGTATTAAATAGCTGGTAATAAAGATCACGGATCTGGTTAGGCATAAATGTGTGATTGCAGCTATAATACCGGAAAAGCTCATCAAGAAACTGAAAACAGGGTTCTTCTTCTCCGGCCAGGAGATATTTGGAAAAAGTATTTTCCGGTGAATGCAGGGAATCCGGAACCGGTCCCTTCGGTGAAAGCAGGCGGATGGAATTTTCCGTCAGAAATGTTTTTTCCGGAAAGAAAAAACAGTTCTGCAGAAGGATCACGGCAGAAGCGTAGGACTGATAAACCCTGAAAATATCCGTTACGGTATTTCCGGCAGCGATCAGATGCTTTCCGCAGGTGTCATATTGTCTGGAAATATAGCTTCCCACTGCGGAAAGGGTAGTCGGGGAAAGGGCATTCCTTCCATATATATGGTGGACCAGATACTGAACTCTTTTTTCCACAAAAAGACATTTCAGATGGTAATGCTCCAGAAAACAGGAAATGTCGTTCTGGAGATCTTCCAGGAAAATACCGGAAGCCTCCACAGATTCATTAAGCTTTACGATCACAGAGGTAAAATTCATGCCGTTCTCAAGAAGCTCCGGCTGCCCCAGTTCCAGACAGAGATCTGCAATTTTGTTGTTATCGGAAGGTGGAAGAGTCAGCTGTTGTGCCAGCCGGGTAGCGATTTCCTGAGAATGGATCGCTTCGCCACGATGGGAGCGGAGCTTTTGTTTGTAAAGAGTCTGCGCTTCCAGAACTGCCGCCTGTACTTCCTCGGGATGCAGAGGCTTTTCGATGTAATTGATGGCTTTTAGTTTGATGGCAGCTTTCAGATACTCTTTGTCAGAATATCCGCTCATAAAGATAGGGATACTGTCCGGCAGGAATTTCTCCAGACGCTCCAGCATGGCAATGCCTGTCATCCGCGGCATCCGTACATCGCAGAGAATGATCTCAGGTTTATACAGTCTGGCCATTTCCAGTCCGTTCACACCATCATCTGCCTGAAGGATCTCGGTGATTCCCAGAGAATCCCAGTCGATAGATGAGATCAGTCCGGTACGCGTAAGTTCTTCGTCATCGACGATCAGTAATTTCATATACAATTCTCCAATCGAGCATAGCTTTATAGCTTCGTAAATCGGACGTTTACAGCTCTGTTTATATTCCCAGAAAACTGTAACGTCAGCGTTATCATTATAGCATAAAGTATATAGAAATACGAGAATGGGACAATGGTTTATGAGTAATATTTTACAGGGAAAAGAAGAATATTTTACCCTTATCCAAAAATATTCCCATTATCAATCTGTGGGCCGGATGATAGAATATAATCAGATTAAAGGAAAGGGAGGAGAAAGAGCCGTGTCAGAATATGTTCTTGAATTAAAAGGTATTACGAAGATATTCCCCGGTGTCAAAGCTCTGAATAATGTACAGTTCCAGCTCAAGCCTGGTGAGGTTCACGCACTGATGGGTGAGAATGGTGCTGGTAAATCTACGTTTATCAAGGTTATTACCGGAGTACATAAGGCAGAAGAGGGTGAGATGTTCTTAAACGGACAGAAGGTTGACTTCAAAGGTCCGAAGGATGCCCAGGAGGCAGGTATCGCTGCCGTATATCAGCACCCTACATCATATCCGCATCTTACAGTAGCCGAAAATATTTTTATGGGTCATGAGATCATTAAACATCATATGATCCAGTGGAAAGAGATGAATCAGGAGGCAAACAAGTACCTGAAGGAGCTGGATGCAGACTTTGACGCAACAGCAGAGATGGGTACACTTTCTGTTGCACAGCAGCAGATGGTCGAGATCGCCAAGGCACTTTCCACAAATGCGAAGATCATCATTCTGGATGAGCCGACAGCAGCACTTACCAGAAACGAGTCCGAGAAGCTTTACACACTGGTTGACAAGCTGAAAGAGAATGGTGTTTCCATTATCTTTATCTCCCACCGTTTCGAGGATATGTATCGTCTGGCTTCCAGAGTTACCGTATTCCGTGATTCTCAGTATATCGGAACCTATGATGTAAACGGGATCACAAACGCAGATCTGATTAAGGCAATGGTTGGACGTGAGATCAATGATCTGTTCCCGAAGCCGGAGGTTAAGCTGGGAGATGAGATGCTTCGTATTGAACATCTTTCCAGAACAGGATTTTTCAAGGATGTTTCTTTCAATGTACATGCAGGCGAGATCGTAGGTCTTACCGGTCTGGTTGGTGCAGGACGTACAGAGGTTATGGAAGCTGTCTGTGGAATTACCCGTCCGGACGAAGGAAAAGTTTTCCTTGAGGGAAAAGAAATTTATATCAAGACTCCGTCTGATGCAATGGAAAAAGGTATCATCCTTCTTCCAGAGGACAGACAGAAACAGGGTCTGGTTATGAGCTGGGGACTTGGAAGAAACGTAACACTTCCGATCATCAGCAAATATGCAAAATCCGGATTTAACGATGAGAAGGCAGAAAGAGAACTTTCCAAGAAACTTCTTGAGGAAGTAGATACCAAGGCAGTCGATATCTTCCAGCCGGCAAGCTCTCTGTCTGGTGGTAACCAGCAGAAAGTTGTTGTTGCGAAAGCTCTTGCTCAGGAAATGAAAGTAGTTATCATGGATGAGCCGACAAAGGGTGTCGATGTCGGAGCCAAAGCTGAGATTTATGCGATCATGGGAGACCTTGCAAAGAAAGGATATGCAATCATCCTGATCTCTTCCGAGATGCCGGAGATCCTGGGTATGGCGGACCGTATCATTGTTATGTGTAATGGCCGCAAGACAGGAGAACTGAACAGAGGAGAGGCAACACAGGAGGGAATCCTTGAGCTGTCCATGGAAAAGAGCACTGGAAAGGGGACTAAATAATGGAAAAGAAATCTGTCATCAAGAAGATTACAGGCTCCCGAGAGGCTCTGCTGGCAATTATCGTAATCGTGCTGTTTGCAGTTGTCACAGCGATCAGCCCGTCATTCCTTACGCCAAAGTCACTCATGGAGATGCTGAAAAATAATGCAGTAACAATGGTAATGTCACTTGGTATGTTATGTGTCATGCTGGTAGGCGGAATTGATATTTCCATTATGTCAACTCTGGCACTTTCCGGTATGTCCATCGGTATGCTTCTGAAATACGGACATATCACAAGCACATTACTTGCTTTCATCATTGCAATGGCAATCGGTATTGCCTGCGGACTGGTTGTAGGTCTTGTAATTTCAAGAGCAAACGTTCCGCCGATCATTGCAACCATGGGCTTTATGTACATCTACAGAGCAATGGGATATCTTGTTTCTCACGGTGGTGAGTGGGCAAGTGCCGCAGCTCTCGGTGATTTTAAGAATTTTGCCACCACAAATTTCCTTGGAATCAACAAGGTAATCTGGGTGATCATCGTATGCTACGTAGTATTCTTCTTCTTTATGAAATGGACAAGAACCGGTCGTAGGATCTACGCAGTAGGAAGTAACGCAAGTGCAGCACAGGTTTCCGGTATCAATGCAAAGAATATCAACCTTCTTGTATATGTGATCATGGGATTCCTCGCAGGTCTTGGCGGAGCACTTCAGGTATCTGTTTATGCTTCTGCAATGCCTGATATGCAGTACGGTGGTGAGATGGATGTTATCGCAGCCTGCGTTATCGGTGGTGTAAGCATGAGCGGTGGACGTGGAACCGTAGTAGGTGCATTCCTCGGTTCCATTATCCTTGCAACGATCGCAAAAGCTCTTCCGCTTGTAGGTATCAGTTCACTGTGGCAGAACATGATCAAGGGTGTTATCATCCTGGTAGTAGTTGTGATCAACGTTGTTCTGCAGAGAATCGCAGATAAAAACGCATTAAAGGGAAGGGAGATGTAAATCATGGCTGGAAAATCTGGAAGAAGTATTAACAATGTGCCGGAAAATCCGATGAAACACATCATATTCAGTTGGGAAGGCATCCTGGTCATTCTCTTTATCCTGGTAAATATTTTCTGCGCATCATTTTCTGAGTTTTATAATATGAAGAGTGTTCTTCGTCAGATGCCGGTTTACCTTGCAGAGGTATTCATGATGTTTCCAATGGCGTACATCCTGGTATTAGGCGAGATTGATATTTCCGTAGGTGCGATCGTGTGTCTCTCCGCTACCTTAAGCTGTATGGTCTGCAACACAAACGCTCCGTTCATTGTAGTAGTACTTACAGCACTGGTTGTTGGTGCCCTCTGTGGTGCGGTTAACGGATTTATCCTTACCCGTTTCAAGGAGCTGCCTCCAATGATCGTAACACTGGCAACACAGATCATCTTCCGTGGTATCGCTGAGGTAACACTTGGAGCCGGCGGAAGTATTGCGATCACAAACACAGATGGCTTCCGTGCTATCGGTGGAAAGGTTGGAAATATTCCATATATTCTTTTCCTGGTGCTGATCCTTGGTGTACTTTTTGCGATCTTTCTTGGAAAGAGTACATTTGGACGCCGTACATATGCGATCGGAACAAACCGTGTGGCAGCTTATTACGCAGGTGTTCACGTAGAGAAGATCCGTTTCATCATCTACACAGTTATGGGACTTATGTCCGGACTTTGCGCAGTATTCCTGGTATCCTCTTCCTACGGTGCAAATACAACAACCGGTAACGGATTTGAGATGGATGCCATTGCAATGGCAGTATTCGGAGGTATCTCCTCCACAGGTGGTAAAGGTAACCTGGCCGGCGGTATCATTTCTGCATTCATCATCGTATGCTTACGAGTTGGCCTTGGACAGAAGAACGTAAATGCTCAGGTGATCCTTCTCATCATCGGTGTACTTCTGGTAGCAGCAGTAGCTCTTCCGAATATCATCGGCGATGTGAAAAAAGCAGTCGCAATGAAGAAAAACTAAATATCACTTTTGAAACTCATATGATTGTTAGCTGCCTCCATTGGTGTAGCGGAGGCAGTAGCATATAAAAAAATTATATTCTTATAGGGAGGAACAACAATGAAAAAAAAGGTAATTAGCGCAATCCTTTGTGGAGCAATGGTTCTTGGTACAGTTTGCCCGGTTCTTGCAGCAGATGACAAATCCGAAGATACTAAGACAGAAGCAGCAGCTGGCGATTCTGCAAAAGGCAAAAAGATCGCTCTGGTTGGTAAAGCAGCCGGTAATGCATTCTTCGAGATCGCAGCGAAATCTTTCCAGGAGACAGTAGAGGCTGAAGGCGGCGAGGTTCAGGTCGTTTATCCTGAGACAGCTACAGCTGATGCGCAGATCAAGGTTCTTGACAACCTGATTTCTCAGGACTTCGATGCAATCTGTATCTCCGCTAACGATGTTAACGCTCTTCAGGCTAAGCTTGAGGAAGCTATGGATGAGGGAATCAAGGTATCTTCCTTCGACTCCGCACCGAACAAAGACAGCCGTGAGATTTTCGTAAACCAGGCTGGTACAAAAGAAGTTGCTCAGGCACTTATGGATGCAGTTCTTGATATTTCCGGTGGTGAGGGACAGTTCGCTATCCTTTCCGCTACATCTCAGTCCGCTAACCAGAACGCATGGATCGACGCGATGAAGACCATCATGGAAGGCGATGACAAATACAGCAAGCTTGAGCTTGTAGACGTTGTATACGGTGATGATGAGCCGCAGAAATCCACAGACCAGACAGCAGCTCTTCTTCAGAACTACAAGGATCTGAAGGTTATCTGCGCACCTACAACAGTTGGTATCGCAGCAGCTGCTAAATATCTTCAGGATAACGGATCTTCCTGTAAGCTGACAGGTCTTGGACTTCCATCCGAGATGCAGGAGTACACAGGTGATGATGATTCTCATTCCTGCCCATACTTCTATCTGTGGGATATGCAGGGCCTTGGAAAACTCAGTGCTTACACAACAATCGCTCTGATCAACGAAGACATCACAGGTGCTAAAGATGACAAATTCACAGCTGGTGACCTTGGTGACTACACAGTAACAGAGGCAGATGACGGCGGTACAGAGGTTGTTCTTGGTGCACCTCTGAAATTCGATACAAGCAACATCGAGGAGATGGCTAAGCTGTACTAATCAATCCTCAGATTGACTGTATAATCATATGATAAATCCTTTTGGGACAAGGCGGAGTCTTCGGACTCCGCCTTGTTTCGTATATTTGAATTTGGTGTATAGAAGGTTTCCGAAAAAATTTCAGTCTTTTGATTCTGGTTGTACTCTTATGGCTGCGGTGTTAAAATGAGGACAGCAGAATAGAAAACCATGAACAGATGAAGGAGCAAAACACATGCAGCAGGCATTACTGGATCAGCTGAGAAAGATCACAGAGGAAGAGAGAAAAATCCTGGATGGAGAAGCAGAGGTGGATAGAGATCTCTACACATCCGGTCGGGACTTTACTGTGGACAGCCGTAAAATGCTGAAAGAAGGCAGGCTGATCGCTGTGCGTACACACACCCGTTTTGTGTATTTTCCGGCTCACAGGCATAATTTTGTGGAAGTGCTGTATGTGTGTGAGGGATCTCTGACTAATATCATTGACGGAAAAAAAGTCATAGTTAACAAAGGCGAGCTGCTTTTTCTCAATCAGTTTACGAAGCATGAGATTCTGAAAGCGGGGCAGAATGATATTGCGATCAATTTTATGGTGCTGCCGGAGTTTTTTGATGTGGCCTATTCCATGGCGGGCAATGACAATATGCTGGCAGATTTTCTGGTGAATGTCCTGCGACAGGATGAAGAGCGTGGGGAATATCTTCATTTTAAGGTTGCGGAAGTGCTGCAGATCCAGAATCTTCTGGAAAATATCATCTATTCTCTTGTAAACGGTGAGGAGAACAGAGAGCGGATCAATCAGACCACAATGGGCCTGATATTCATGTATCTGATAGAATCGGTGCAGTATGTGGAGATGCGTCTGCCCAATCAGTACGAAAATATGATCTCTATGACAACACTGGATTATATTGAACAGAAATACCGGACTGCTACGCTGACGGAGCTTTGTGGTCGTCTGCATCTTCCCATGCATGTCCTCAGTAAGATGATCAAGAAAAGCACAGGGTTTAATTTCAAGGAACTTCTTCAGAGAAAACGTCTGAACAAGGCTGTAGAGCTGATGTGTGAAACAGATCTGCCTGTCAGTGACATCATTGCGGCTGTAGGCTATGAAAATAACAGTTATTTTCATCGGGTATTCAAGGAACATTATCACATGACACCACGGGCGTTCCGGGTGAAAAACAGTGAGAAAGAACAGGTGAGGCTGTAACAGCCTCACCTGTTTTTTTAAATATCATGGAATTGTCCGATCTTGTTTTTGATCCGCTGCATTTCGTTATCCATATCGATCACAGTGCGGGCGCAGTTCAGCAGTTCATTGCTGACATCCTCATAACCGTCCATTTCTTCGATATTCTGCTTGTAACGCAGCTGATGCTCCAGAGTTGCCCAGAAATCCATACCGTTGGTACGGATCTGGATCTCTGCACGCATGGGAGTTTTTCCCTTGGAGAAGAATACGGGGATTTCCACGATCATGTGATAACTGCGGTAGCCGTTTGGCTTTGGATTTTTGATATAGTCCTTTACCTGGATGACGGTAATGTCATCCTGCCTGGTGATCAGGTCTGCAATAGTGTAGATATCATCGATAAAGGCACAGACAACACGGATGCCTGCCACGTCATTCAGCTGATTCTGAATATTCTCCGCAGTAAACTCATAGCCGAGCTTTTTGAGCTTTTTGTAAATGCTTTCCGGCTTTTTGATCCTTGTTTTGATGAAGGAGATCGGGTTACGTTTATATTCCAATGAAAATTCATCGTTGAGGACTTCCAGCTTGGTGCGTACCTCACGGACCGTACATCGATACATCATCATCAGATCATTAAATTTTGCGGAATTTTTGATAAAAACCTGTGGATCAGGGGTATCCAGCCAGGTGTTTGTATTTCTTTCAGCCATAGTGTTTTTCTGGTGAAACTCCTTTCTTATGTAATATTTATAACAATTACTTTCATACAATTATAGAACAAAATGATATTTTTTTCAACATTTGTATTGACATATCAGAAAAGCTGTGCTATTTTATAGAAAAAGTTTAATTAAGTAAACCACTAAACCACTAAACCGTTGAAGCGGAGATAAAGATATTCATGCGCGCACAGAGAGTCCGGGAGGGTGAGAGCCGGGTCGAGAGGCAGTTTATCAAATGGACCGCAGAGGGCACAGGGAAAGATATTTTCGGGTATCAAGTATTCTGTGACGTGAGGGCATACGTCAGTTGCCGGGAATATGAAGGTATTCCGCCAAGTGCACGGGTCAGACCGTGAATCAGGGTGGCACCGCGGGTGATTTTGAATTTAGAGCTCGTCCCTGACAGAACCAGATTCTGTCGGAGACGGGCTTTTCTTTGATTTCATGAGCAAGCAGCGAATGCAGATCACGAATGTCCCGTCCTCCGGTAAGGAATGAAAAACTCAGGAGGGCCTGTATATGTATCCAACATTAGAAAAAATCAAAGAACTCGCACAGTCAGGCGAATACCGGCGAATCCCTGTATGCAGAGAGCTGTATTCCGACCGCTATACACCCGTAGAAGTCATGAGGACCTTACGCACAGCCAGCAGACATTGCTATCTTCTGGAAAGTGCCAGCCAGACAGAGGTATGGGGACGCTATTCCTTCCTGGGATATGAGCCATCCATGGAGATCACCTGTACAGACGGAAAGCTTCAGATCCGCAGGATCCATGAGGACGGAACTGAAGAAAAAACCGTACAGCAGGTGAAGCATCCGGGAGATGCTATTCGGGAGATCCTGAAAGAATACAAAAGCCCAGTGCTGGAAAATATGCCGACCTTTACCGGAGGTCTGGTAGGATATTTTTCCTACGATTATATTAAGTACAGCGAGCCGAAGCTGGAGCTTACCGACGAGACAGTACAGGATTTCCGGGACATGGATCTGATGTTTTTTGACCAGGTGATCGCCTTTGACCATTACAGACAGAAGGTGTTTCTGATCACCGGTGTGATGACGGATGATCCGGAAAATTCCTATCAGAAGGCGGAAGCAAAATTAAAAGAGATGGCAGATCTGATCCGAAACGGAAAACAGAAGGAATTTCCGTCTTTGAAACTGAAATCTTCCATTGAGCCGCAGTTCCCGAAAGCAAAATACTGTGAGATGGTTGAGAAAGCGAAGCATTACATCCACGAAGGAGATATTTTCCAGGTGGTGCTCTCCAATCCGATGCGAGCGAAAGCAGAGGGAAGTCTGTTTGATACATACCGTGTTCTCAGGGCTACCAATCCTTCGCCGTATATGTTTTATTTTTCCAGTGATGATATTGAGATTGCAGGAGCCTCCCCGGAAACACTTGCCAGGCTTGCAGGAACAGAATTAAGTACCTTCCCGCTTGCAGGAACAAGACCAAGAGGCAAGACAAAAGAAGAAGACCTGGCGCTGGAAAAAGGACTCCTGGCTGATGAGAAGGAACGTGCCGAGCATAACATGCTGGTGGATCTTGGTCGAAATGATATCGGAAAGATCAGTAAGATCGGTACCGTGAACGTAGAAAAATATATGTGCATCGAGCGTTTTTCTCATGTGATGCATATTGGTTCCACAGTTACCGGCCAGATCCGGGATGACAGGGATGCGGTGGATGCAGTGGATGCCATCCTTCCGGCAGGAACACTTTCCGGAGCACCGAAATTCCGTGCCTGCCAGATCATCCAGGAACTGGAACAGAGCAAGCGAGGCATTTACGGCGGTGCTATCGGATATCTGGATTTTGTCGGAAACCTGGATACCTGTATTGCCATTCGCCTGGTTTATAAGAAAAACGGTGAGATCTGTATCCGGTCAGGAGCAGGGATCGTAGCAGACAGTATTCCGGAAAGTGAATTTCAGGAGTGCTGCAACAAGGCAAGAGCCGTTGTACAGGCAATCGAAACTGCACAGGAGGGACTGGAATGATAGTACTGATCGATAATTATGATAGCTTTTCCTACAATGTTTACCAGCTGATCGGTTCTGTGGAGCCGGATATCAAGGTGATAAGAAATGATGAAGTGACCATCAAAGAGCTGGAGGCCATGAAGCCGGAGGCATTGATCCTTTCCCCTGGTCCGGGAAAACCGGAGGATGCGGGAATCTGTATTGAATCCATAAAATATTTCAAAGACAAGCTGCCGATCCTGGGTATCTGCCTTGGACATCAGTCCATCTGTGAAGCCTTCGGAGGGACAGTATCCTACGCAGAAGAGCTGATGCACGGAAAGCAGAAAGAGATACATAAAGTTGGAAAGAGCCGGATGTTTGAAGGACTTTCGGAAACTTTTCCGGCAGCCAGATATCACTCACTGGCAGCTATCCGGGATACCTTACCGGAGGAACTGGTTGTTACCGCTGAGTCTGAGGACGGAGAGGTGATGGCACTGGAGCATAAAGAATATCCGATATTCGGATTACAGTTCCATCCGGAATCTGTTATGACACCGGATGGAAAAACAATGATCGAGAACTTTATGAAGGTTATCAGAGACAGATAAGACAGAGAACAGCAATCCATAAAAGATAGAATCGTTACAGAACAGGAGGAAACAACAATGATCAAAGAAGCAATCATCAAGCTTTCAAAAAAAGAAGATCTTACATATGACGAAGCAGAAGCCGTAATGAATGAAATCATGGACGGAGCGGCAACACCGGTACAGATGGCATCCTACCTTACTGCACTTTCCCTGAAAGGAGAGACTATTGATGAGATCACTGCATCAGCAGCCGGAATGCGTGCACACTGCATCAAGCTTCTCCACAATATGAATGTTCTGGAGATCGTAGGAACCGGTGGTGACGGAGCAAACTCCTTTAACATTTCCACGACATCTTCTCTTGTGATCGCAGCAGGTGGCGTTCCGGTAGCAAAACACGGAAACCGTGCAGCATCTTCCAAGAGCGGTGCAGCAGATGTTCTGGAAGCACTTGACGTAAAGATCACCATTCCGCCGGAAAAAAGTGCAGAGATCCTGAAAAAGATCAACATCTGTTTCCTGTTCGCCCAGAATTATCATATTGCCATGAAATATGTGGCACCGATCCGTAAAGAGCTGGGAATCCGCACGGTATTTAATATTCTCGGACCATTAAGCAACCCGGCAGGCGCAAACATGGAGTTGATGGGAGTCTTTGACCAGTCTCTGGTAGAGCCGCTGGCACAGGTTATGATGAAGCTTGGCGTGAACCGTGGAATGGTAGTTTTCGGACAGGATAAGCTGGATGAGATCTCCATGAGCGCACCGACTTCTGTGTGCGAGATCAAGGACGGATGGTTCCAGTCCTATGAGATCACACCGGAGCAGTTCGGCTATACACGCTGCAGCAAAGAAGATCTGGCAGGCGGCACACCGGCAGAGAACGCAGAGATCACAAAAGCCATTGTAAACGGAACCGAAAAAGGCCCGAAGCGTCAGGCGGTCTGCATGAACGCAGGTGCAGCACTTTATATCGCAGGAAAGGCAGAGAGCCTGGAAGTCGGCGTAAGAATGTCTGAAGATCTGATCGACAGTGGTGCAGCTGCTGCCAAGCTTGCGGAATTCATCAAATTAAGTAACGAGATTTGAAAATAATAGCGGCAGAAGAGAAATCGGCAATCCCTATCGGAAGAGATACGAACGGAAACATTAATCTGTCAGACTTCTTGAAATTGCCGAATGAGAGTTGAACTGAAATATCAAGGAGACAAACAAAGAATGAGCGAAAAAAACATTCTGGAGGAAATCGCAGAAAAAACAAGAGAACGTATCCGAAAGGAAAAACGTCAGTTTCCCCTGGATCAGCTGAAAACCCTGGCAGAAAAAGCACCACAGCAGCCGTCCTTTCTGGAAGCGTTGAAAAAGCCGGGTATGTCCTACATCTGTGAAGTAAAAAAAGCTTCCCCTCCAAGGGGCTGATCGCACCGGAATTTCCGTATCTGGAAATTGCGAAAGAATACGAGGCAGCAGGTGCATCTGCGATCTCCTGCCTCACAGAGCCATTTTATTTCATGGGAAGTGACACTTATCTCCGTGAGATCACAGAAACAGTGGATATTCCGGTCCTTCGGAAGGACTTCACGGTGGATAAGTACATGATCTATCAGGCAAAAGCATTCGGTGCATCGGCAGTGCTTCTGATCTGTGCTATCTTAAATGACCAGGAACTCCTGGAATACCGAGAGCTTGCAGAAACTCTGGGAATGGATGCACTGGTGGAAGCTCATGACGAGAATGAAGTGGCAAGAGCATTAAAGACAGGTGCAAAGATCGTCGGTGTAAATAACCGTGACCTGAAAACCTTTAAGGTTGATATGAATAACAGCATCCGTCTTCGAAACCTGGCACCGGACAATGTGGTATTTGTGTCTGAGAGCGGAATCAAAAACGCAGGTGATATCGCTATCCTGGAAAGAAACCGGGTAGGTGCAGTCCTGATCGGTGAGACTCTGATGCGAAGCCCGGATAAGAAAGCTGCATTGGAAAATCTGAATGGTGGAGCGCTTGTATAAAGGCCAAACGAAAGAATAGAGCAAATAAGTAACAGAGCTGACCAGCTGACCAGCAGCAAATAGTAACGAAACAGGAAAGGGCAGGATTGGCTGAATATGAGAGAACAACCGTTGAAACATGGGAGCAGAACCAGGATCAAGATCTGCGGCCTGACCCGCCCGGAAGATATCCAGGCAGTGAACCAGGTTAAACCGGACTTTGCAGGATTCATTGTAGAATTCCCAAAAAGCAGAAGAAACGTCACCGTGGAGCAATTGAAGGCTCTCCGGGAAGAACTGGATGATAGCATTTTGCCGGTAGGCGTATTCGTCAATGCACCGGTGGAGCTTCCCGCACAGCTTTTAAACGAGGGAACCATCGCACTGGCACAGCTTCACGGCCAGGAGGACGAGAATTATATCAGACAGCTTAAGACCATGACAGACCAGCTTCTGATAAAGGCTTTTTCCATAAAAACAGAAGCAGATATAAAGAAAGCGATCCGTTCGGAAGCAGACTATATTCTGCTGGATCAGGGCGCAGGAGGAACAGGAGAAACTTTCGACTGGAGTCTGGTACCGGCGATCAAACGGCCCTGGTTTCTGGCAGGAGGTCTGGGCTGTGAAAATCTGGAATCGGCCATACATCTGCTTCACCCCTGGGCAGTAGATTTAAGCAGCAGTGTAGAAACCGACGGTCACAAAGATCCGGATAAAATATTAGAAGCAGTATACGCAGTAAGGAACATAAAGGAGGAAATATAACATGTCAAAAGGAAGATTCGGCATCCATGGCGGACAGTACATCCCGGAAACACTGATGAACGCCGTTCTGGAGCTTGAGGAAGCATACAACCATTACAAAAACGACCCGGAATTCAACCGTGAGCTCACAGAACTTCTCAATGAATACGCAGGAAGACCATCCCGTCTTTACTATGCGGCACATATGACCGAGGACCTTGGCGGAGCCAAGATCTATCTGAAAAGAGAAGACTTAAACCACACAGGAGCCCACAAGATCAACAACGTACTTGGTCAGGTGCTCCTGGCAAAAAAAATGGGCAAGACCCGTGTCATCGCAGAGACAGGAGCCGGCCAGCACGGTGTTGCAACTGTAACTGCAGCAGCACTGATGGGAATGGAATGTGAGGTATTCATGGGAAAAGAAGACACGGAACGTCAGGCACTGAATGTTTACAAAATGCGTCTTCTCGGAGCAAAAGTCCATGCAGTCACAAGCGGAACCGCAACCTTAAAGGATGCCGTTTCCGAGACCATGCGTGAGTGGACAAACCGTATTGCAGATACCCATTATGTACTGGGATCTGTTATGGGCCCGCACCCGTTCCCGACCATCGTACGTGATTTCCAGGCCGTGATCTCCAAGGAGATCAAAGAACAGATGCTGGAAAAAGAGGGCAGACTTCCGGATGTTGTCCTGGCCTGTGTGGGCGGCGGCTCCAATGCTATCGGAACTTTCTACAATTTCATTGAGGACAAAGACGTTCGTCTCATCGGCTGTGAGGCAGCAGGACGTGGCGTGAATACTGCGGAGACTGCGGCAACCATCGCAACTGGTCGTCTCGGAATCTTCCATGGTATGAAATCTTACTTCTGCCAGGATGAATACGGACAGATCGCACCGGTATACTCCATCTCCGCAGGTCTTGATTACCCGGGTGTAGGTCCGGAGCATGCACACCTTTATGATATCGGAAGAGCAGAGTACGTTCCTGTTACAGATGACGAAGCAGTAGAGGCTTTTGAATATCTTTCCAGAACAGAAGGAATCATTCCTGCGATTGAAAGTGCCCACGCAGTGGCCTATGCGAAAAAGATCGCACCGACACTTGGAAAGGACAAGATCATGGTAGTTACCATTTCAGGACGTGGAGATAAGGACTGTGCGGCAATTGCCCGCTACAGAGGGGAGGATATTCATGAATAAGAGAATTACAGAAGCATTTGCAAACGGAAAAGCATTTATTCCTTTTTTAACCTGCGGAGATCCGTCTCTGGAGGTAACAGAGCAGCTGGTTTATGCAATGGAAGAAGCAGGAGCAGATCTGATCGAGCTTGGGATCCCGTTCTCAGATCCTACCGCAGAGGGACCTGTGATCCAGGAAGCTAATGTCCGGGCACTTGCAGGCGGCGTGACTACAGATAAAGTTTTTGCAATGGTAGAAAAAATCCGTAAAAATACAAAAATCCCAATGGTATTCATGACCTACGCAAACGTAGTATTTTCTTACGGAACAGAGCGTTTTATCAAGAAAGCAGCGGAAGTTGGAATGGATGGACTGATCCTTCCGGATGTTCCGTTTGAGGAAAAAGAAGAGTTTGATGTTGTGTGCAAACAGTACGGCCTTGACCTGATCTCCCTGATCGCACCGACCTCCCATGAGCGGATCGTCATGATTGCAAAAGAGGCGGAAGGCTTTGTTTACTGCGTATCTTCCCTTGGTGTAACAGGAATGCGTACCAGCATTACCACAGATATCGGAGCTATGGTGAAATTAGTAAAAGCTCAGAAAGACATTCCATGTGCAGTAGGATTCGGAATCTCCACACCGGAGCAGGCAAAAAAAATGGCAGATCAGTCAGACGGTGCCATTGTAGGATCTGCGATCGTGAAGCTTTGTGGTGCCTACGGCAAAGACTGCGTGCCGAAGGTGAAGGCTTATGTGAAAGAGATGAAGGATGCAATCAGATAAGTTCCCGGCTGAAATTGGAACACAGATCACAAAGTGTAATAAAAATCTGCTTTATCCCAAAGAAAGGGTAAAGCAGATTTTTTTCTGCTCTGAACAGAGGCCGGAAAAATTGCAGGAAATATCTACTTGACAGTCAGAGACCAAATGATAGATGATATAAAAAAAGGTGAGGAGGAAATTGGGGATGAATCGGGAAGAAGCAAAGAAGAAAGCAGAAGCGCTGGTTGCCAGGATGACTCTGGAGGAAAAAGCCAGTCAGTTAAGGTACGATGCACCTGCAATAAAAAGATTGGGAATTCCGGCGTATAACTGGTGGAATGAGGGACTTCACGGTGTTGCCAGAGCAGGGCAGGCAACGGTTTTTCCACAGGCGATCGGAATGGCGGCAGCTTTTGACCGGAAAAGTGTGGCAGAGATGGCCGGTATCGTGGCAACAGAGGGCAGAGCAAAGTATAATGCATATTCCGTAAACGGTGACAGAGATATTTATAAGGGATTGACGTTCTGGTCTCCTAATGTCAATATTTTCCGTGATCCACGATGGGGTAGAGGCCATGAAACTTATGGGGAAGATCCGTATCTTACAAAAGAACTGGGAGTTTCCTTTGTAAAAGCACTTCAGGGAAATGGGGATACAATGAAGGCAGCAGCCTGTGCCAAACATTTTGCAGTACATTCCGGGCCGGAGGCACTCCGTCATGAATTTGATGCGGAAGCATCCGCAAAAGATATGGAAGAAACGTATCTGCCGGCATTCGAAGGTCTGGTAAAAGAAGCCAAAGTAGAAGCGGTTATGGGAGCTTATAACCGGACAAACGGGGAACCCTGCTGCGGAAGTCCCACATTACAGAAAAAACTCAGAGGCGAATGGAAATTTCAGGGGCATTTTGTATCAGACTGCTGGGCGATCCGTGATTTTCACGAACACCATATGGTAACGGATACAGCCGTTGAATCTGCAGCTCTGGCGATTAATAATGGCTGTGATCTGAATTGTGGAAATACCTATCTTCACATTATGAAGGCATACGAAAAGGGGCTTGTCACAGAAGAAACCATAACCCGGGCAGCAGTGCGGCTTTTTACCACAAGGTATCTGCTGGGGTTGTTTGATGGAAGCGAATATGACAATATCTCCTATCTGGAGGTAGAATCTCCCAGGCATCTGGATGCAGCGGAGAAAGCAGCGGAAAAAAGCTTTGTTCTGCTGAAAAATAACGGGATTCTTCCGCTTGATAAAGAAAAACTGAAAACAATAGGGATCATCGGACCAAATGCGGACAGCAGACAGGCGCTGATCGGCAATTATCATGGGACAGCTTCCAGGTATGTTACCATACAGGAAGGCATCCAGGATTATGTGGGAGACGATGTAAGGATCCTTACTTCCAGAGGCTGTGATCTGTTCCGAGACCGGACGGAGCACCTTGCGTTTACCAGAGATCGTATTGCGGAAGCGAAGGTGGTTGCGGAAAACAGCGATGTGGTGATCTTATGTATGGGACTGGATGAGACACTGGAAGGGGAAGAGGGAGACACCGGAAACAGCTATGTATCGGGAGATAAAGAAGATATTGAACTTCCCGGAGTACAGCGAGAACTGATGGAAGCGATCGCAGATACCGGAAAACCGGTAGTATTCTGTCTGCTGGCAGGAAGTGACCTTAATCTGAAATATGCGGCAGAGAAATTTGATGCAGTCATGATGCTGTGGTACCCTGGATGCCAGGGCGGGAAGGCAGCGGCAAGGGTATTGTTTGGAGAAATCTCGCCATCAGGAAAACTTCCGGTGACATTTTATGAAAGCCTGGAAGAACTTCCGGATTTTACCGATTATTCCATGAAAGGCAGAACATATCGCTATATGGAACGAAAAGCACAGTTTCCTTTTGGATATGGTCTGACGTACAGTAAGGTGGCAGTAGATAAAGCAGAGGTCAAAACATGTGGACAGAAGATAAACGTGGAGGTAGAAGTGCAGAATAACGGCGCATATGATACAGAGGATGTTGTTCAGATTTATGTAAAAAATATCGACAGCAAAAATGCCATTCCAAATCCGATGCTGGCCGGTTTTCATCGGATATTCCTGAAGGCGGGAGAATGCCGAAAAATAGAAATCCCAATATGGGAAAAAGCATTCACCGTAGTAGATGAAACAGGAAAACGGATGGAAGAAGGAAAGAAATTTGAAATTTATGCAGGCTGCAGCCAGCCGGATGAAAAAAGCAAAGAACTGACCGGGATCATGCCGGTAAAGATCATCTGGGAAAAATAATAAGAAAATCTAAAGTAACAGGAGGGCGATGCATCAGGTAGCGCCCTCCCTTTATATCTAACGCATAAACAACCGTACCATTTTCTCATAAATCTTCCGATATTTCTGATACCGCATAGGAAGATCGATCCAGGTCTTTTTATCTACAATACTCTTATAATGAGAGAATGTCCGGAAGCCGTCGATGCCATGATAGGATCCCATGCCGCTTTCACCAAAGCCGCCGAAGCCCATATTGCTGGTTGCCAGATGTATGAGGACATCGTTGATACAGCCACCGCCGAAACCACATCGGGAAGTAACTTCCCGGGCATTTTTTTCATCTTCGGTGAAGATATAAAGAGCCAGCGGATGTGCCATGGAATTGATCTTTGTTACGGCACCTCCGAGAGAGTCATAGGTGAGGACCGGAAGTACCGGACCGAAGATTTCCTGCTGCATGACCGGATCTTCGAAGGTTACGTTATCAAGAACCGTCGGCTCGATCTGAAGTGTTTCACGGTTGGAACCACCGCCGCAGACAGTTTTGGAAGGATCGATCAGACTGTTGATACGGTCGAAATGCTTTTCGTTGATGATCTTTCCATAATTCCGGTTCTTCAGTGCTTCTTTTCCATACTGGCGTGTGATCTGTCTGCGAAGCTCTGCGACCAGGGCTTCTTTGATCTCCGGATCACAGTAGATGTAGTCCGGAGCCACGCAGGTCTGGCCACAGTTCAGGAACTTGCCGAATACGATACGTTTTGCCGCAAGGCGGAGATTGGCTGTTTTGTCCACGATGCAGGGGCTTTTTCCACCCAGCTCCAGAGTGACTGGTGTGAGGTGTTCGGAAGCCTTTCTCATGACCTCTTTTCCCACAGACTGGCTTCCCGTGAAGAAGATGTAATCAAAGTGCAGACTGAGAAGATGTGTGTTTTCCGCACGTCCGCCTGTGACAGTTGCAACGTATTTTTCATCGAAACATTCATGGATGAGAAGACGGATCACTTCACTTGTTGCCGGTGAGTAGGCGCTTGGTTTCAGGATGACTGTGTTTCCGGCTGCAATGGCGTCTACCAGTGGTTCTATAGTGAGAAGAAACGGATAGTTCCACGGACTCATAATGAGAACAACACCGTAGGGGGATGGTTTGCGGAAACTGTGGGAATGGAACTGTGCCAGTGGAGTCGGAACGGTCTGTTCTTTTGCGTAGGAGCGGATATTTTTCAGCATATGTGTGATCTCGGAGAGCACCAGTCCGGTCTCACACATATAGCTTTCGAAATTACTTTTTCCAAGATCCTTTTTCAGCGCGGCGTGGATCTGATCTTCGTGTTTCCGGATGGAAGCGCGGAGACGTTTCAGGGCGCTGATGCGAAAATCAAGGTCAAGAGTTGCGCCGGAGTAGAAGTACTGGCGCTGTTTATCTAAAAGCTGGTTGATCTGTTCTTTTTCCATGGAATTGTAGTCCTTTCTGAAAAAACTGTATTCGAAATATCGAAAAAATCTTTCTATGCCAATGGCTGTTTTAGCAATTGCCTGCCGGAGGCATCAGTCTGTAATACAGTGTCTCAAGTTCGCCGGCATCCATCAGCACAGGAACCGGGTACAGAGGATTGGCTTCTTTATCTGCGTAATGGGCAAGCTCCGGGATGTCTGTTTCCTGGATTTCCGGGATATAGTCTCCGATGCCATAGCGTTTTTTCATATCTTTTATTGCATCAATAAACATCCGGGCAGCAGTTTTATCGTCCTCATGTTTATCGCAGAGACCGGCAGTTACGGCAAGGTTGCGGAGTTTGTGAGTGATGGAATCTCCGTATGTTTCCAGTACCATAGGAAGGATCACTGCATTGGCAAGCCCATGTGGAACATTATATTTTCCGCCGAGGGAATGTGCAATTGCGTGGACATATCCAACGTAGGATTTGGTGAAGGCACAGCCTGCGAAATAGGAGGCGCGGAGCATATTTCGTCTTGCTTCAATATTATTGCCGTCTGTGTAGGCGGTATCCAGATTTTCAAAGATCAGTCTGACAGCATCCAGGGCATTTTTTCTTGTGCCAGGTGTAGTGGAATTTCCAATGTAGGCTTCCACTGCGTGAGTCAGGGCATCCATGCCGGTGGTAGCTGTGATAAACGGCGGAAGGCTTAAAGTCACTTTCGGGTCAAGGACTGCGTAGCGTGGGATCAGCGGAAAATCGTTGATGGCATATTTGTGCCGTGTTTCTGCATCGGTAATGACAGCAGCAAGTGTTGTTTCACTTCCTGTTCCTGCAGTCGTGGGGATGGCGATGAGAAGAGGAAGCTTTTTGTGGATCTTCAGGATTCCCTTCATCTGAGCAAGAGACTGGTGTGGCTTGGCAATGCGGGCTGCTGTGGCTTTTGCACAGTCCATACTGGAACCTCCGCCGAAGCCGATGATCGCCTGGCAGTCATTGTCCAGATACATGTGAAGGGCTTCGTCCACATTGACGGTTGTTGGATTGGCAACGGTTTTGTCGTAGATGTGGTAAGAGATGCAGCTTCGCTTCAGTGTCTGCTCCAGTCTTTCTGTAAGGCCAAGGCTTCGGATCCCTGCATCTGTGATGATGAGTACATTGTTATAGTTTCTTTTTTCCAGAACTTCCGGAATACCTTTGACGCTTCCGATGATCTTCGGATTGCGGTAAGGAAGCAGTGGAAGGGCGAATTTAAAGACATTCTGGAAAACCCGGCAGTAAGCTTTTTTTAATGGATTCATGGTAGTTTTCTTTCCTTTTAAAGTCAAATTATTTTATTCTAAATATTATATATAGCAGTTGGAAGGGGAAAAGTCAAGATTGCCGTTTATGGAAGTGTATCGCGAAGCGTGTTGCTGAGAACAGAGTAACCGTAACGTCATAAAAAAGAAAACAGGAAATATAATATTGTCATGGTTGTAAATATCCTTTACACTAAGGGAGTCAAACAGAATCATTATGTAAGGATTGGATATCCAGCGGAAGGCAAATGTCCGCAGGATAGATATTGATCACGGAGGAAATCATGCCAGAAACAGACACATCCGCAAAAAATCCTCTTCACGTATCCGAAGTGGATGATAATTTAAAAGAATTAAGCCCTCACGGTTCCTTTGAGCTGCCGGTGGAAACCTATATGGCGAACTGTGAAATCTTTCATGCACTGTATGACCACTGGCACAGTGAGATGGAGATCATGTATATTGAAAAAGGCAGTGGCTTTGCCAGACTGAACCGGGAGAGCATCCGCCTGAAAAAGGGGGATATCCTGATCGTGAACTGCGGAGTTCTCCATAGTATGCGCACGGATCTTAAGAAGCCTCTTTATTATAAGAGTGTGGTTTTCAGCCTGGGCTTCCTTGCAGGTCAGCCGGGAGATATCTGCCAGGAATGTGTGGTATCACCATTAATAGAAAACAAGGCAGAATTCTGCCATCATATAGAAGAGGGAGATTCCGGATATGAGAAGCTACGGGAAATTTTTCTGGAGATCCATGACTGTCATACGGAGAAGAAGCCATATTTCTATGTGAAGCTGAAAATGCTGTTTTTTGATTTCTTTTATGAGATGCTGACGAAGCATTATATTATCCCGGTAAGCACAGAGCAGAACAAGAGCCTTGCAGCAGTAAAGGAAGTGCTGGATCATATCAGCCTTCACTACCAGGAGAATCTTACCGTTTCAGAGCTTTCCGGACTTTCCAATTACAGTGAGTATTATTTTATGAAGCTTTTCCGCCAGTATACGGGAAAAACCCTGGTGGAATACATCAATGACTTCCGTATGGAGAAGGCGAAGTATCTTCTTACGCATTCCGATGCACCTGTGACGGAGATCGCCATGCAGGTGGGATTTAACAGTACAAGTTATTTTATAAAGAAATTTCAGCAGTCCAATAAGGTTTCACCGCATAAATACAGGAAGAGTATGAGACAGATCTGAGAAAGCTCCCGAAGCAACCGCATATGTATCGGTTATGTTTTTATGCAGAGCTACCGTAAAAAGTGAAAAACAGTCTGACAAATATCTTGCATATCATGACAGGATTGTTATATTTTTGAAAAGAAATGCGTGATATCCTAATATCATCAAAAACAAAGCAAACAACCTTGTAAAAACATATTTCATCCCATCAAGATCCATGAAAGGAGATCAAAATGGAAACATTAAGCAAAGTATTTGAAGACAAATATAACAAAAATGTAAAAGATTGTACAAACGAGGAAATCTATCACGGACTTCTCTCCTGGACAAAGGAGCAGCTGAAGGGCCGCGGCTACCAGGAAGGAAAAAAGAAAATTTATTATATTTCCGCAGAGTTTCTTATCGGTAAGCTTCTTTCCAACAACCTGATCAATCTGGGCGTTTATGATGAAGTTGCGAAATATCTTAAAGAAAACGGAAAAGAGCTTTCCATGATCGAGGAGATCGAGCCGGAGCCATCTCTCGGAAACGGCGGACTTGGCCGTCTGGCAGCATGCTTCCTGGATTCCATTGCAACTCTGGGACTTCCGGGAGAAGGAATCGGACTTAATTATCACCTCGGACTTTTCAAACAGGAGTTTAAGGATCATCTTCAGTTTGAGACACCGAATCCTTGGATCCAGCCGGAGAGCTGGCTTACAGATGCAGGCGTTTCCTATTATGTCCCATTTAAGGGCTTTATGCTGAAATCCACACTGTATGATATTGATGTTGCAGGCTATGAGAACAAAGCGATCAAGCTTCGCCTTTTTGATATTGATATTGCAGATGAGAGCATTGTGGGCGAGGGAATCTCCTTTGATAAGAGGGATCTGCTCCACAACCTGACACTGTTCCTGTATCCGGATGATAGCGATGATGCAGGAAGAAAGCTTCGTATATATCAGCAGTACTTCATGGTAAGCAATGCGGCACAGCTGATCCTGGATGAGGCAACAGCAAAAGGCTGCAATCTTCATGACCTTGCCGATTACGCAGTGATCCAGATCAACGATACACATCCGAGTATGGTAATTCCGGAGCTTATCCGTCTCCTCACAGAGCGTGGAATCGAGTTCGAGGAGGCATGCGAGATCGTATCTCATGTATGCGCTTATACCAACCATACCATTCTTGCAGAGGCACTTGAGAAATGGCCGATCTCCTATCTTGAGGAGGTTGTTCCGCATCTGATGCCGATCATCCGCAAGCTGGACGAGCGTATCAAAGCAAAATATCCGCAGGAAAATCTTGCTATCATCGACAAGAATGACCTGGTACACATGGCACATATGGACATCCACTACGGATTTTCCATCAACGGTGTTGCATCCCTTCATACCGATATCCTGAAGGAGACAGAGCTTCATCAGTTCTATGAGATCTATCCGGAGAAATTCAATAACAAGACAAACGGAATTACCTTCCGCAGATGGCTCCTTCACTGCAACCATCCGCTGACAGAGTACATCACATCCATGATCGGTGACGGCTTCCGCAAGGATTCCTTTGAGCTTGACAAGATGCTTGGCTTCAAGGGAAATCAGGACGTTCTTGCAAATATCCTTAAGATCAAGCAGGATGCAAAGAAGAGATGTGCGGAGTTTATCAAAGCCAACACAGGTGAAGAGATCAACACACACAGTGTTTATGATATCCAGATCAAACGTCTTCATGAGTACAAACGTCAGCAGCTGAACGCACTTTACATCATTGACCGTTATCTGAAGATCAAAGCAGGCGAGAAGCCGCAGCGCCCGGTAACCTTTATCTTCGGTGCAAAGGCAGCTCCTGCATACGTTATCGCAAAGGATATTATCCACCTGCTTCTCTGCTTACAGGAGCTTATCAACAATGATCCGGAGGTTTCCCCGTACATGAAAGTTGTTA
>OGDN01001896.1_pt1 | contig 30268 bp, 26 predicted proteins | sample 1570271 | NCBI WGS metagenome assembly OGDN01 (sample SAMEA4384481, study PRJEB24528) | human gut metagenome | reverse complement strand
AAGGCAAAGGTCTGCAACACCTCTATCACCAGTTCAAATCTGGTTGGCGCCTCTTTTAAGCGGTTCACGAAAGTGAGCCGCTTTTTTAACATACACTTGAACGAATCATAAATAACAGGTTCAATGGACCATATTGAAATGAAAGATTATAGGTAATAACATGATTTCAAAAGAAATGATACAATCTTATCTAGCAGACTACAGTGCTGTGGAAAAGATGTTTTATGCTTATCATATCTGGTCAAAAAAAGAAAATACGATTGATGATATGTTGCTAAAATATCAGTTTTTCGATCGTAATGCTGCAGCATTTATGAAAGAAAGAAAAATAGAAGAAACAAGATATGATAAAAAAGTGATAGAACTTGATAATGCCAGATTAAATTTGTATATGGAATCCATGGGAAAAACTCGTCAAAATATCAAGCAAAAGAAGATCAAAGAGCAACAGATCCATTTTCAGCATAAAGATTATTTTGATACAGATAAAAACGTCTATATCAATAAGCATTTGCGTTTTACACCGGGCGATTTTCACGACCATGAATTTATAGAGATGTGCTATGTCTATCATGGCCAAGTTAGTCATATTTTCCGCCAGAAAAAAGGAGAACAGGAAAAAACGGAAGTTTTAAAGCAGGGAAATCTTGTTATTATTCCTCCGGGTATGCAGCACAAAATTTCTATCTATGATGATAGCGTTATGATAAATATTGTAGTCAATAAGTACACTTTTGAAAAAACATTTTTGGGGGATATACCAGAGGATAGTCTGCTTTACCATTTCTTTAGTCAGATACTTTTTTCACAGGAAACAGGTACATATGTTGTTTTTCGCGGAGAAAATGAAGAAATTCTGCGTGACAAACTTCTGGATCTTATAGTGGCATACTCGAGCGATGATGTTTATAGTTCTAAAATATGTGACCATTATCTGAGTATTTTTTTCTTAAAATTATTAGAACTATGTGAGGATATTACATTATCATCCCATATGGGAAAAGAAGGAGAACTAATCGCACGAATTTTACTTTATATCAGAAATCATTATAATGAAATATCCCTTGAGGATGTATCCGATGAATTTCATTATTCCAAGACATATTTGAATCGTATTTTTAAGAATTGTATGAACATTACTATTCTCAAATATATTCAGGAAACGCGTCTGGAACAGAGTACAGTATTACTTTGTAATACCAGATTATCAGTGGAAGATATTGCCATGCATGTAGGGTATGAAGATACTTCCTATTATATTGAATTGTTTAAAAGAAAATATCACAAGACACCTTTACAATATCGTTACGAAAGAAGATAGTTTTATATCACCATATTTTATGTATGACAAAGCCTCTTTTTTTGCCATATTGTGCTATATATAATGGAATCATAAATAGCACGGTAGGCAAAAGGAGAGGTTTTTATTTTATGAAGGTAGCAAATTTACAAGTCAATCATATGGAAAATCCATGTGGAATCGATGGCAATGACATTGTGATTCGCTGGAAATTGGAAGATGGAAAAAAACAAACTGCCTATGAAGTGGTCATAAGTGATATTTCAGATACAGACCAGAAAAAAGAGATCGAAGCGACAGGTAAAATAGTAGGAGGACAGATGTTTTACCATCTGAAACATGCTATTTCTTATCGCACAAAGGCTGAGATTATTCTGCGCGTATGGGACGAATCTGACATTGTAAGTGACAGGAGTCATATTCTGGTAACGACAGGCATTGAGAAAGAAGCATGGAAGGCAAAGTGGATTGATCCGGAAAAGGATCATACACCAGAAGAAAGGCAACGTGCTTCCCACTTAAAAAAGATTTTTATGTTGACGGAGAAAGATATAGAAGCAGGGCAGAAGAAAGGAGCCTTTCTCTATGTAACCTGTCATGGACTTATGAATATCAAAATCAATGGCAGAGAGATCACAGATCACCAGTTAATGCCGGGCACACAGCAATACGATAAACGGTTGATGGTGGAAACTATTCCGGTAGAAGCGTTTTTAAAGACCGGTGAAAATGAGATTGTGGTTGCTTTGGGTGACGGTTGGTATCGTGGTTCCATGGGAATGTCACAGGAGAAAAATGTTTATGGTGATGATGTTGCGCTGCTGGCTCAGTTGGAGATTGCCAGAAAATCAGTGTGTGTGACGGATGAGACATGGCAGGCAACACAAAACGGACCGATCGGGCTGAATGATTTTATGGCAGGTGAAGAATATGATGCCCAATTAGAAGAACTTTGTGATCTGCATGACATCAAAGTAAAAGATTTTGGCTATGAAAATTTGATCTGTAGAGATACGGTTCCGGTCGTGCCAAAAGAGACTTTCCCGGCAACATGGCTGGAAAATCCAAAGAGAGAAAAGGTTCTTGATTTCGGACAGAACGTAGTCGGTTATGTGATGCTTGATTTTGAAGGATGCGCTGGCAAAAAAATAACGCTGACCCATGGAGAAGTACTGGACGCAAATGGCAACTTTACCATCGCTAATTTCCAGAATCCAAAAATGCCGGTAAAACAGGAAGTACATTATATCTGTAAGGATGGACATAACACCTATCATCCGACCATGACCTATATGGGATTCCGTTATGTAAAAGTGGAAGCGGATTTTGATATTGATGCATCTGCTTTTACGGCAGTTGCTATTTATTCGGATATGCGTCAAACGGGGCAGTTTGGCTGTGGTGTTGAGGAAATCAATCAATTATTTAAAAATGCTCTTTGGTCTATGAAAGGTAATTTTGTGGACGTGCCTACAGATTGCCCAACAAGAGAAAAATCCGGTTATTCCGGTGATTGTCAGGCATATATTCATACTGCTATGTATCTGATGGATTGTTATCCGGTTTATGCAAAATGGTTCCGTGAGCAGGCGGCAGGTCAATATGACGATGGTGTTGTTCCGCAGATTGCACCAAAGTGTTCCAAGGCAGGGAAAAAAGAAAAATTGATGGGGAAAATTGAGATTGATGGCGGTATCGGTTGGTCAGATTCTTTTGAAATTGTCTCTTTCCGTCTTATGCAACGTTATGGTGACGATGCTTTGATTCGTGATAATTATGACGCTTTAAAAAAGTGGACAGAATATGAAATCAATCGTGCCAAAGAAACCCGTCTTGTCAACAAGGTCAGTCTGCCAAAAAAGCACCGCCAATATATGATTGATACAGGCTGGATGTGGGGAGAATGGTTGGAACCAAACCAGGATTCTGTATCTTATATGAAAAATCTTGTTTTAAAGGGAGATCCGGAAGTCGGAACCGCATTTTTCTATCTTCACCTTGTCTATATGAGCAAGATGGCAGATCATCTGGGACAGAAAGAAGATGCAGCCCGCTATCAGGAAATCGCAGAAAAAGCAAAAGAAGCATATCGTGCTGTATATCTGGAAAATGGCAGGGTAAAGGAAGAAAAGAGACAGTGTCGTTTTGTGCGTCCGATTGCCCATAATCTTTTATCCGAAGAGGAAAAGAAGCAGGCGGCAGCAGACCTTGCCGATAAGATCACAAAAAATGGCAATCATCTGAATACCGGATTTTTAACAACCCACGAACTCTGTCGGAGTCTCAGCCGTTACGGACAAAAGGAAAAGGCATACGATTTGCTCTTACAAAAAGAAATGCCGGGCTGGCTTTATGCTGTGACAAAAGGCTGTACCACGATCCCGGAGGATTGGGACTGCTTCGATAAGGATGGAAATCCAAAGGATTCCTTTAACCATTATTCTTATGGTGCCATTGTTGGCTGGCTTATGGATTCTGTTTGTGGAATTGTAGTAGAAGATGGTGCAATCACTATTGCCCCACAGCCGGACAGGCGTCTGGGTTATGCCAATGCGACCTATGATTCTCCATATGGAATGATTATGTCTGCATGGAAATATGAAAAGGATCGCATCGTATATACTTTTGAAATTCCATCAAATATGACTGCTACAATCAGATTGGAGGGATGCAATCCGGAAATGGTCGATACTGGATTTTATGAACGAATCGTATATTTATAAGTTAAAAAATGAAAAGGAGAAGTTATTATGGCTGAAGAAAGAACAGTAGAGTATCGTCATGCCAATTGGTTTGAATTAATTTTTGGTATGGCTAATAATGGTAATGGGGTTTGCTTTTATCTTTTAATGATGTACGCTTCCTACATTGCTACAGAAGGATATGGTATTGCAATTGCAACTATGGGTATTATTGCTACGGCTTGTCGATTGTTTGACGCTGTAACGGATACTTTTTTTGGATGGTTATTTGATATTGTCAATCCTAAAAAAGGTAAAATCCGTTTGTTCTTAGTTGGGGGATTTGCAATTGAAGCATTGTCCGCGTTTGCACTTTTTAATTGGGCAGCAGGAAAGCATGAAGGTATTGTGGGACTTGTTTACTTTATTGTCATATATATTATTTACTTTATCGGTTATACGCTGAACAATATTGGCGGAGGAGCTGTTGGTATGGTGCTTACCAATGATCCGAAACAAAGAGGCATGGTTGGTCTGATTGGCACAATGTATTCTTATATCACACCAATGGTATTTAATTCTATTGTGGCATTTTCTATTTTGCCTAGATATGGTAATCAATATAATGCTGCAATGTTAAAAGAGGCTTGTTACTGGTATGCCCTTGCCGGAGGTGTATTTGTACTTGTTGCATGTATCGCATTGATGCGTTCTGATACAATTGAGATTTTTAATGCTTGTAAGCCACCGAAAAAAGAAGAAGAAAAAAATCAGAAACTTGATTTTAAAGAAATGTGTGGAATTTTGAAAGGTAACAGACCTTTACAAATGATGATTATTGCTACAGCGTCTGATAAAATTGCTACGACAACCGCTTCACAGTCATTGGTTAATACACTGCTTGCCGGTATTTTAATTGGATCCTACACAGCATCTACCATGGTGGGTAACGTTTCTATGCTTGTGGGTATTGCATTTGCTTTTATCGGTGGTGCCATGATTGGTAAAAAAGGTTCTAAATATACAACGGTACTTTGGACTTGGATTTCGTTGATTGCGAATGTCATTATGATTGCTGCTTGTTTCATTCTCTATTCACAGGGAAAGATGACAACCATTGGTACAGCACTCATTCCAACTTTAATCTATTGTTTACTTATGATTATTAAGCAAGGTGCACAGATGGCTGTCACTACAGCAAACACAGCCATGATGGCTGATGTTGCAGATTATGAAATCACACGTTCCGGTCAGTATATTCCGGGTATTGTATCAAATATCAAATCATTACTGGATAAGATTATTTCTTCATTTGGTAATGCCATTGCAGCATTTATGATTACATTTATTGGATACAAAACAATTACACCGCAGATGGGTGATCCTGCAACATGGCCACTTTTCTGGATGTCAATGTTCTTATCGTTTGGTCTTCCAATCATTGGATTTGCTTGTACAATTGTAGCTATGAAATGGTATGATCTTACAAAAGAAAAAATGCAGGATGTTGCGCAGGCTATTCATAATAATGAAGAAGCTAATAAGAATCAATATAGATAATTACATAAGATATTAAACAAAGGGGTCGGTACAGTTCCGGCTCCTTTTATCGTATGTGGTGTAGTTCATAGTGAAAAATCCAACCTAATTACATAGGAAAGTTGTATATTATTGATATAATAAACAAATTTCTGTACATTTCATCGAAATTTCGGACAAATAATCTAAAAAAAAATTTATAATTTAATCATAAAGCACAGAAATGCTACATCGTTTTTGGACGGAGTAAAATGTAGTGTTAAGAGTGATATATGAAAAACATATGGAGGGTTTAACTATGGCAAAAGAGAAAAAAGCCGGCATGTTTAATGCCAGCGCACGTGATGGTGTCGAGTATCGTAAAGCATCATTACTTGAAATGATTCTTGGAAATGCAAACAACGGATGTGGAATCTGTTTTTACTTATTGATGATGTATGCTTCTTACATCGCAAACCAAGGATATGGTATTGCACCTGCAGTAGCGGGTATTATTATCACAGGAACAAGACTTTTTGATGGATTTACAGATGCACTTTTTGCAGCATTATTTGAGAAGATGAATCCAAAACATGGAAAGATCCGTATTTTCCTTGTAATTGGCTGGGTTATGGCATCAGCAGCAGTCCTGATGATGTATGACTGGGCATCCGGTAAATATACAGGTGTTACAGGTGTAGTAATGTTTATTGTTATTTATGTTGTTTATATTTGTGGATATACCATCAACGGTATGGCAGGTGGAACCATTGGTATCGTACTTACAAATGATCCGACCCAGCGACCAATGATGGGTGTATTTGGCACACTGTTTTCATACTTAGTTCCACTTATTTTTAACAATATCGTAACATTTGCTATTCTGCCTCGTTATGATAACCAGTATAATGCGCCAATGCTTAAGGAAGCATGTTACTGGTATGTAATTACTGCAGGTATTTTTATGGCACTTGCCTGCTTCGCAGTCCGTAAGTCTGATAATGCTAAGACATTTGAAGTTGTCAGCAAAGACGGAAAGAAGGATGAAAAAGTTAAATTCAAAGATATGGTTGCTATCATCAAAGATAACAAGCCATGTCAGATGTATTTAATCACAGGTATTTCCGATAAATTAGCACAGCAGGTCGCATCACAGTCTATCATTACAACGATGATGTCCGGTATTTTGATTGGATCTTATGCAGCAGCAACTATGATTGGTAACTTTACCATGATTGTAGGTATTGTATTTGCCTTTACCGGTGGTGTCTTTGTTGCTAAGATGGGAGCAAAGAAATCAACGACCGTCTGGTCCTGGGCTTCTATTGTGGTAGCTATTGTTATGGTCATCTTCTGTGCGTTTTTGGGACCAAAAGGCATGAAAGCCATTGGTGTGTTTGGTATTCCAATGATTATCTACGCATTATTGCAGTTGGCAACAACCGGTACAAAGATGATCCTTACAACAACATCATCTGCCATGAGAGCAGATATTGTTGATTACGAATATGCTAGAACAGGTAAGTATTTGCCAGCTGTTATATCTGGTGTATATAATTTCCTTGATAAACTTATTACATCGTTAGCATCTACGATTGCAGCATTTTGTATTACATTTATCGGTTATAAGAATACAGTTCCACAGATGGGTGATCCGGCAACAACGGGTGTATTCTGGATGACGATGTTCTTAATGTTTGGTCTTCCTGTAATTGGATGGTTATGTAATATTGTTGCTATGAAGTTCTATGAACTTAACAAAGAAGAAATGGTTGAAGTTCAAAAGACAGTAGCAGAAATGAAAGCAAAAGCAGAAGCAAACGAAAATGCAGAAGCGTAAAATACATAAGGTATAAAGCAAAGGAGTCGGAACGTAAGTTCCGGCTTCTTTTTCTATTGACAAATGAAAAGTGTCGCCTGTATAATGATGAAGATTAATAAATGCTTTGACGGAAAAGAGTAAAGATATAAATCCGATACAGAGAAGCGTCGGTTGGTGCGAGACGCAGAAGATGATATCTTGAATACATTCCTGAGCAGCAGTCTGAACATGATGTTATCAAAAGTAGGATGCGCCGGATTGGCACACGTTACCGTGCTAAGAGTTTCACATGATATATAATCATGAGACTTGATGAGGCAGATGTTGTGAGACATTTGTGAATAAAGGTGGTACCACGAGTTTACTCGTCCTTTATCTTTGGAAGAAGATAGAGGGCGTTTTTTTATTTGTAAATTTCAATAAGAGAAACGCTCCATCAAAATCTTCCATAACGAAAAATAAAAGAGATGCAGCTCTTGTCAGGTTGCGGAAATGGAGGAGAACATGACAATTTATGATGAACTTGTTGCCAGAGGATTGATTGCCCAGGTAACAGACGAAGAAGAAATTAAAGAAATGATCAATAACGGAAAGGCTACCTTTTATATTGGATTTGATCCAACAGCAGACAGCCTTCATGTAGGTCATTTTATGGCGCTTTGCCTGATGAAACGTTTGCAGATGGCAGGAAATAAACCGGTTGTTTTAATTGGTGGTGGAACTGCTATGATTGGTGATCCATCCGGAAGAAGTGATATGCGTCAGATGATGACAACAGAAACAATCAATCATAACGTAGAGTGTTTTAAAAAGCAGATGAGCCGTTTTATTGATTTTTCTGAAGATAAGGCAATTTTGGTTAACAATGCCGACTGGCTGATGGATTTAAATTACATTGATGTATTGCGCGAAGTTGGACCACATTTTTCCGTAAACCGTATGTTAACACATGAGTGTTACAAGCAGCGTATGGAAAGAGGTCTTACTTTCCTTGAATTCAATTACATGATTATGCAGAGTTATGATTTCTACGAATTGTTCCAAAAATATGGATGTAATATGCAGTTTGGTGGAGATGACCAGTGGGCAAATATGCTCGGTGGTACAGAGTTGATTCGTCGCAAACTTGGAAAAGATGCGTATGCTATGACGATTACACTTCTTTTGAACTCAGAAGGCAAAAAGATGGGTAAGACACAGTCTGGTGCAGTCTGGTTAGATCCAAATAAAACATCTCCATTTGAATTTTACCAGTACTGGCGCAATGTTTCAGATCAGGATGTTTTAAAATGTTTGCGTATGCTGACATTCCTTCCTATCGAGCAAATTGATGAGATGGATAAGTGGGAAGGTTCCCAGCTCAATGAAGCAAAAGACATTTTGGCATATGAATTGACACAGCTTGTGCATGGAGAAGAAGAAGCTGCAAAAGCAAGAGAGGCATCAAAGGCACTGTTTACAACAGGAAGTGCAGCAAATATGCCAACAGAGACAATAACAGATGATATCTTTACGGATGGAAATGTTGATATTTTACAGCTTTTGATCAGTGCAAATCTTGCAACAAGTCGTAATGAAGCAAGACGTGCTGTAGAACAGGGCGGTGTTTCTGTTAATGGAGAAAAAGTAACAGATACACATGCAAGTTATACAAAAGATGATTTTGCAGAAGAATTTATCCTGAAAAAGGGCAAAAAGAAATTCTGTAAAGTTACATTGGCATAATTTATCTTAAGGGGGTTACATATGATAGCAAATATGGGGAATGTTTTTTATTTTAACTGGGAATTTGATTTACTTTATTGGTTCCAATCCTTACACAATCCATTTCTGGATAAAATTGTCGTAGTGATTACATCACTTGGAAATGCCGGAATTTTTTGGATTTTATTAACACTGGTGATGCTTATTGTCTGTAAAGATAAAAAGGTGGCATGGACATCGGCACTCGCACTTTTATTTTCATTGCTCGTGATTAATATTTTTCTGAAAAATACCGTTATGCGCGCAAGACCATGTTGGATTGATGATACGATTCCGCTTTTGGTGAAAAATCCAAAAGATTATTCGTTTCCATCTGGTCATTCGTCAGCATCTTTTGCATCTGCCGTATCCATTGTGCAGTATGCAAAATACCGGAAACAGGGAATAGCCGCCGTTGTATTAGCAGCTTTGATTGCAGTATCAAGAATGTATGTATTTGTTCATTTTCCGACAGATGTTTTCGTTGGTACGATTCTTGGTATTATAGAGGCAATTCTTGCAGGTATCATCATTCGTTTTATTTATCGTAAGATAGAAGAAAAGAAAACAATGGTGGCATAGAATATTTTTTTTACAAAATAGGAAAAATGTACATTGACACTTTCTGTTATTTTCGTTATATTGAAATAACTATGAGGGAGTAGCTAGCGCATAGAATTGTGTGATTTGTCAACAGACCCGGTGAAAACCTGGCAAATCTTAAATGGTGAGACTCATATGTATATAATTTACATCACAATGATAGTGGTGGATTATATGCATATGATGTCTCTTTTTTTATCGTAATTTTTTATAAGGGCTATGTTAACGTATAAATAAAAAGGGACAAGCCATATATAGGAAGAAGAAAAGAGAAAATACATGGGAATCGTTGAACTTACTCTGATGGGTGTTGGTCTTGCTATGGATGCTTTTGCAGTGTCTATATGTAAAGGACTTTGTATGCGAAAAGTCAATAAAAAGCAATGTTTTATCATTGCACTGTTCTTTGGTGGATTTCAGGCATTGATGCCGTTTTTAGGCTGGTTATTAGGAAGTCAGTTTGCAAACAAAATCAGTGCAATTGATCATTGGATTGCGTTTGTACTGCTTTCCTATATTGGTGGAAAGATGATAGCAGAGGCAATCAAAGAAAAAAACGAAGTGGTAGAAATCGATCAGATGGATCCGCCACTCGACATCAAAGAAATGTTTATCCTGGCAATTGCAACAAGTATCGATGCACTTGCAGTTGGTATTACATTTTCATTTTTGGAAGTTAATATTGTGGAAGCTATCACAATCATTGGTGTTGTGACAGCTATCATATCTGCAATTGGTGTATTTGTTGGAAACATTTTTGGTAACAAATATAAGACAAAAGCCGAAATGGCAGGAGGTTTGCTTCTGGTATTGCTTGGCCTTAAAATTCTGGCAGAGCATTTATTAGGATAAAAGAGAAGATATTTCTAGGAGGAGAAAGAAATGGGAGTAACTATTTTAAAGGCAGTATTTGTCCTGATCATAGGTTTTGTACTTTTGATCAAGGGCGCGGATTTTTTTGTAGAAGGTGCATCATCCGTTGCTAAAATGCTGAAAGTACCATCACTTATCATTGGTATGACAATTGTTGCCATGGGGACAAGCTTGCCGGAGACATCGGTAAGTATTGCAGCATCCATGAACAACCAGAATACACTAGCGGTCAGTAATGTAGTTGGATCAAATATTTTTAATTTGATGGTTGTACTTGGTGTCTGTGCAGTGATTACGGAATTAAAAGTCAGCAAGGATGTACTAAAGAGAGATTATCCTTTCTCTGTACTGTGTGCTATTTTACTATTGGTTGCAGGTGTGATCGGTATGACTCTGGGTCGTAGGGATGGTATCATTTTCCTTGTTATTTTTGCAGTTTTTATTTTCTATCTCATTAAGAGTGCGCTGGATGCAAGAAAAAGTGGTGAGATTTCAGAAAAAGAACGTGAAATGAATGAAGAAATGGAAGAGATGGAAGATCTTCCTGTTTGGAAATGTATTCTTTACATTGTTGGTGGAGCAATTGCTATCAAATATGGTGGCGACTGGGTTGTAGACAGTGCCTCTGTGATTGCAACAAGTTTTGGCATCAGTGCAACATTGGTAGGACTTACGATTTGTTCTGTTGGAACAAGTTTACCGGAACTGGTAACATCTATTGTTGCAGCCAGAAAGAACGAATTGGATATGGCTGTTGGTAACGTGGTAGGATCTAATGTATTTAATATTTTAATGGTTCTTGGTATTGCAGCAACGGTTAGCCCAATTGCATTTTTGACAGAAAATATCATTGATATTGTTGTCCTTTTAGTATTCTCGCTGATTACATGGGTTCTTTGTGTAACACAGAAGAAGCTGAGTAAAAAAGAAGGTATTTTAATGCTTGTCCTTTATACCATTTATCTTGTATACATTTGTATCAGATAATTGCGTCATTGTATGTAAGAGAATGCCGCAGGAATGTTCCTTAGAAAAAGGAGTGCTCCTGCGGCTTTTTTGGTTTTTTGACGAGAATAATGCATTGAAATGCACAATAAAATAATGTTATAATAACATGATGTATTAGTATCGTTTTTAAAAGGAACAATATAGAAAACAATCAAATCAAAAGGAGGAAAAACAAATGGATTTTTTTAGCAAATTAGGTGATTCTATTGTAAATGCGACACAGGAAGTCGGCGAAAAAGCAAAAGGCATGACAGACATTGCTAAGTTGCAGTATGAAATGCGTACCAAGGAAGATTTCATGAACAAGCAGTATCAGGAAATCGGAAAAATGTTCTATGACGCAAACAAAGAAAATGTTCCGGAAGAATACAATTCTCTTTTTGAAGAGATCGAAGCAGCACAGAAGAGAGTGGCTGAAATCAAGGAACAGATTGCATACACAAAGGGTGGTAAGGCATGTCCTAAGTGTGGAGCAGTCGTAAGTGGCGGTGCAGCATTCTGCAGCACTTGTGGAGCAAAGATGGACGAGGACATCTTTGAAGAAGAAGTCGATACAGACGAAAAAACAGAAGACGCTTCAGAGGAAACAGTAGAGACAGTATCCGGCGAAGTTGTTGAGGAAGAAGAAGAGTAGGAGTTAGTTTTTATTATGTCAAACAAAGGTAAGTATTACATTACAACCGCGATTGCATATACCTCAGGAAAGCCACACATTGGTAATACCTATGAGATTATTTTAGCGGATAGTATTGCACGTTTTAAAAGACAGGAAGGATATGATGTATTTTTCCAGACAGGATCCGATGAGCACGGACAGAAAATCGAATTAAAGGCAAAAGAAGCTGGTGTTACGCCAAAGGAATTTGTAGATGGTGTATCTGCAGAAATCAAGCGTATCTGAGATCTGATGAATACTTCTTATGATAAGTTTATCCGTACAACAGATGAAGATCATGAGACACAGGTAAAAAAGATTTTCAAGAAATTATACGATAAAGGTGATATCTACAAAGGTGCTTATGAGGGATTGTATTGTACACCATGTGAATCTTTCTGGACAGAGTCTCAGCTGGATGAAAATGGATGTTGCCCGGACTGTGGCAGACCGGTACAGCCAGCGAAGGAAGAGGCTTATTTCTTTAAAATGAGCAAATATGCAGATCGTTTGATTGAGTATATTAATACACATCCGGAGTTTATCCAGCCAGTGTCTCGCAAGAACGAAATGATGAATAATTTCTTGTTACCAGGATTGCAGGATCTTTGTGTATCCAGAACATCATTTAGCTGGGGAATTCCAGTAGACTTTGATCCAAAGCATATAACATATGTATGGCTCGATGCACTTACCAACTACATTACCGGTATTGGTTATGATTGTGATGGTAATTCTTCAGATCTTTTCAATAAGAACTGGCCGGCAGATTTACATTTGATTGGTAAAGATATCATTCGTTTCCATACAATTTATTGGCCAATCTTTTTGATGGCATTAGACCTTCCATTACCAAAACAGGTATTTGGACATCCTTGGCTGATTCAAAGTGATGGAAAGATGAGTAAATCTAAGGGAAATGTATTATATGCGGATGAATTGGTAGATTTCTTTGGTGTTGATGCGGTGCGTTATTTTGTGTTGCATGAGATGCCTTATGATAATGATGGTGTGATTTCCTGGGAATTGCTTGTGGAACGCATGAATTCTGATCTTGCAAATACACTTGGAAATCTGGTAAACAGAACCATTTCCATGAGTAATAAATATTTTGATGGTGTTGTCTGTGATAAGGGTGTGAGCGAACCGGTTGACGATGAATTAAAAGAAATCGTTACATCAACCGTTTCCCGTGTTGAGGCGAAGATGGAAAATCTGCGTGTAGCAGATGCCATTACAGAAGTGTTTGCACTTTTCAAACGTTGTAATAAGTATATTGATGAGACAATGCCTTGGGTACTTGCGAAAGATGAGAATAAGCAGGATCGTCTGGCAACCGTACTTTATAATCTGGTAGAGAGTATTACCATTGGTGCTTCTTTGCTCAAGAGTTTTATGCCGGATACAACAGAGCGCATTTTGGCACAGTTAAATGCAAAAGAAGTTCCATTTGAAGAATTATCAACATTTGGCCACTATGTTAGCGGTACAAAGGTAACAGAACAGCCAGAGATCTTATTTGCACGATTAGATCTTGGAGAAGTTATGGCAAAAGTGGCAGAATTGCATCCTCCAGTGGAAGAGCCACAGGAAGAAGTTAAAGAGGATGCCGAGGTTATTGATATGGAACCAAAAGATGAAATTGGATTTGATGATTTCATGAAATTGCAGTTCCAGGTAGGTGAGATTATCGCATGCGAGGAAGTGCCAAAATCTAAGAAATTACTCTGTTCACAGGTTCGTATTGGCAGCCAGACAAAACAGATTGTCTCAGGCATCAAAAAACATTACAGTGCAGAAGAGATGGTAGGTAAAAAGGTGATGGTTCTTGTAAACCTGAAACCAGCCAAATTAGCAGGTGTACTTTCCGAAGGAATGCTTCTTTGTGCAGAAGATGCAGAGGGTAATTTGTCACTTATGACACCGGAAAAAGATATGCCGGCAGGAGCAGAAATCTGTTAATCGAACATAATAATTATAACTTCAGGGTCAGGTCGTATCGGTCTGACCCTGCAAGTGTCTATAAGATTACTTTAATAAAGAGAGAAAAATATGATATTTGAAAGTCATGCGCATTATGATGACAGGCAATTTGATGTGGATCGGGAAACATTATTAGAAAATCTTCCATTTCAAAATGTGGGTGTGATTGTAAATGTAGGATCGGATATAAGATCTTCAAAGGAAAGTATAACGTTAGCACATCAATATGATTATATTTATGCGGCGATAGGCGTACATCCGGATGAAGTGGATACTATGAAGGAAGCGGATATGGAAGAGCTTTCTCATATGGCAAAAGAAGATAAAGTAGTGGCAATTGGTGAGATTGGTCTGGATTATTTTCGAAAAGAGGGAAATGCTTACAAAAGCGTACAAAAAGAATGGTTTTGTCGTCAGTTAGATCTGGCAAAAGAAATAGAAAAGCCGGTTATCATTCATTCCAGGGATGCAGCAGAAGATACCATACAGATTCTGCGTGATTTTAGAAAAGAAAATCCACAGATAGAAAATCCGGGTGTGATTCATTGTTATTCGTATTCGCCGGAATTGGCAAAAGAATATGTTGCTATGGGATTTTATATCGGAATCGGCGGTGTTGTTACCTTTAAAAATGCAAAAAAACTGGTGGAAACGGTAGCACAAATTCCGTTGGAGCGCATTTTGGTAGAGACAGATAGTCCATACCTTTGTCCGGAGCCAAATAGAGGCAAACGAAACGATTCGTCACAAATCCGATATGTGATGAATCGCATAGCCGATATTCGTGGTATTACGCCGGAAGAAGTAGAAAAACAGACAGAAATGAATGCAAGAAAGATGTATCGTCTTTCATAAGAAGTAGGAGCAGAATATATGGCATATTTAGGAAACCCAGCATATACGATGGCTGTGCTTGAAAAACACGGTTTTCGTTTTCAAAAAAAATACGGGCAGAATTTTTTGATTGATACACATATTCTGGAAAAAATCATCGATGCAGCAGAAATCACAAAGGATGATTTTGTGTTGGAGATTGGACCAGGTATTGGCACGATGACACAGTATTTGTGTGAGTCTGCAAGAGAAGTGGTGGCAGTAGAAATCGATACGAATTTGCTGCCTGTCTTAGATGATACCTTAAAAGATTATGATAATGTAACTGTTATTAATGAAGATATTTTAAAAGTAGATATTGCTTCACTTGCAAAAGAAAAAAATGGTGGAAAGCCAATCAAGGTGGTAGCAAATTTACCATATTATATTACGACACCAATTATTATGGGTTTGTTTGAGAGTCACGTACCACTTGCTTCCATTACGATAATGGTACAAAAGGAAGTGGCAGACCGTATGCAGGTAGGACCGGGTACGAAGGAATATGGTGCGCTTTCCCTTGCAGTACAATATTTTGCAAAACCGGAAGTGGTATGTGTGGTGCCACCAACCTGTTTTGTACCACAGCCAAAAGTAGCCAGTTCTGTTATCCGACTGACCTGTCATGAAAAACCACCTGTTGAAATTACAGATGAAGGATTTTTATTCCGTGTGATCCGGGCATCTTTTAACCAGAGACGAAAAACGCTTGCAAATGGTCTTAATAATGCACCGACGATTCCGGTTAGTAAGGAAAATATTATAGAAACAATAGAAGAATTGGGATATCCAGCTTCTGTTCGTGGGGAAACTTTATCCTTAGAAGAATTTGCCCGTCTGAGCGAAGCACTAAAAAAGAAAATGCATTAGTTGTATAATTTCTTTCATTTCAGCCATCCTATGAGTAGGAGGTAGTGGAATGAAGAGACAGAATCAATATATAAAAAATCATCGTTTATCCTTTCAAATTGCTGGAATTATGATTATTATTGCCACTGTTGGATTCACATTGATGTACTTTTATCAGAAGAATTTATTGCAGCGGGAAGAAGCAAAGCAGGAAATAACATCGGAAGAAAAGAGTGAAATGGCATCGCATACGGTGGAACCGAAAAATAATACGGTAGATATGGAAGCACTGGAAAAAGAACGCTATGAAGCAAGTATTTTGGAAAATGATATGGATAAAGCCGGACAGGATGTTATGGATCAGGTAGCGCAGACATCAGCGATTACGCTGCATTTTCCGGAAGAACTTGTTTGGCCGGTAGATGGAAAGGTTCTAATGAACTATAGTATGGATCAAACGGTGTATTTTAAAACACTGCAGCAATATCAATGCAATCCGGCATTGATTATTGCAGCAGAAGTAAATGATGAGGTGATCAGCGCTGCAGCTGGAAAAATCACATCTATTATGAATGATGCAAAAACAGGAACGACTGTAACGATGGATCTTGGTGATGGTTATGAGGCTGTCTATGGACAATTGAAAGAAATTCCGGTTGCAACAGGAGAGTATGTTGCAGCAGGTCAGCGCATAGGATATATCAGTGAACCATCAAAATACTATTCGGAAGAAGGAGCAAACCTGTATTTTGAATTGCGAAAGGATAAAACCCCTGTAAATCCGCAGGATTTTTTGCAACAATAACAAAAAATCGGTAATAGATTTTTCAAAATGACAGGTTTATAATGGGCGTATGAATATTAGTCTTTATATGCAAGAAGTTCAAAACTGGATAAAAGAGATACAGTCTGACCGGGGCAGAGATCCAAAACGTCTTATGGAAAACTGCGATAAACTCGAGGAATATGGCCGTAAGATACGCGATGATGCATTAATAGGTTTTGCCTGCTTTTCCAGGGGCGAAACCTATTATTTAATGAATGATACAAGAAATTTTTATGCCGAAATGTTGGCGTGTCTGCCAGCCATGGAAAAGATTGGCGAGTGGGGGTATGTTGTCATGGCAAATAATATGCTTGGCATCATGTCGATGAACCGGGGAAATGCACCTTATGCGATGGATTACTATCTTAAGGCACTTTCTTATTGTAAGAAGTATGGTTTGCCGCAATTGGAATGGATTGTGCATATGAATATGGGATGTTTGTATCAGAACATTCACGAATATCAAAAGGCACTCGATCATCTGGAAAGTGGATATCACTATATTATTGTAAATCAGATGATGCCGGGATACATACAACATTTGACAGCTGCATATTTAAATATGGCAAAAGCGTATCTGTGTATGGCAAAAGAGCAGAATGCTACAGAAATGCCCACAACCGTTGCGCATTATAATGACAAGATTGAAAAAGAATGCAAACCATATTTACAAAATGTAGAAAGTCTGGCGGTTTCCTGTTTTCAAGCGAGATATTATTATGAAAAAGGGCAGGAAGAAGCACTGTCCAAGGAAATTATGCATATATCAGATTATCTGAAACAGGACGTTCCGATTATGGATGTTTATGATGATCTGTATGAATATATGTGTATGTTGCTTGAAAGCAAGCGATATGATGATTTTAAATCATGCTACTTTGCCATTGAGGAACTGACAAAACAGACAAATATTCGCAATTTAGAAAAAAGATTGCTTACCATTCTGATTTGCTATTATAAATCGATGGAAGATGAAGAACACTACCAAAAAGCAACGGTGGCATATTATGAGTTGTCTGAGGAAATGGAAAAAGAAAATAGTGTGATGGTTGCCAGCATGATTCAGATGCGAAATTCCTTAAATAATCTGGTTCAGATTAATTGGGAAGTTGAGCAGGAAAATATTGCTTTGCATCAGAAATCAGAGACAGATCCTCTGACCGGCCTTTATAATCGTTATAAGCTGAATGAATATGGTGAAGATGCATTTATGCGTGCATGCGATAAGCAGACACCACTTGCTATAGAGATTTTGGATATAGACTATTTCAAAGAATATAACGACAATTATGGTCATCAGGCTGGAGATGAAGTTCTTAAAATGATTTCGCGCATACTTTTACAGATGCAAAAACATGGAGATGTCTTTTGTTCCCGTTATGGTGGTGATGAATTTGTTCTCATTTATTCCGATATGCCGGAAGAAGAGGCGTATCAATGGTCAGAACAACTCAAACAAATGATTATGCAGCAGGCGATAGAACATAAGCATTCAAAAGCGGCAGATATCATTACCATATCGCAAGGCATTTGCTGGGGGATTCCGACAAAAGAAAACAAAGTCTGGGATTTTTTACATGCGGCAGATGTATTACTTTATGAAGTGAAAAAAGTATCACGCAATAGTATTCGTTTGGGATATTTAAATGGAGCAGAGGAGTTAAAAATTCATGAATGAGAAGAAATACTACACCTATATACTCCGTTGTGGTGACGATACCCTATATACAGGATTTACAACAGATTTAGAACACCGTCTGCAGACACATAATGCGGGAAAGGGTGCTAAATATACAAAGGCAAGGCTTCCGGTGGAGATGATCTATCATGAGGAATACCCAACGAAGGAAGAAGCAATGCGCAGAGAAGCGGCGATTAAGAAACTAACGCGAAAGCAGAAAATAGAATTAATCAAAAATCGCACGAACACGAAAGGATAAAGGCATGAAGACAATCAAAAAAATCTTCTTTACAGATGTAAAAAATCTGGCAAAAAATCTGTTTGCCCTGATTATTGCCATTGGTGTATGTTTTTTACCGGCACTTTATGCATGGTTTAATATTTATTCCAACTGGGATCCTTATGGCAATACGGGAAATTTGCAGTTAGCTGCAGTTAATCTGGATCAGGGATATACAGATGAAAATGGGGAGTTTAAGAACACCGGTGAGGATATCATGGATGAATTGGCAGGTAACGATAAAGTAGACTGGCAATTTGTTGATTCCGCAGATGAAGCAATCGAAGGTGTAGAATCTGGTAAATATTATGCGGCACTTGTAGTACAAAACAATTTTACATATAACATGTACAATATGTTTGTAAATACGACGGAAGAGCCGACATTAATTTTCTACCAGAATCAGAAAAAGAATCCGGTTGCAAATAAGATTTCTGATACGATTGTAACGACCGTTCAGAGCAATATCAATGAAGAATTTGTCAAAGTCATGACCAAAACAATCTTTGAAGATGTCAATGATATGTATGATGACATTGAAGAAGAAGGTGGCGTGGATGCGTTTATTGATAAGCTGGATAATTTAAATAATAATCTTATTGATTATCAAAAAACGATTGACGATGTCATTAAGGGAAATGCTGTATTATCCTCAAATATTGCAAATGCAACAAATGATGTGGAAGATCTTGAGGGTAGGACAAAAAATTCCGCAGGAAGTTTGTCGGAGGCAGGTGGTTCTTTACAGCAGAGTCAGAATACACTCAATGCATATAAGGATCAGATGAATCTGACGATTGATACGATGCTGACCATGTTAAATACGATGGAGAACCAGCTGAAGCAGGCGCAGCTTAGTGGTGATATCGATCAGATGGCAAATGTCTGTGAACAGACGTTAAAGGATACGAATCAGCTGAATAAAGACATTACAGCGATCAGCCAATCGATAGCGGATCAGAATAATAACCAGAATGTTGTCGATACACTGCAGCAGTTATCAGACTCGGTGGAAGCGTTACAAAAGATTTTAGAGAAGGCAAATATCGACGGAAAATATGATAGTGTATCACAGCAGATTAAAGATGCAGAAGCAGCTATGATTTCTGATATCGATAAAGCAATTGCAAATATTACATCCACAAGAAATACCATCAATAACCAATTGGTACCACAGCTCAATACATGTGTTGACAACTTAGAGGATGTTATTGGAAATGCTAGCACAATCATGAATAACATGAGTGGTGTATTAAATTCCATGGGAAATGTGTTTGGATCACTGCAGACAACACTGTCAACCTCAGATAAGAGTCTAGAGAAGACAAAAGAAGCATTATCTAAGATCAGTGATAAATTGACAAAAGCAATTGATAAGGCAAGAAGTGTGCAGGAAGATGAACGTGTAGAAGCACTCGTGGATACATTGACGGGCGATCCGGATATGTATGGAGAATTTTTCTCAGAACCGGTGGAGATTGAATCCGTTGCCGTTTATCCAATCGAGAATTATGGTTCTGCTGTTGCACCATTTTATACCGTATTATCCGTATGGGTAGGTGTCATAATCATGGCAGCAATCATCAAGGTAAAAGTAACAAAATCGAAATATCCGGATGCAACACCGACGCAGTTATTCTTTGGAAGAAGCCTCTTCTTTATTGCTATGGGGCAGGTACAGACGTTGATTACGGTGTTAGGTGATTTGTTTATTTTAAAGATACAGTGTGTACATCCATTTTTATTCTGGGTAGTTGGTGCGCTTACAAGTCTGACATTTACGCTTTTGATTTATGCACTGGTATATTCTTTCGGTGATGTTGGAAAAGCGATAGCAGTCGTTGTACTTGTACTGCAGATTGCGGGAAGTAGTGGAACCTATCCAATTGAGCTTTTACCGGAATTTTTCCAGAAAGTTTATATTTTCTTCCCATTCCCATACGCAATCAATGCGATGCGTGAATGTATTTGTGGCTTGTACGAAGCGGATATTGTCATTTATCTGCTTAAGTTATTAACTTTCCTCGTAGTAGGTCTGGTCGTTGGACTTTGGATCCGTATTCCATTTGAAGGACTGAATCATTATATGGAAGAACGTATGGAAGATACGGAAATGATGTAAGGAGGTATAACGGTGGCAGAGAAATACAAAGAGATGTATGACAAGTTCATCAATTATGAACAGAATCTACATCAACAAAATCAAAAGAGAATACGTGTTGGATTAAAAATAAATGTCATTTTGCCATTATTCTTTCTGATTCTCAGTTTTGCGATATCCGAAGGAAAACTGGTGTTTTTGCTTCTGTGGATTATTTCCTTATTTGGCATTGCAACCTATTTGATTTATGTAGAGTACAGTGACTATAAGATGTTAGAGCAATTGAAAGAGCTTGGGGTGGATGAAGAGGCACTCCGTGATGATGTGAATTTGATTGGCGAAGGCGTGCAGCAGGCAGAGAGTAATATTACGGAAAAGCTGGACTATGCCGGTGACCTTATAGATGCTGAAAAACAAAAAATAGAGGCTGAGATAGCAGAACGCAAAGAGCAGTTAAAGGAAGCTGTTATTCAAAAAATCAGCGGAGATAATAAAAACGAAAGGGAGGACGAATAAGATGATGAATATTATTCGGATTTTTACCTCCGATGCGAAGAGATTGGCAACAAATGTAGTTGCAATGGTTGTTATTATGGGGCTGGCGGTTATCCCTTGCTTATATGCATGGTTTAACATTATTTCAAACTGGGATCCATATGGAGAAGCGGCTACCGCTAATTTGAATGTCGTGGTTGCAAGTTGTGATCAGGGAACCGAGATTGAGGGCGTAGAGCTGAATGTTGGAAACATGGTGATCAGCAATCTAAAGGAAAACAAGACGATAGGCTGGGTATTTGTAGATACCGAAGAGGAGGCTGTTGATGGTGTACAGAGTGGAGATTATTACGCTGCGCTTGTGATTGACGAATCCTTTTCAGAGGATCTGATAAGTTTCCTTGGCGGAAATATTGAAAATCCAAAGATTACATATTATGAAAACGAGAAAAAGAATGCGATAGCACCAAAGATTACCGGTAAGGTAAAGACAACTGTGCAGGAAGAAATCAATAGTGCTTTCGTATCTACGATGGCACAGGCACTTCTCAGCATGAGTGAATATGTTGTGACAGATAATGCGGGAAATGGTAATTTTACGGATGCTGTCAAAAACAAACTCAATGATATGGATGCAGATTTAAATACCTATATCACAATTATTGATTCCTATATTGCGATTATTGATTCTGCAAACAGTTTGATGGATGCGACAAATTCGGTGACAGATCAGTTAGATTCTATTATGCAGGCAGGTAGAAGCATGGCAAATAGTGCAGATTCTGCGGCAGATGCGGCGGATGGCAGCATTGATACCGTCTCGGATATGGTGTCCGTTAATCTTGATGATATATTAAAGCAGATTGATAATATGGCAAATGCCGTGGATAATGTGCTGAATAAAGTAGACCATACCAGTACAGGAATGGGAGATCAGATTGATTCTATCAAACTTGCTGTGGATGCATTACAGAAGAGTTTTAACAGTGCAGTCGATGGTATGACATCAACAAACACAACAATTCAGAACCAGCAGGCAGCAGTCAATGCCGACTTTGATAAAATTCAGGCAGATTTAGATGCGTTAAAGGTAGCATCTGATAAGACCGCTGCAGATTCCAATGCAATTTCAGATACATTACATGCAGATTTAGATAATTGTAAAAACAGTGTAGAAGCGCTGAAGCGTACATATAGAGATACGGTTGATCCGCAATTGAATTCTACGATGAATACAATACAGAGTTCAATCAGTGAAGTACAGAAGATGTTGAATTTCTCCAGTGACAGCATTAAGGATGTATCTTCTGCACTTGATAGTTATCCGGATATGATGTCTTTTGGCAAAGATAAGCTGGTGGAAACAAGAGATGACGCCATTCATATGGAGAGTAAATTACAGGATTTGATTGCTGATATGGATGACATTGAATCGAATGATCAGTACAATATCCTAATGTCTTTGATTGAATCAGATCCGGACGTGATTGCAGATTTCATATCGAGTCCGGTAAATCTGGATCAGGAACCAATCTATGAAATGAAGAACAATGGATCGGCGACAGCACCATTCTATGTGATTCTATCTATCTGGTTTGGCGCATTGATTCTGATTGCCATCATGCATACCGGTTTAAAAACAAATCCAGGATGTCGCAATTTACGTAATTGGCAAAAATTCTTTGGAAGATATATTGTATTTTACCTGATTGGACAGTTGCAGACAGTGATTACGGTATTAGGTTGTATTTTGTATGTAGGCATCCAGTGTGAGCATCCTCTGATGTTCTGGTTTGCAGCATCCTTTACCAGTTTTACATTTACATTATTTATGTATTCACTGGCGTATGCATTTGGTAATGTAGGTGAGGCGGCAGCCGTTGTACTGATGGTTATTCAGGTTGCAGGAAGTGGTGGTACATTCCCGGTAGAAGTACTGCCGAAAGTATTCCAGTATCTGTATCAATATATGCCGTTTGCACATGGTATGAATGCACTGCGAGAGGCAATTGCTGGAACGCATGGCAATGATTATTGGATGTATTTGACAGAAATGTCAGCTTATATTGGTGTGGCACTACTGTTTGGTCTTGTCATCAGTATTCCATGTAAGCGCTTAAATGAAAAAATCGAAGCAAGTAAAGAGAGAACGGATTTACTATTATAAAATGAGAGTATAAATGCCTATAGAACAGGGCAGACGTTGTACCGACCCCAAAAAGTTAGACAGAAACATCTAACAAAGGGGTCGGTATTTTTATGGTGAAATATTCGTTGGATATACTTTACAAAAAATAAATCCTATGTTAAATTGATAATAGTTACTGATTTACAGATATAAGAATCAGAAAGGAAAGAACTATGAAAACTTTGAACTATAGCAGGCAGAGAGAAGCTATTTATAATTACCTGCTTTCGACAAAGACACATCCTACGGCAGAAGCGGTATATCAAGTGGTTCAGCAGGATTACCCCAAGATCAGTCTTGCTACGGTATATCGGAATCTGGCGCTTTTGGAAGAGACAGGTCAAGTGCAGAGAATACCATGTAACGATGCTAAGGATCATTATGATGCAAATATTATGGAGCATCCACACTTTGTTTGTAATTCCTGCAACTGTGTTTTAGATTTGGAGATGGATAATCTGGAATTCCTGCATACCCTTGCAAATCAAGGCTTTGAAGGGGAAATTGAGCAGAGTCAGGTTGTTTTTTTTGGAAAATGCCCGGAATGCGCAAGAAATAAAAATAATAATAATTCCTAATTTTCTATTGACAATTTTTTTTCCAGGTGTTATATTAAAATCACCGAAAGGGAAACAATATAAGTAATAAATAACATAAGTAAAGAAAAGAAAAGGAGAACAAGATTATGGCAAAATTTGTATGTAGTGTTTGTGGTTATGTTTATGAAGGCGAGCAGCCACCAGAGGAATGTCCAGTATGTCACGTAGGCGCTGACAAGTTTAAGGAAGTAAAAGATGGCGATATGACACTTGCTGCAGAGCATGAATATGGTGTATATGCTAAGACCGTAAAGAACAACGCTGATATCAGTGATGAAGATAAGAAATATATCTTTGAGCAGTTAAAGGCAAACTTTGAAGGTGAATGCTCAGAAGTTGGTATGTATCTTTGCATGGCTCGTATTGCTCATCGTGAAGGATATCCGGAAATCGGACTTTACTGGGAGAAGGCAGCATATGAAGAAGCAGAACATGCTGCAAAATTCGCAGAGTTGTTAGGTGAGGATCTTGAGCCAAATATGAAGGCTACAACAAAGGACAACCTTGCTTGGAGAGTTGACTGTGAGTTTGGAGCTACTGCTGGTAAGTTTGACCTTGCAAAATGCGCTAAGATGAACAACCTTGATGCTATCCATGATACCGTTCATGAGATGGCTCGTGATGAGGCTAGACACGGCAAAGCGCTTAAGGGATTACTTGAGAGATACTTCGGATAAGCTATATTAAATAAATAAGACATCTAAGGCGACAGAGAACGTGAAAACGTTCTTTGTCGTCTTTTTTCGACAGTAACGATTCGACAAAATATTTACATTAAAATGGTATGTAAAATGTACAGAACATGGAGGATAGATGATGAATATAAAAGAATGCTATGCGTGTATTGGAGCAAATTGGCAGGAGGTGTATGAACGGTTTGGTTGCAATGAAGCGATTGTAAAGAAATTTGCCATAAAGTTTTTGGAGGACCCGAGCTTTCATGATATGAAAGAAGCCGTAGCAGAAGGAGATACAGACCGTGCATTTCGTGCAGCGCATACATTAAAAGGCATTTGTATCAATCTTGGTTTTTTAGATTTATACCGGACAAGTTATGATATTACGGAAATCTTTCGTGGTGGCACGATGGACGGCGCAGAAGAGCTGATGGATGCAATGGAAGAACAGTATCAGATGATTGTGGAAGCAGTGACACAAGTGCGTGAAGAAGAGTCTGTGTAAGTTATATATAACGTCATAGAGGATATAGGGGAGATTGTGTAACAAGTAGTTATGGTGAAAATAGCATGGAGAAAAGTGATTGCATTAAGCTTGGTTATGCTTATAACAATGACGGGTTGTGGAAAAGCGACAGCTTCCACAGAAGAAAAATTGCCACAGATCGTTGTAGGGAGCGATGATTACAAACCATATAATTATGTGGATGACGATGGTAATATGGCGGGCATTGACGTCGAGATGGTGACAAACGCGTTTCATCGGATGGGATATGATGTGGTTTTTCGCAAGATTATATGGGAAAAGAAGGACGAATATCTAAAAAATGGCGAGATCGATTGTCTGTGGGGGAGCTTCACCATGACAGAACGGGAAAATGAATACACGTGGGCAGGAGCATATTTGAATAGTCGTCAGGTGGTTATTGTTCGTGCAAATAGTGGTATTCGTACCTTACAGGATTTGGAAGGAAAACGTTTTGCAGTACAAGTATCTTCCAAACCGGATGAAATTTTATTAAATCATGAGGATGTAAGAATCCCGGAAGTAGATGAAATTTATTGTTTTTCTACATTAGATGAAGTTTATGCATGTTTGCGTAAAGGATATTGTGATGCAATTGCAGGTCACGAGAGTGCATTACGTCTTTTTATGGACTCTCTGCCAAATGAATTTTATATGTTGGAAGAAAGCCTATACAAATCAGAATTTGTGGAGAGATTTCCTGAACTTTCCTTATTTTTCAAGGCTTTCAGCCTCTTAAATAGTGAAATGATATGTATTTTCCCTTATTTTTGCCCTTGTGAGATAATCGTAAGGGAAATAAGGGAAATTTCTTTTAGTCATTGCCTGCCACCTTGTCGAGAAGCCTTGCTGAATCACGCTTAGCTTTTCTGGTGGAGTGAGCATAGATATTCATAGTGGTACTGACATCTGAGTGTCCTAACAGTTCCTGCACATCCTTTGGAGCAGCTCCGTTTGCAAGCAAGTTGCTTGTATAGGTGTGTCGCAACTTATGAAAATGAAATCCTTCAAATCCATCTAGTTTAGCGGAAACTGACCGGCACACAAGACCAAGTGTGCTTGGTAATTCAAGGCAACCATCCGGTCTTAAGCATACAAAGGATATTTCCTTATATTCTTCAGGAACATCCTGTGTTCCATCCAGATGATAATATTCATAATACACTCTGTTTTTGTCCTGCACTTCTTTGTAGTAATTGCAGTGATAGAGTTCACCATACTGCATCCGGTTTTTAAGCTGTTCTTTTCTTGCTTCTTTCAGTATGCCTGCTAGAGTATCTCCGAAATCAACAATTCTTACCTTTTTACGTTTGGTAGGTCCAATGATGTTCTTGTGTCTGGCTCCATCATAACGGATACTTCTCTTGATAGTCAGGTATTGTTCCTCGAGATTAATATCCTGCCATGTAAGACCACAAACCTCACCAATACGAAGTCCTGCATAATATGCTATCTGAATTGGCAGTATTGCTGGGGGATTTTTTTCTTCAAGGTATTTTATTAACCTCTGATAATCTTCGTGTGAGATTGGCTGAACACCTTCCTCAAAGTCATCATCCGAAAATAAATCCACATCCTCTGCCTGTTTTTTCAGCTTGATATACTGCATTGGATTGAAAGTAATTAACTGTTTTGGAAATACTGCAAATCGGAAAGCCTGCTGTAATACAGCGGAAAATGAATGAATATAATCCTTGCTGTAGCCCTTTTTGACAGTTCCATCCGGATATTCGCCACCAAATGTCAGTAAATCAAAGAATGACTGTAAATGTTGTGCAGTAACATTCTTTAACTTTCTGTCAGCAATAGGATGTTTCTTGATAACTCTGATTGCACCAAGGTAGTTTTCAACAGTTCCATTACTTAATGTACCTGTTTTCAGTTCTTCCTCAGACCATAAATCAAGTAAATCTCCTACAGTGAGATTATCCATCTTAGCAACAAATCTTTTATTCTCATAATCATCCATTGCCTGACGGAGCAGTTTTTCCGTTTCACTTTTGCTTTCTGTTCCAGCGTATTCTTTCTGAACCAGATTGCCGCTTGCATCTTCTACATAGAAGCGGTAGTACCATTTCTTTCCTTTTTTTCTTACAGATCCTTTTGCCATAATCGTGTGTCTCCTTTCGATATCAGACAATCGGAACTGATGAAATGCTTCTTGCGTGTAGGCATCTTATGGACAAGTCCATAAGCCAATTCGCCGCTCGTCAAATCTGTAAACAGTTTGACTCGCTTGGGCTCATTGTATCATAACTCCGGTTGTCATTCTATACCGAGTCGGAATTATCTTCTAAGAGATTGGATAATCTTTGCGCCGCCATATCCGGATTCTTGGAATATGTTCTTATGATGTCAGCTATGTCATTGAATGCATTAACAGAGTGGGTTATCTCTCTTAAAAACATTATCTCATTGTATTCCTGATTGGATTCAAACCCCATCTTGGCTGCCACATCTGCATATTCTGTGTTTCCCTTGAAATTATTGCAAGCATTTGTAAATGAATCAGCAAATAGCTTGTATTCGTTTAATATTGCCAGCAACAGGTTCTTGGCGAAATCTCCATCTGCATTATCAAGGTTTGTTGGAAGATTTTCGATAATACCTGTCATAGCGTCTCTTATAAGAAGTTCTTTCTTATCTGTTATATCTGTTTCGTAGCTGTCAGTTTCGCCTTTAAGCCATTCCACAGATACATGAAGTGCTTCTGAAAGTCCTTCAAGTACCATCTTCTTGGTATTGTCGATTGTTCCAGCTTCATAACGCTGTATGGTGGAAGCGGTGACTCCCATCTTGTCTGCAACATAAGGTTGTGTAAGGTTTAATTCTGTTCTGCGGCTTTTAGCCCTCTCACCGATAATCCGGCGAAGTTCCTTATCCTTCATGTTGTCTGCCTCCTTTTCGGTTATTCCTTTCGGTATGTTCATACTATATCATATAAAAATTAAAATTGCAATATGCAATGATATAATTATTTTTGTAATTTCGTAATGCTTGACAATAAAATATAAAAGCGATATACTGACAGAAAAATAAATTGCATAATGCAATTTGAAAGGAGACGATTAAATGACGGAAAGAAAGATTGCTTTATCTATAGAAGATGCTGCCGATTATACAGGAATTGGAAGAAACACCCTGAGAAAACTTGTTGAGTGGGAAAAACTTCCTGTTCTAAAGGTCGGAAGAAAAGTTCTCATAAAGACGGATATGCTGGAAAAGTTTATGGAAGTCAACGAAGGCAGAGACTTGAGAGATAAGACCAGCGTAAAAGCAGTCACAAGAAAAGTGACAATTTAAAAGAGGCGGCTTCTAATGAAACCGCCCCTGATATATCAGACCGAAGCCATGATATACCTACACGCAAGAGGATTATAACATGTGCTTCTTCTGATATGCAACAACCAATTAACGGAATGGAAGACTGACAAATCACAAGATATCAAAGCCCTCGGCGTTTGAGAGCGAAATACACCCCTCGCACAAACCTGCGGTTTATGCTCAGCGTATTTCGCCCTTGCAGGGAGCAAAGCCACGCAGGCGTGACTTATACAAATGCTGTCGCATTTGGTTATGTCGGATACGGCAATAAGCCAACAACAATACCACTTATATTATCTGTTCATCTTTCATTCCAATTATCAGAGGAAGGAGAAGAAAGCACATTGACAACAAGACATTCATTTATACAGATGACCAAGCTGTCGAATGTCCGGGGAAGAATCACCTATATATCAAGCCATGCAAAGCAGGAACATCTGTATGCGGTTTATGAAACAACTGACAGAAGTTATTGGACGGAGCTTGCACGATGCAGCCAGCAGGAATTTAAGAAAAGCGGTGTTGATGGAAAATGTATCGAAGCAAGGGAGCTTATCATTGCCCTGCCTGAATTACTTTATGAACAGGGAATGCCCGATATGCTGCTAAAATCGTTTACGGATAAATTCAAAGAAAAGTATGGTGTGGAATGTGTTGCAGCACTTCACCACAATAAGCGTATGACAAATTTCCATATCCATCTTATCTTTTCTGAAAGACAACTCCTTGCAGAACCTGTCATAAAGACTGCCACAAGGAATATGTTCTATGATGAACATGGAAATCATGTACGAACCAAGAAGGAAATCCTTGATGAAGCTGGCAATATCCGCAAAAGATGTAAGGCTATCAAAAAAGGCGAGGTTTATGAGAAGAAGCTGTTTACCTCTAAGAATACGAGGTTTAAGCAGGAAGATTTTCTGGACGAGGTAAAATTATTTTACACCAGAATGATAAATCGCTGGGTAACGGACGAAAAAGATAGACTTACAGTATTTGACCGTAATGGTCCATATCTTGCTACCAAGAAGATTGGTAAGAATAATCCCAAAGCTGAACAGATTGAGAAGGATAATAAACTGCGGATGGACTGGAATCGTGAAGTTGACAGGGCTATCATAAGCGAGGTTTCTATGGATGATATTCTACAGATAAAGAGGGAACATATCACAGAGCCAGTAAAGAGGTCGATTGAGCGATACGGCAATAAGCCCGAAATGCTCTCGCTTATCCTGAATATGGCAATAGCAGAGCTGGTACTGCTTATCACAAAGGTGCTTGAGGCTATAAAAGGCATTCACAGTAGGCTGCAACGTGAAAATGCTCCCGAAGATAAAAACAAAGCCCAAAAGCAGGACAACGGAATACTTACAGCAGATGCTTTACCGCCAGAGCCTGTTATGACACCGGAAGCAGCCGCCTATCCGAAGTTAAAAAAGATAAAGACAGAACTGGACAGCCAGAATGCCATTATCTTTGAAGCTGAGAAACTAAGAGGCAGTCTTGAAATAGAAATGTCAAACTTAAAGGGACTGGCGAAGCTCACCAGAAAAGGTGATTTACAGAGAAAGATTGACGAAAAGACGGATTATATCAACCGATTAAAGGTAGGACTCTCAAACATGGTTCGTAATAGCGGTTTTGAAAACATGAACGAGTTCCT
>OGDN01001895.1_pt1 | contig 30297 bp, 28 predicted proteins | sample 1570271 | NCBI WGS metagenome assembly OGDN01 (sample SAMEA4384481, study PRJEB24528) | human gut metagenome | reverse complement strand
GTAATTCATTCAAAAAATACTATTTTAGTCTTGACTTTTAATAGTTAGACTTTCTTTTTATCATTTTTAACTAAAATATATTTCATGTGCCAAAAGATAGCAAGCGTTTCACACTACTTTTTCTATCGTAACTCCTGCTCATGAAATAGTGCATCTACAGCTGCCTGATACGCAACCAGCCGCTCCGATTTTTTGATCTTTTTCAGGTATTTATCCGCATTCGTAAAACAATCCCCAAGATAAAACCACAATTCTTTCATACGGAATAATACATTGCGATCACCCGACATGATCTGTATATAACCTTCTAAGATCTCTTGATGAAAGGCATAGAGGCGGTCTTTTTTCTCCTGCATATGGTCGTGCGCCGCATCATCCGCCGTCTTACTCATTTCGATCAAAAAAGGATTACACAAAAGTCCCCGTCCCAGCATGACGCGATCCAAGTCCGGGAAACGCTCCTTCCTGTCTTGTAAATCCTCTGCCGAGCAGATGTCCCCATTATAGCAAAGCCTGTGCCCGCTCTCTTCCATCGCATAAGAAAAGGCATCAAGCCGCGGCTTTCCCTTATAAAAATCCCTGCGCACTCTGGGATGGATGATGAGTTCCTCCAATGGGTATTTCTCATAGACTGCCAGAATATCCTTCCACTCCTCCTCATCTTCCATGCCAATTCGCGTCTTAATCGAAATTTTTCCTGCATATTCCTCAAAAATCTCATACAAAAAACGGTCTAACACCTCCGGTTCTGCCAATAGCCCCGCGCCGCGTCCTTTTGCTACTACTGTTCCCGATGGACATCCCACATTCAGATTCACGGTATCATAACCATATTGTGTGAGTTCTCCAGCGACAGCAAGAAAATGCTCACTTCGATTTGTCAAAATCTGTGGTATCACACACTTGCCCTCGTTATTCTCCGGCAAAATATCTCTACGTTCGCCACTACTCATCTTTTTATTTGCAAGAAAAGGGGTAAAATATCGATCCATCGGATAAAAAAACTTGTGATAGGCATTACGATACACATAACCCGTCAATCCCTCCATCGGTGCCATATAATATTTCATGTTTCCTCCCAAAATCTCAGGACAACGACATCCTAGTCTTATCATCTTTGTTCATATTATTATACACAATGTGCAGATAATTTTGCTCCCAAATTTATCTTCTGTGCTATAATTTCCCTATTGCATAATCATACTACAAAAGAAACACTATAATTAAAACAAAATAACATATGAGGTATTTTTATTATGAAACTAGAACATGTAAATGAAGAGCGTTTTGCCAAAAACCTAAGTCGCGCTATCCAGATAGCCACCATTTCCCACGAAGACGAAGCAGATACGGATTGGACCAAATTCAAAGAATTTCATGACTTTTTGAAAGAAGCATACCCAAAAACCTTCTCTACCTTAGATGTCGAAGAAGTCGGACGCGCCGGTCTTATCCTACACTGGAAAGGCAGCGATGACACTTTGGATCCCATCGGATTTTTAGCACACCAGGATGTTGTTCCGGTTGCCCCTGGAACAGAAGATGATTGGACAAACCCACCATTTTCCGGCGCTAATGACGGAACCTTTATCTGGGGCAGAGGCGCACTCGATATGAAAAGTCATCTGCTTTGTATTATAGAAGGTATTGAAACATTGCTTGAGGAAGGCTATACAACAACACGTGATGTCTATGTCTGCCTGGATTACAACGAAGAAATCGTAGCGGGAAAAGACAACGGTGCAAAAAAGATTGCCACCCTCTTAAACGAGCGCGGCATTCATTTTGACAGTATTTTAGATGAAGGTGGCGGTTCTACGGATGTTCACGCGAAAAACATTTTAGATGCACATATCACCATGGTTGGCATTGCCGAAAAAGGATATGCAGATTACGAAATCACCGTAAAAGGATTAGGTGGTCACTCATCCTTTCCACCAAAGCATACCGCACTCGGACAATTGTCAGAGCTGATTACCAAAATCGAAAACCACCCATTTGAAGCACATTTCACAACACCGGTGCTCGCTATGTTTTCTACCATTGGAAATCATATGTCATCTCCGCTTGGCGGACTACTCAAACACCCTGGTGTATTAAAGCCTGTGCTTAAAAATGTCATGGGCAAAAATCCATTTACCGCAGCAATGGTTCGTACATCCACCGCAGTGACAATGGCATCCGCCTCACCTGCACCAAATGTATTGCCGGAGGCTGCAACATGCGTGATCAATTTCCGCCTTTTACAGGGAGACACGCTTGCTTCCGTCAAAAAACATCTGGAAGTTCTGGCCAAAGATTATGATGCCACCATCACTCTGCTAAAAGGCAAGGAGGCAAGTGCCATATCTCCAACAGATACCAGATCCTTTCACACCATTGAAGAAATTTTCGCAGATGGATGCGAAACTTCTTTTACGACACCTTACCTGTTAACAGCCTGTACTGATTCTTATCATTATGAGTGTATTTGTGAAAATCTTTATCGTTTTTCGCCATTTTCTTTGCCGTCAGAATTGATGCATACACCACACTCTACCAATGAGCGTTTTCCTGTGGATCAGATTACCCCAGGTGTTTCTTTCTTTATGCAGTACATCCGCCGCATGAATGCGTAACACCGGATAATTCTTCTTCTATACGAAGCAGGCGGTTATACTTTGCCACGCGCTCACTTCTACTTGGCGCACCTGTCTTTATCTGACCGGTATTCATGGCTACCGCCAGATCAGCGATTGTCGTATCCTCCGTCTCACCGGAGCGATGCGATGCAATTGCTGTATAACCTGCTTCCTGTGCCAGACGAATGGCATCTAACGTTTCTGAAACCACATATATCTGCAATGTATTTTATAAGAGCAAGAATATCTTTGTCCTTACACTCTGGGTTAATCATATTCTCCATTCCACCATTTGCTGCTACCACAGGGCTAAATTCATCCCCTTTTCATTCATATCAATGAACTGATATTTAATGCCGCGTTCCTAAAAAAACGCTCGGCTTTCCTTGTATCATTACACTTCTTAGTTCCAAAAATTTGTATATTCATAATGCTCCTTATAGTATAAATGATTATTTAGTGTATCAATCCTCAATGGTTGCTTGACCATTCATGAGCATTGGTAAGAGCCAATTTCTTATCTGGCATAATTTTTGGTTTTCCATATTGATGCGACTGACTTCAGCATGAATCATATCAACACTATTAGAAAATTTCTGGATTACATTTTCAGGGGGCAAGACAATGACGCTTTGTTTCAAGTGGTCACTGGTTATATGTCCCATGGTAGTTTTTCTTGCTTCGGCCATTTGAATAAATTTTACAACATACGCTTTTAGCTGATGATAAACGTAGCTTGATGTATAGCCATCATTAGGAATTACTTTAAAAATATGTTGATTGAGACCGCCTGTTGTCCCAGCCCACCGCTGTACTTCAAGTGATGCGGACCAAGAGAACAGTATATCTCCTGTATTTACAATATTATTTTGAGGAAGATCCGCTTTAACTCTTTCTGAATCTACAGAAATACCCTCATGCATTTCTCGGATTTTAATCACAGGAAGAGAGGATTCGTTTTCATTAGGGCGATATTTTTGACAAGCTAAACCATTTATGAAATTAGCTATGTCATAAAGGTTTCCAGTTTTCCAATCGCACGGAGCTATTCCAAAATCACTGATATTTTGCATTTTTCCACCTGATGATTTATAAGGTTTTCCATTTTCATCAGGGAAATCGTACTGTGCAAACCAGTAGTCATAGATGGTCTTTGCCATCTCTTCTAAATAATCATTTATCTTGCTATTTATTCTTATTTTTTCATCTATATTGCTCAATAAATTGGCTACTTTTTTCTGTACCCCCAGACATGGTATAGGAATATCTATATCCTCAAAAACACTCTTACTAAGAATCGGAGTTCTGGTTACAGATGCTATTGAAAACAAATAATCTTTTTTCCCCTTAAGCCAATAATAAACATATCTAGGATCTGCTATACTCTCATTAAACCTTGTTATTGTATTAATCTGCTGATTTGTAGCACATCTACTATTACACATGGCTACATTTCCCATATCCCAACCTATACAGCCTGTAAGCACGCTTAATCCACCAATAGAATTGGTTTCTATTGAATTCAATCCTTCTTCAGTAATGGTCTTTTCAGATTCTTCTATTAAATAATCACCATGTAAATCAGAAGGTGAAATAAACATTATATTTCCGCCATAATATTCATCTATTTCAGTAGACGGAGTTTTTCCAGTAACGACATGTCCTATATCTTTAATCTTCATGCACACAAGTCTCCTATATCATCCAATGTATTTTCTATGAGCAATTTTTACATTACTTTGTTTAACCATTGCATATTGCAATGTCGTGTCTATCCGCTGATGTCCTAGCAATTTTTGCAACTGCTCTATTGGCATCCCCTTATCAATAGCTACAGTTGCTAAGGTTCTTCTAAACTTATGAGGATGCACCTTATCTATATTCAATCTCTTCCCCATTTCACGAAGACGTAACTCTATCCCACCTATTTTCATTCTCTTGTACGGAGCTTTAAGTGAAACAAATAGCGCCTGTTCATTATCTGTTCTTGATTCAATATAATTCTGCAAATGTAGCTTTGTTCGTGCATCAAAATATACCATTCTTTCTTTATCACCTTTACCAAAGACAACACATTCTCTTTCATCAAAAGAAATGTCTTCCCTGTTCAGCAATACCAACTCTCCCACACGCATTCCTGTAGATGCTAATATATCAATCAATGCCAAATCTCTCAGATTATCACAACTATCACGCATAACCTCTAACTGTTCATCCGTGTATGTTTCTTTAATCGTACTTGCTGATTTTATTCTATGTATTCTCCTTACTGGACTTTTGATTATATAGTCTTCATCCTCTAACCATGCAAAAAAGCTTGAAAAAATTCTTCTTATGTTATCAATAGTGACCTTACTTGAATCCTTCTCTGCCTGATACTCCGAAAGGTATGTTCGCAAATCCTCTGTAACAATGCTACACACTGTTTTCCCAATTTTATCAAGCATTTGCTGAATAGTATTTTCATAATATGTAAGCGTCTTTTCAGAACATCCTTCAATCCTTTTCGCTGCCAAAAAAATCTCTAGATAGTCTATTTCTTCTGTGATTTCGCAATCATTTGTTTTCTCCATATAAACCTTATGAAAACATATCTCTAAAGTATCTTTTAATTTTCTTAATTGCTCATTGCTAAGTGTTGGAAGCATTTCTTTAATGATTTCCGAAATAATTTTTTCTTTCATGTGTTTCTCCTTAAATATATGAGAACCACTATGAAGTGGAGTTCTACGATTTGCTCCCGCCACTCTCAAGAGTTAATAATTTCTATTATAAATGATTATTTAGAAGAGATGGCAAAGACCATCTATGACTATTGGTTTGTCCAATTTGATTTTCCTAATGAAAACGGGAGACCATACAAATCTTCTGGAGGAAAATTCGAAAACGGATTGCCTACAGAATGGAAGTATGCTCCTATAAAAAATATTTGCAACATATTATCAGGTTTTCCATTCCAGTCTGACGATTATGTATCAGATGGGAAATATAGGTTATTAACAATAAAAAATGTACAAGATACAGGGATAAATCTTAATGTTGGTAATTACATAAACACTATCCCAGAAAATATGCCGAACTTCTGTAATCTAAGTACAGGAAATATTTTAATGTCACTAACAGGAAATGTAGGACGTGTTGGTATCTTATATGATTCAAACTGCTTACTTAATCAACGAGTTGCTTTAATACAACCCCAAAATCCAATTATGACGCCCTTTATTTACTGTTTGCTTAAAAGTGATAAAATTAGATATATTTTGGAATCGTTAGCAACGGGTACTTCACAAAAAAATCTTAGTCCTATTGAAGCTGGAAATATATTGATTCCGCACAATAGCGAAATTATTAAGAAGTTCTCACGAGATGTAACGCCATTAATTGATTCCATTATCGCAAACTTAAAAGAAAACAATAGTCTTACAAATCTTCGTGACTGGCTACTTCCAATGCTCATGAATGGTCAAGCAACCATTGAGGATTGATACACTAAATAATCATTTATCTCTCTATTCTTCTGAATTTTACACTCAATCGAATAAAGCATGTCACCTATCTTCACCTGCTCATCGTAATCTGGCAAATACACATCTAAGAATGTAAAAATATCCTCATTAAAGCTTGCTCTCAGAGTCATAAACGCATTATTCGTTACAGCTTTACGAAATAGTTCACTTCTAAAATAAAATGCCATATATTTTGGATAAGCAATACCTTCCTTTTTAGGTCTAAGTCTCTTCGTAAATCCACTATATGTTGCTTTTGGACAATCTTTTATAGCAACACAACTCATTGCCAGCTCATCAATTGTCTCACTGGTTCTGGTAATAAGAACATCACCCTCTTTGATAGAGTATATTTCCTGTTCTTTCTCACTTGTATCCATTAAATCAGGTAATTCTTCAGGAAAAAAATAGTTATTAAAGACCGTTCCAAAAGAAACAAATGGTGCACCATGTCCAACTTGATCCCTGGTAGAAGATATTCCAGAACTCATATCATACAATTCAGATAATGCATATTTCGTAATCTTACTCATACTTCACCTTCTTCAACTGTTCTAAAATCTCCGCCTGCAAAGCATTACCCTCTGCAAATAATTCTGTCAGTTTCTCTGTATAGTCATTCATCTTTGCCTGAAATTCTTCCTGTGTCAGTTCTATATACTCAATCTTTACTTCAAAATACTGTCCGGCACTGAAAGAACACTTCTTCTGTTCTATCTTGTCATAGTCCACAACAACAGAGAAATCATCCTTTGCTTCAAAATCATTGAAAGTACTGATGATATCCTCTATTTCTTCATCAGAAAGTACTGTTCTCTGATTTTTGCCATCTACCTTTACCTTAGTTCCAAGTTTTGAGGCATCCATAAGTATTGCTTTGTCATATTTCTTTGTATTATCCAGAAATACAACGGATACATTTGTTCCTGTCGTAGCAAAAATATTACTTGGCATAGATATTACACCACGTAACATCTTTTCTTTAACTATATGCTCTCGTATGGTCTTCGGAATACCGGTTCCTGCTGTCAGGAATCCGGTTGGAACCACGATTGCTGCCCTACCACTGTATTCCTTCATAGAGAAAATAATGTGCTGCAAAAACATCTGGTAAATAGCCATGCTGTCCTTTTTCTTGTTAGGCACCTTCGGTACGCCAGCCCAGAATCTTTCCTTATAGTTTTCTCCTGCCAACGTATCTCTGTTGTCTGAAAAATCTACATTAAAAGGTGGATTGCTAACGATATAGTCGAACTTCATCAATCCATTTTTCTGTCGGTTCAAGTGCTGCGGTGATAATAATGTATCTCCATGTACTACATGACCAAGTGAATGTACCAGATTATTCAAGATAAGGTTCAAACGCAAAAATTCATTAGATTTCTGTGAGATATCCTGTGTATATATTGTACAATTACTCTCTCCTATTTCATGAGCAATTGCCAGTACAAGAGTTCCTGAACCAGCTGCCGGATCATATACTGTCACATTTTGTGTTCCTTCCGGCACCATAATTCTAGCAATAATACTTGCTATAGAATGAGGCGTATAGTACTCGGCATACTTACCAAAATCCTTATTATAATCCTTAATCAGATACTCAAAAATAGTTGCAAAAAAATCATATTTTTGTGAAAATACATCTGCAAAGCTGAATGTGACGAGTTTATCTATCATAGCTCTGCAAAAGTCTGCTCTACGATTTGACTCTGTTACATTCTGGGACAAATGCTCATCAAATAATCGAATCTTATCCCCGGAACCTGTACTTACTGAAAATACATCTAAGTTTGTATTAGAAATATCCCACAAAGTTGAGTCAAACAATTCATTGAATTTTTCATCATTTTTATGGTTAAACAAATATGAAATAAAATGCTTCCGTTTCAACTTTGCAGTCGCAGGTGGTAAGAGCATCATGAGCATTTCATAAGCATCATCTGACATATCATTTAATGTCTTCTCTACGTTTTCTGAATCTTTGAGTGTTTCATCCGCCTGCTGTACCTCATATAAGAACTTATCATTTAAAAACTTATACAAGAAAATCTCTGTGATAATTTTATACTCACTACTAGCATTTCCAAGTCCAAAGTTGGCACATACTGTCTTTAAGTCATCAATCATCTGTTTCGTATTTGCTATTATTGTTTCTGTTGTCATCAGGACACCCAATCCCTTTCTGAAATATATTCTTTAGACAGGCAATTATCTATAAATAGAATCTGCTGTCGTTCCACCTTCACATTTTCTCCCAGACAAGCCTTTAAAATAATAGGTTGCAGGGATTTAATAAAGTAATCCTCATTATCAAGGATATTTTCATTATGAGCTATCTGGTCATCGGCTTTTTGCTTTACAGTCATTAGAATACGATGTACTGTAAGTGCATCTGCCATTGGTGGCGGACTACTCATAATTCTCTTATGAGTTCTCATAAACTTAATATCACCAGAGTACTTAGCTGCAAGCATTCGATCCGCTAGATTTCGCTTCTCCGCCTTCTTCTTTAAGGAATCCAATTCACCCATCATCTGCTTCATTTCATCTGCTGATAATTCCTCGATATTTTTCTTTTTAAACACTCTCTTTAGCTCGTCAAGAAGCAAGATGTATTCCGGATCTTTTGGGTCAAGGCAGCGATCTACAATTTCTCTTCTTGTTTTTTCCAAACTATCGCGGAATGCATCTGCAATCAAAAGCTCCTCTTCCTTTATCTTTCGGAACTGAAAATCAATCTGATCCAATGCCATGTTTAAAACCTGTGACATATCTTCAGATGATTCAATACTATTTTTTAGATTGATAATACTAATACGATTATTTACTTCATTCAGACACTTGATTGCGTTCTCCACATTAAAGTGTTCGTATAAATCTTCATAACCATATAGGCGAATGAGATTGTACATTGATTTGTAATTCTCTAATGCCTGGCGCAAATCAAGGAGTTGTTTCTTATCATCAATCTCACTAATCTGATTGATAAAACTTACCACATTGCTTGTATCATATAGAAACAACTGGTTTTTTACATCAATCAAATCTTTTTCAATATCTTCTTTACTCTTGAAAATATTGCTGTAGTTCTGAACCTCATCTCCAAGCTCCGACTGTAGTTCATCGAAGTACGCCTTATTTGTCTTGTCAAATTCATCCTTTATATTAGCAAAGTCTACGACATAACCATAATGATAGCCTTTGTATGGTCGATTTACCCTCGTAAGTGTCTGGAGTAAGTTATGCGCCTTAATCATGCGTGCCAAATATTGTTTCTTTAATCTTGGTGCATCAAATCCAGTAAGCAGCATATTATATACGACAAGAATATCTATATTTCCCTTTTTGAAGTCTTCCTGCACATCTTTTCGTTCCTGTTTAGTTCCTTCATCATGAAGGACTAAAGCATGAGAATATTCCGAAAATCTATTCAGCTGACTATCAACCTCTCTTGCCTGCTCAGATGAATCACATACTATCATTGCACCTATTGATGAATCTAAGGCACTTCTTCCTTCCCCAAAATCATGGATGATATAATCAACCATTTTCTCAACAAATTTAGGATGTGCATACAAGTCTTTTTTAGCAATACTACCTTGCTTAACAATCTGATTCAGCGTATCATTCATCTGATTTTTATATGTAGTCTCTATTTCTTCGCGAATCAGTTTTAAAGTATATCCATCTGCAATTGACTGATTATAGTAGTATTTATGAATATAATTCCCAAATACATCTTTCGTATTATATCCCTCTCCAATAAGCGGTGTACCTGTAAGTGCTATCTGTACCGCATCTCTATCGGATTGCATAAGGTTTGCCAAAAATGATCCTGTAGGATTATAACTTCTATGCGCTTCATCTAGAAAATACACTCTCTGTACATCTACATTATAATCAGCGGGTTTTGTTACTGACTCCTTAGAAAACTTCTGTATATTGATGACTGTCATCGTCATCTTGCCGCTGGTATTTGATTCTCCTGGATTTATAATATCGCTGACAAATTCATTTTTGTTTTTTATAAGTTTTACATTCAGACCTCTAGCTAAAAACTCATTCTTTGCCTGCTCTGCCAGATCAAGTCTGTCAACAATGAAATAAAACTTGGCTACTTTTCCCTCTTCTTTACTAAAATAATCAGTCAAAAAACGCACATTTGAATATGCTAAAGCGGTCTTACCGCTTCCCTGTGTATGCCAGATAACACCCTTTCGGATACCTTCTCGCAGTTTATCGCGGATTGCCAGCGTTGCAAACAGCTGTGGATAGCGCATAATATGTTTTTCAATCTGCGTAATGCCATTCTTATCCGTTGTTGTTTTATAACAAAGACCATATTTAAGTAAAAATAAGAGTCTATCCCTTGTATATAACGATGTAATGATACGATTCGTTGGTGAATCTTCTTTTATGGATGAAGCATATTCTGGTGTCCCCTTAATTGATATCAGATTAGTATCACTTAAAATAAAAGCTTCATCATCTGGGTTTATTTCCTGCATTTTTGCACTTAGCTCTTCGTACCGCTGCTCACGGAATTTGCTAAAAAACATTCGCCTATAGCTGCTGGAAGCATAGAATGCTCCCTGAATTGGTTCAATATCTGAATCATCGTACTCATTATTATTGGAAAATACCGTAAACTGTGTTATTCCCACAAAACGCCGATAAATTTTATTGCCAAAACGACGTTCCATGCGATTACGCTCCGTCAAGATACCCTCTCTGTTATTCTGACGCTTTACTTCAACAAATGATAATGGCATCCCATTAACTAACACGATAATGTCTGGTCTGAAATTATCTTCTCCATTTTCATATGGAAGTTCGGTCACAACTGTGTAATCATTCTGAGTCCCTGTATCATCGTCAAAATCGATCATCTTAATTCCATTAATATCTGTTTGTAAAATATGAAAGAATGATTTACCCAAATCTTCATTATCTAACTTAATCTTGAGTTCTTCTATAATCTTCTTCGCATCCTCTAACGTAAGTTCTGTACGATTAATTCGATTTATGGCACTCAAAAACTGACTATAAAAGATATTCGTATCTCCATCATAGTCAACATTTCTCACTTTATCTTTAATTGACATATAGGTATATCCAAGTCTTGTAAAATGTACAAGAGCTGGGATCTTAACTCTGGAATCTTCTGGTCTCCCCATAGGTACGGCACCTCCAATACGTCATTATTTCTTTCTGCGAGGATCGACTGGTTTTTGTGCATCCTTTGGCAACAACCATGTTTTTCCTTTTTTCTCTGCGCCGGGTACTCTTCCTTGGCTACAAAGTAGAGATATTCTTCTTGACGAAATCCCCCATTTTTTTGACATTTCTACCGTTGTTATATAGTCCATTACTTACCCTCTTAAATATACAATAAATCCACTATAAGTATATTCCTTTATCGGAATAGTTTCAATCGTAAATAATACGTTATTGTATCAAAAAAGAAACCATGTACCAAACTACACGGTTCCTTTCATAAAGATATTGTTTATCTATTAAAATTGAATGCTTTCTTTCCGAGATAACTTGCACTATCCCCCAAATTTTCCTCAATTCTTAGGAGCTGATTATACTTAGCGACTCTTTCCGACCTACTTGGTGCTCCGGTCTTAATCTGCCCCGCATTTAACGCCACTGCCAAATCAGAAATAAATGTATCCTCTGTCTCTCCAGAACGATGAGATATTACAGCTGTATAACCTGCTTTTTGAGCCATTTTTATTGCTTCTAATGTTTCCGTCACTGATCCAATCTGATTAAGCTTTATAAGAATTGAATTGGCTACTCCCATCTCAATTCCCTTTTTCAATCTCTTCGTATTAGTTACAAATAAATCATCACCAACTAATTGAACTCTATCACCTAACCTATCAGTAAGTTTCTTCCAACCTTCCCAATCTTCCTCATCAAGACCATCTTCTATAGAATAGATTGGATACTTTTCTACTAACGTTGCCCAGTGTTCAATCAATTCGTCAGATGTAAATTCCTTACCTGATTTTGGCTGATGATAAAAACCTACTCCTTTTTCACTCTTCCATTCAGATGAAGCAGCATCCATTGCAATTACAAAATCCTCACCAGGGTTATAGCCTGCATTTTTTATTGCCTGTACAAGATGTTCAATTGCATCCTCATCCGATTCAAAATCTGGTGCAAATCCTCCCTCATCACCAACAGCTGTCGATTTTCCTTCATCTTTGAGAAGTTTTCGTAACGCATGGAATACTTCCGTACTCCATCTAAGCCCCTCAGAAAAGCTTGATGCACTGATAGGCATTACCATGTATTCCTGGCAGTCAACTCCGTTCGCAGAATGTTTTCCTCCATTAAGGTCGTTGAGCATTGGCATGGGCAATGTAGTGGCATTTACACCGCCAAGAAATCTATATAGTGGAATTTCCAAGGCTTTCGCAGCCGCATTTGCTGTCGCAAGGGATACTGCAAGAATCGCATTTGCTCCCAAATTTGATTTATCTTTTGTTCCGTCTAATTTAATCATTGTCTGATCTACGAAATAAAGATTTGAAGCATCCATTCCTATTAGCGCAGGTGCAATTTGTTCATTTATATTCACAACTGCCTTTGTCACTCCTTTGCCACCGAATTTTTCTTTATCTCCATCTCTAAGCTCAAGTGCTTCAAATACTCCTGTTGACGCTCCTGATGGTGCAGCGCCTCTCCCTACTGTTCCATCTACTAATATAACTTCCGCCTCTACGGTCGGATTTCCTCTGGAATCCAAAATCTCCCTTCCTACTACTTTTTCAATTTCTAAATAATCCATAAATTTCCTCAACTTTCCTCATTTTCTATGGATTATTTTTCCACAAATGTATTATTTTTATACAGCACTAGAACAAGCTCTACAAATTCTATCAGCTGGTTAGCGGTCGTCAAATGCATTCAAGCAAACTCCATTTCCTCGTCGCCACAAAAAAAAGCGACTGCAAATGGACTTGAGGAATCACCTCACATCAAGCCATCTGTAGCCGCTTCTTATTATCCTGTCTTATATTTTATAAAAATGCCTTAACCTTCTTGTAGATACCGGCTGCATCCAGTTCATACTTCTCAAGAAGTTTTAATGCTGGACCAGACTCGCCAAAGCGATCTTCTACACCAATACGAAGTAACTTAGCAGGCTGCTTTTCTGCAAGTACTTCTGCAACTGCACTTCCAAGGCCACCAATGATTGAATGCTCTTCTACCGTAACAACCTTGCCTGTCTTTGCTGCAGAACGTACAACTAAGTCTACATCAAGTGGCTTAATCGTATGCATATTGATGACTTCAACACTGATACCATCTGCCTCTAATTTCTCTGCTGCTGCAAGAGATTCTGCTACTTCAAGACCGGTTGCGATTAATGTAAGGTCTGTACCTTCTTTTAGCACAACACCCTTACCGATTTCAAACTTGTAATCGTCTCTGTCATTGATGACCGGCACTGCCAGACGTCCAAAACGAAGATATACCGGACCTTCCATTTCGTAAGCTGCCTTTACAGCTGCTTTTGCTTCAACATCATCCGATGGATTGATGATTGTCATACCAGGAATCGTGCGCATCAGCGCGATATCTTCATTACATTGATGCGTTGCACCATCTTCACCAACAGAAATACCAGCATGGGTTGCACCAATCTTTACGTTCAAATGTGGATATCCCACAGAATTACGAATCTGTTCAAAGGTTCGTCCTGCTGCAAACATAGCAAAACTAGAGCAGAATGGCACTTTACCTGTGCTGGCAAGACCTGCTGCAATACCAATCATATTTGCTTCTGCAATACCACAGTCAATATGACGTTCTGGGAATTCCTTCTTAAAAATACCTGTCTTTGTAGCTGCTGCAAGGTCAGCATCCAAAACTACCAGGTTCTCATGTTCTTTTCCAAGACTTGCTAGAGCATTACCATAACTATCTCTTGTCGCGATTTTCTTTACTTCTGACATAATGCTTCCTCCGCCTTCTTTAATTCTTCGATTGCAATTGCATATTCTTCATCATTTGGAGCTTTTCCATGCCAACCTACCGCATTCTCCATGTAAGAAACGCCCTTGCCCTTTACCGTCTTCATGATAATAGCTGTTGGCATTCCCTTTGTTTCTCTTGCTTCTTTAAATGCCGCGCGGAGCTGATTAAAATCATTACCATCTTCTACCGCAATCACATGGAAGTTAAATGCTGCAAACTTATCTGTAATTGGATACGGAGAGTTCACCTCTTCAATCGTTCCATCAATCTGCAAATTGTTGTTATCTACGATAACGCACAAATTATCCAAGTGATGAGACCCTGCAAACATAGCAGCCTCCCATACCTGACCTTCCTGGATTTCTCCATCACCCAGAAGTGTATACACGCGATAATCTTCCTTTGATAATTTTGCTGAAAGTGCCATACCTACAGCAACGGAAATTCCCTGTCCAAGGGATCCACTGGAAGCATCTACTCCTGGTGTGTGCTGAATACATGGATGTCCCTGTAAATGAGATCCAATATGACGAAGTGTCAAAAGATCCTCCACTGGGAAATATCCTCTGTTAGCAAGTGCCGCATAAAGTCCTGGCGCAGTATGTCCTTTAGATAAAACAAAACGATCACGATCTGCTTTCTTTGGATTTTTTGGGTCGATATTCATCTCTTCAAAATACAGATAAGTAAAGACCTCTGCTGCTGATAAAGATCCGCCCGGATGCCCTGCCTTTGCTGCATGAACACCATCAATGATACCTTTGCGGACTTTCACTGCTTCTTTTTGTAGTTCAAGATTTGTCATTGCATTTATCCTCTCTCTATTTTTTAGCCACAATTCCCTATGACTATGATTAAAGTTCTCTTAGAATTTGTAGTATAAGAATACACTATTCTCCCCATAATACAAAAAGGTCATAGAAAACCCTTATAAATAAGATTTTACTATGACCTCATTTTATTATCAATAGCAGAATTTATACATTTTTAAGCAAATTTTTGAGTTTTCATGGAAGTTATGCTCTTATGCCAGTTTACACTCCTCATCCAGCGTTACCAGAATAATATTCTTGATTGTAGATGCAACCGTTTCCACATTTTCATGGAAACGATCTTTTGCGCAAACCACATAGAATGCATCTCCTTCACGATGCATCTGCTTTGTTTTTTCAATCATGGACTTGATTTCCGCAACCTCGATCTCACGCTGCTCATAAAAACATAGTGTAAAAATCGTCGCACTCTTACCCTCGGTCTTGCCAAGTGATACCACATCAAAGCCATCCGTGGTGCCAGCCTCATCATCATTGGTCCACCAGTTACCGGAGCGCTCGATCGTAAACGGCATCTGCCCTCTGCGACTTCGCTCCTCTAAGTGTTCTCTGCTCATGGAAATAAATACCTGCTGCATGAAATTATCAAGATCCGGTGCAATATAGGTATTCCACAAAGCCTCCCATTCACCCGCTACATAAAGATCCATATGGGGAACAATAAAACGATACCAAAATACAGTATTACTATTTACAATCGAATATCGTGTTTTCTTACGGTTCGTTTCCTCTGTAATTGCTGTCTGTTTTGTCACAACGCCAATCGACATCAGCGCATTCAGATAGGGAACAACCACGTCCTTCGGCTTATTTACCTCCGCAGATAACTGATTCACGCGATTCATGCCCTGCGCCATCGCTGATAAGATACAGTTATAGTAAGAAAGCTCTCGGAGTTCCATACCCATGACCTGTTCCGGCAAAAGTGCCGCCTGCCCTGGAATCCCTGCAAATATCGCCTTAGCCGCATCCTTTACGGATTTTCCCTGCATGCGCAAAAGCTGCGCCGGAATACCACCACTGATACCATAATAAAGTGCTAAATCTTCCCCTGCTGCATCTGGAAAAAACTGCTTTGTTTCCAGAAAATCCATTCCCATCAGATTCAAATGTAAATCAATGGTATCTTTCCATCTGGCCTTTTTCCCATAAAGATATTTTTCCATCAAAAGAAAAGCATCTCCACACAGGATGACCTTAATTGGAAGATCCTCCCATTTCCTTGTCACATAAGAAAATAATGTTTCATCAAAGCTGGCATCTGCTTTGACAAAATTTGGGTACTGGTCGATGATAAGTAACAGTTTTTCCTGCTTTGCCTTTTCTGTAATGACATCAAGTAATGCCTCAATCTGCCATTCACATCCCTCTGCTGCAACATCATTTGTCACATCACTTGCAGCTGCGCCTACTACTTTTCCACCAATCATATCCGCTTTGGTTAATACCTGCGCAAGCATAGAAAGCTCCTGCTTCCCTGTCGTCTCGTAGGCAGAAAAAAAGATTGCTTCCTTATCCTTTGCAAAATAACGCAAAAGTGTTGTTTTTCCCATGCCAAGAGCTCCTGTCACACAGGCAAGGGCTTCTTTATCTCCTTCGTAAAAAGCGTTCAACGCTTCTAATTCATTCTTTCGTCCAATAAACATCTGTCTGCTTTCGTCTCCCCGAAATTCTTCTGTATATGATATAAGCTGCCGCAATCTGACCTCATCATCGGGATGCGACAGGTTTTATTGTAATACGTTTCAACTATGCTTGCAATGCATTTTGGACAATTAAAAAAACTAGTAGTTTCACAGGACTTTTACCTACAAGATATAGGGGTACATCCATAAAAAAGAGACTGGCATACGCCAGTCTCTTTTCGGGTTGGGCTGTTATATATTTAAAAAATATAAAACCTAAATTAATTACTGAATGTCCTCGTCTCTGAGTCCATTAGATCCATCTGCATGCTCAAATGCTGCAAGTTCTGGATGTTCTCTCTTTTCTTCTGTATAGTTTTCATAAGAAGGCTGCTTATGCTTCTGCTCTGCCCAGATACGATCTGCAACAGGTCCCCACTCTTCTGCGTAATGATCACACTTAGAGCAAAGATGCTCCACCGTCTCTTCTGCTTCTGCATTTGTTCCCTTAGCACCTGTCTTTTTTACCATTTCTCTTAAGAGCTGTGGATTCTCAAGCATTGGGCATGGACGTAAGTGGTTTCTGTTAAATGGCTGTCCTTCATGGTATGCCTTGAAAAGTGGACTCTGTAACATCTCAAGAATTGACTTGTCATGGATGTTAGAGTCTGAGAAGTGGATAAATACGCAAGGTTCTGCATCACCCTGTGCATTGATATGGAAGTAGTTACGTCCACCGGCGATACATCCACCAACAAATTCTCCATCGTTCTGGAAATCCATTGGGAAGAATCCGATATCATTATCACCGGTACGAACCCAACGAATCTTCTTGATGATTTCTTCACGCTGTTCCAATGTAGGCATAAGCTCTGGAGCTGCATTCTGTCCTACTGGCATATAGTGGAAGTAAAATCCAAAACGAGCACCCTTATCAGCGATAAAGCGTAAGAATTTCTCATCTGTAACTGCTTCTACGTTGTCTCTTGTGTAGCAGATAGAAGTACCAAATACAATACCATATTCTTTCAGAAGATCCATTGCCTTCATAACTGCTGCATAATGTCCTTCTCCACGACGACCATCATTTGTCTCAGGTGTTCCTTCAATAGAAAGAAGGAATGTGATATTTCCAAGTTCTACAATCTTCTCACATAATTCTTCATCAATTAATGTAGAGTTTGAGAAAAGTGCGAACATACAATCGTTATGCTTTTCAGCAAGCTTTAAGATGTCTGCTTTACGTACGGTAGGTTCTCCACCTGTCATGAAGTAAAGATATGTTCCAAGTTCCTTACCTTGTGTAACAATCTTATCCATATCTTCAAATGACATGTTATTCTTATGACCATATGTACCTGACCAGCATCCTACGCAATGTAAGTTACATGCATCCGTTGGATCAAACAGAATCAACCAAGGAATATTACAATTGTATTTTTCACGGTTTGCTCTGATTGTCTTTGTTCCACGGAAGAATGCTTCATATCCTAAATTAAGAAGGAACTTCTTAGCATACTTAGGGTTTGTTTCATCCAATACGCGATTGATAAATTTTACCCATCTGTTCTCTGGGTCCTTTACATATTCTCTGACTTTATTTAATGTCGCTTTATCTGTATCATTTCCCCAGAAAGCTTCTGCTTTATCGATAAGCTGAAGGAATGTTTCCTGTCTTTTTGCCATATCGTCAGTCTTTGTCAACTTACCAACGATACCATTGACCATTATTTCAAAAGCTTTTCTCTCTGCTTTGTGCTGTGCATTTTCTACTAATGAAGCCATACTAATGCCCTCCCTATTTTCCTCTACTTTGACTTTTACCTTTGCTAGTATAAAAAATAAAGCATTTTTTTAACATATACAATAGATTTTTAGTGTATCATCGCATTATACATTTTTTCGATTTTGTATATCTGGCTATACAAAAAGCCACATTTGTTTGCTACCTTTTTGTGGTTCTAGTATAATGAAAGCAATAATAAAAGCACTTAGCCGTCATCTCTTCACGCTAAATTTGCAGTGCTTCAGATAGTAGAAAGGACTACATTATGCCAGGATTTGCATCACATTACCTTTTTGGACAGGAATCACTTTCACATCTTAAGGAAGATCGGGAATTTCATACACTTTCCCTTCATCCGCACGCATTCAACCTTGGTCTGCAAGGACCGGATGTTTTTTATTATTACCTTCCGGCATGGTTACTTTATGATAAAAATATTGCCAGCCATATCCATGGAGAGGCTTCTTTGCAATTTTTTATCGCTATGCTTGATGCCAGAAATAAATTATCAAAACACAGCCATCGCATCATTGCAGATGCATACATCTGTGGATTTTTAGGACATTATACACTTGATACCTATTGTCATCCGTATATCTTTGCACGCACACATCATCTGCAAAACAAAGACCGAAATGGTGGACTTTATGATTTTGGACGCCATGTATTTCTAGAAACAGGCATTGATCAGGAAATGATTTCTCATTTCTTGCACTGTAAACCAACGGATTTTCGTCCCGGTGATACGATTGCACTTTCCCCAAAGGAAAGACGCGTTATTGCAAAAGTTCTCGCTTTCGCCATCGCAAAGGTATATCCAGATGCGGCTATGCCAAAGTGGCAAATTCGTGGTGCTTGCCGCGCTATGAAAATCGAATCCCGTCTGATGCACGATCCAAGCGGCATAAAAAAACGCATTGTCCGTAGACTCGAAGCTATTTTTGTAAAAGTTCCAGTCATTTCACCAATGATCCCAAGTGACACGATCTACGCCTACAAGGATCCTTGCAATTTCCGCCACAAAACATGGCACAACCCTTGGAATCCTGACCAAAAGCGTACCGAAAGTCTTTATGACCTCTTTACTATAGCAGCACCGACCTTCGCAGATCGCATACACGCATATTTTGGTGCTGTCAACGAACACACCGATGTTTCTATGGAAGATATTTATCATGCCAGAAATAACTTTATGGAAAAGCATGGCGACCTATCTTATAATACGGGTCTTCCATTATAAATATTTTAAAACATCTTTAAGATAATATTTCTGTATATGAAAAAGCCGATCATTATACCCTGCTTTGCATCTAGGTATAACGACCGGCTTATTTTATAGGTACTTCCTCATCCAGGTATGCGGGCAGCCTTGAATATCTTCGATCTCTCCGTATGCCTGATATCCTGCTTTTTCGTAAAAGCCTCTTGCCTGACACTGGGCATGAAGGATCATTTCTCCTACCCCTTTTTCTTTCGCGGCTTTTTCCGCATCCTGCACGATCGCCAGTCCCAGATCTTTTCCGCGATATTCCTTTGACACAGCAAGCCGTCCTAAAATATAAGTTCCTCTCTCCTCACCCGGAAATATCCGGCAGGTTGCGACCGGCTTATCCGCATCAAATAAGACTAGATGCACTGCGATCGCGTCAATATCGTCAAATTCATCATCAAATCCCTGTTCCTGGCAAAAAACTGTCTGTCTGATCCAGCTCGCTTCCTCCGGTAAATGATCGTATCTTTTTATCTGCATATGTGTATTCCTTCTTTACTTTAATTTTCTTACTTTTTCAGATTCCCTTTTTCTATATGCTCCTGAATGATCTGGTCTGTCACTTCATATAGTTTCTCAGATCCCAGCGCGGTCTTTCTCTGTCTGCCATAGACCTGCTCGGCACTTACCCCGTGTTCTCTCCAGTCACCGCCGCCATTGCTGTTATTTAAAAGAAGCGGCTGCAAATTATCCATGGCATGTGCAAACTTGGATTCCGGTGTTGTAAAATCTTCAAACTCATCAAACAGTGCTACCAGCTCTTTTTTCTGTTCCTCCGGCAAAAGAGAAAAGATACGTTCTTTTGCTGCATCTTCCCGTGCCTTTTGCGTCTTTAAGCCTTCCGCATCATAAGCGTACGTATCGCCTGCATCAATCTCCACAATATCATGGATCAGACACATAAGCATAACCTTTGTAATATCCACCGATGTATTTGCATAATCGCGCAAAAGATATGCCATAATTGCCATATGCCAGGCATGCTCTGAATCGTTTTCCCGGCGACCATGTCCGGATAAATGGGTCTGGCGCAGGATATTTTTTTCTTTATCAATCTCTAGAATAAAGTCCAATTGTTTTTTTAGTCTCTCGTCCATTATACACTCCTTCTATATATACGTAATCGGTAAGGCTATCAGATTTTCTCTTAAATATGTTTTCTTATCAACCAGACACAAAATAACTCCCATGCCTCGCTTTTTCCCCTCTACTTTATCCAATACAGGATTTGTTGCCCCCATACTGGCTTTGGGGTTTCCTGATAATTTAATTTCTATCGGATATAATGTACCGTTTTCTTCTATAATAAGGTCTATCTCATTTTCATTTGTAGTTCCTTTATCTTTTCCTCTATAATAAAAAATACTAAATTTGTAGTCCTTACCCTCATTTGTATATGATTTTAAAATCTCCGACACAACAAAAGTTTCAAACATATTTCCTGCAACAGCTGAACATTTTAATGCATCTGCCGTAAGCCATCTTGTAAGATAGCAGGCAAGCCCTGTATCCCGAAAATAAATTTTAGGCGTTTTTATCGCTCGTTTTAAAGCATTTGCACTATACGGCTGGAGCAGATAAACAATTCCCGTTCTTTCTAAAATGGAAGTCCATTTCTTAATCGTCGGCTCACTGACCCCAACCTCATTTGCAATATTTGCATAATTCAAAAGTTCACCCGTTCTTGCCGCAACTGCCGTCAAAAATTTTGTAAATGTGACGCCATCTGCCAAAATCAATTCATTAATATCTCTTTCCAGGTAAGTTGCAACATAGGATGAATAGTACTCCTGCCAATCTCTTTCTGTATCATAAAGTTCCGGATAAGACCCCCTATGGATGATTTCCCATATATTCTCATATGAAATTATTTCTTTTTCACGTTCTGTCAGATAATCTTCTGATGGTACAAAATGCCTATTAAACTTAACGCCATATATCTCCCGTAGCGATAGACCAGATAATTCCGAAATGGATACTCTCCCTGCGAGGGACTCGCTCATCCCTTTCATCAGTTCCAACTTCTGGGAACCAGAAAGTATAAATAAGCCTCGTTCATCCGACTCATCAACAATCTGTTTAATGTCTTCTAATATATCGCTTTCCTTTTGTACCTCATCTATAAAAAGTGGACATGGGTTATTTAAGAAAAAGAGCTTAGGCTCCTCTTTTGCCTGCATTCTTGTTAAACGATCATCAAAGTTTGCTCTATTAAATTCTTCAAATTCCCGTTTGATAAGCGTAGATTTTCCAACTTGCCTCGCACCTACTACTAAAGTACACTTACTTGTCTTTACTCTTTGTCTCAAAACAGATGATATTGCTCTTTCTATATATGGCATAAGTAACCTCCGGCTAATCTAAAGTTTGATTTTATTATAGTCGCATTTCAACACATATTCAATAGCAAATAACGACTAATCTAAAATCTGATTTTAGATTAGTCGTTATTTTCCTGATATTTTTTCTCTGCATATTCCGGGTCATAGGTCTCATTAACAGTCCCCCGTTCTATTTCGCGATAAACAGTAGAATGGTGTATGCCAATAGTTTCTGCTATCAAACGTTTTGATATTCCTTATCGGAACCATGCACATCGCAGCCATGATCTCCTTTGCTGCCTGGATCTTTTTACTGTAAAATTGAATACTTAATTTCCCAAGAACTCCTGAATCTGCCCATAAATAATATCCATCAGGCGCACACGCGCTTCCACAGATGCCCATGCGATATGCGGTGTGATGAGAAGTTTTGTACTGTCCTTGATGCGTCGCAGTGGGTTGTCCTCACGCATTGGCTCTGCATCTAATACATCAATACCTGCTGCTGCAATCGTACCTTGCTCCAACGCAGTCGCTAAATCTTCTTCCACGATGATTGGACCACGCCCAACATTAATAAGAACTGCACTCTCTTTCATCTGCGCGAGTTCGTTCTCTCCAATCAGATGCAAGGTATCATCCGTTAAAGGCGCATGAATAGAAATAACATCTGATGTCTTTAACAATGTCTGTAAATCCACTTCCTGATACTGCTTGTCATGGTTACGGCCGGACGTTGAAAAATACTGAACCTTACAACCAAATACTGTCGCAATCTCAGCCACACGTTTTCCAATTGCACCAAGACCAATAATACCCCATGTCTTTCCCGCCAACTGATGAAACGTCTTTGCAAAATGCGTAAACATCTTATCATTTACATATTTTTCATCTTTTACATATGCATCATAATATGCCAGATTCTCATACAGGTAAAATAACAAGGCAAAGGTATGCTGCGCTACTGTTTCGGTCGAATAGCCTGCTACATTGCGCCATGCGATCTTTCTTTTTTCCAGATAATCCTTATCCAGATTGTTGGTTCCTGTTGCCGTCACACAGATTAATTTCAAGTGTGAAGCTGTCGCAAGTGTTGCTTCATTCATGTTGCATTTATTCGTGATAATGATATCGGCATCCCTCACACGCGCCGGAATTTCCTCATCTGTAGAAAAATTATACTCCACTAATTCCCCAAATTCTTGAAACTTTGCAAGATTAATGTCATCACCTACCGTCTTTCGATCCAAAAATACGATTTTCATATGAGCCTCCTAAACCTGTCTTTATTTCCTCATAAATTTCTATTGACATTTTATCATAAAATCATGCATTCCTTTTACCCATTTTCACATATCCGCAGAAATTTTCTATGATACAAGAAAACACCCCACATGAGATCTGAGTATATAATCTCTCACGCAGAGTGCTTTCTTTCATAATTGGGGTAACGATTCTATCAATCGCCTATGTAAAAAGGAAGAATTTGATATAAACAATATTATTTTTTAATTTTATTTAACATAGCATTGATGCCCAAAACCTGCTCCTTTGGAACGGCACCAAATCCAAGCATTCTCTTGACGGTGAAGCCCATCATCATCTTCTGTGCTGCTGCCGGATCGATCTGGCTTGCCAACTCCTTCATGCCCTTCTGTGGGTCATCATCGGATGGATTCTGGTTGCCTGCCTGCATCTTCGCCATCAGACCGCCCATCAACTTCTGTCCTTCCGGATTTGCCATGATGTCTCCCATGGTATCGTTGATAGAGAAATATCCTTCCGGTGCAGTGATCTCAAACCAGTTGATCACGTCACCTGTTACCGGCATATGATAGTCTGGATTTGGTTTGTCTACTTTTCTGATGGTTGCATTGTCCTCGCAGTCTCCTGCTTTTGCGACCAACTTTGTCTCGCCAACATTTTTTACAGTGAATGAGAAGAAATGATCCTCTGCTGTCTGCTTTCCTACAGACTCACCATTGACAAAAAGTTCTACCTCAGGAAGATTAGAATAAACCTTAACGGTCGTAACATCTTCATCTCGGTCTACATAATTCTTGCTGCAAAGATGAACAAACGGTTCGTCAGATAACCATGCTTTATAAGCATAAAAAGCATCCTTTTTGTACTTACGATCAAAGGTAACCAGACCCTTGTTGTTCATACCCTTACATCCGCCTTCATCTCTGGCATCTGCTGCAAAGTCAAACATATTCCAAACATGTGTAGCCCATACAAAGTCTCTGGTATAGAGCTGCTTGATGAGTTCTTCATGATAATGTGCCTGATATTCTTCTGAATAATCGCCCTGCTCCGGGTGAGAAGAATGCCACTTGTAGGCTTCTGCACCGTACTCACTCATACCGATCGGGATGTTTGGATACATCTCATGGAAGGAATCCATAAATGGTCCGTTCTCCTCGATCTTTCCGCCGTACCATCCCAGATACTGGTTGTAAGATACCAGATCTGGAATCTCAATATACTGGCTTTCAGAAATATCACACATAGAGATAACTGCCATGGTGGTAAGTCTTGTCTTGTCCATCTCATGAACCATATCATTTAAGATATGATGATTCTCTAAAAGATCAGGATCCTTTGCTCCCTTCATGGTGATCTCATTAGAGAGACCCCAGAAGAAAATGGATGGATGGTTATAATTTTGAACTACAAGCTCTTTCATCTGTGAAACAGTATTCTCACGGCCATTTGGCATATGTACAGAAATATATGGAATCTCTGCCCAAAGTACAAATCCGAGTTCATCACACATATCATAGAAGTGCTGGTCATGCTGATAATGTGCCAGACGAATGGTGGTTGCGCCAAGTTCATAAATGATCTTAGCATCTTCTTCATGCATCTCAGGTGTAAGTGCATTACCGATATGCGGTCTGTCCTGATGACGAGATACACCACGAAGTGGATAATGCTCGCCATTTAAGAAAAATCCCTTTTCCGGGTCAACCTTAAAGGTACGGCAGCCGAAGCGTGTGGTTCTCTCATCAACAACCTGACCATCCTTCTTCAACTCCACATGCATGGTGTAAAGATGCGGATCCTTGCGTCCGTTCCAAAGATGAACATTTGCAATGGTCTGTTCTACCTCTGTCTTGTCTGCTGATACAGTCACGGTATCAACTACCGTGTCTCCATCTGTGATGGTAAATACCAGTTCCTCTGCACTGGTAGCATTTGTCAGATATACCTCTGTTGTGATCTTTGCATCTGCACCTGTCACTTCCGGTGTTACCTTAATCGCAGGACTTCCATAGTAATCCAGATCAAAACGTGTTTCATCCACAAGAATCAAAGATACCTTACGATACAATCCACCGTAGAAAGTAAAGTCTGCATTCTGTGGATAAACATGGTCATTTGGTGCATTATCAACTGCAACTACAATCTCATTTTCCTCTTTCAAATATGATGTAATGTTGGCTCTCCATGTTGAATAACCACCGTCATGCTTTGCTACAGATTCACCATTTACAAATAATTCTGCGGAAGAATTTGCCGCTTCAAACTCAATATAAACTTCCTTTCCCTCAGTAATCTCTGCCTTAGAAAGGTTCTTTGCATAATAGCATGTTCCACGATAATAATCGTTTCCACCGTCCTGTCCGTCCTCGCCATTCCAGGTGTGTGGCAGATCCAATGTCTCCCAGTTTCCTGCGGAAGTTGTCTTGTCTGATACGGTAACAGCATCTTTTGTGAACTTCCAGTTTTCATTCCAAGTAAATTTCTTGCTCATACTCGCTCTCCTTTTTGTAATGTCTTTCTATTATTGAATGTGTCTTACTAACATTCTTCTTTGCTGACTATAGCATAAAGAATATTATGTTTTTCCTTATTCAAAAATTTGCCTTTTCTTTCAATTTTTGTATCTCCTTATATTTTTTGTAATTTCGATGTATTTTCACGTCGCCATAATAAAAAGACGATAACACTCACACAATGTGTGAATATTACCGTCTTTTACGCATCTTATTTTTTATATCTTACTTGCGCTTTAAAATCATCTTAACACCACGAATTTCAGATACAATTGCCTGCTCATCTTTTGCAAAGATTTCATCATCTTCTACTGCTCTCGCACTCCATTCCATGCCATTGTACAGGACTTTTCCAGTCTCCTTGCGATTATTTACTTCTTCTAAAACGCGCACTTCTTTCCCAATGCATTCTTCGTAATTTGTTGCAACCTTGCGACTCTCCAAATATTTTTTTGCCCACGGTCTTGTAAAGTACAACAATAAAAATGTCACAATAAAGAACACCGCAATTTGTAGTGCCGGATGTCCACCACATAAACACACAATGAGTGCAGCCAATGCTCCTCCGGAAACCCAGATAGATGTTAGTCCAACTGTAATAATTTCAATTATCGCTGTAACTAAAACTACTGCAAGCCATACATACATCCAATCACTTAATACGAAATCAACTACAATCTGCATAATTTTTTCCTCCTGGTAAAATATGTAATATGTCTATTGTATCTGCGTTTTCATTCTTACATTGTCCGTAAGCGTCGTACAATGTCTTCCACTTGTCGAATCGCATCTTCCACCTGATTTCTTGTCTCATTGATGCGATCCTGCACAAGCCAGTCTGCCACAAGACCATCAAAGAAGAAATCAGCAAAAGACAAAAAATCACCAACATTCAAGTTCAGATTATGTGTCATATTTACATCCTGCAACTCACGGCTAAAACTCTGTAAATTATATTTTGCTTCCTCCATGTACTTTTGTGCATTTCCCATTTTGGAGTGCTTAACTAATCCACTAATCATGCCACCACCGAAAAGATCTAAAAGTCCCCAATTACCTGCAGACTGCAACTCGCCACGTGCTGCCCGAAGTGATAATAATGCACGCTCTCCTGCATCAATTGCTTCGTTACGTTCCTTTTCAAAATCGTACGCCATGATATATCTCCTTATACTATCTATCTTATGCTATTCATCTGATAAGATAATCCATAATTATCTTTATTTGCGTCTTATTATACACGATAGCGCAACTTTTGTCATCGCAGAGCTTCTTTTATTCGGCAAATATTTCGTTTATGTTTTACCATATGTTTATTATTTCATTCTTCTTCTGTGCGGTTTTCCACATCATTATACGCCGCAGTGCGCATCTTGCCGGAGGCTTTTTATATAATAAGAATTGCAATTTCCTATTATATAAAAAAACAGGCATCAGCCTAAGCTGATACCTGTCATACACAGTTTTAATTATTCATGAAAAGTATGTAATCACACCATTTTCATTAGTCTCCAAAAACAGCACGATAATCTGCCTGGAACTTCTCGATTCCGGCATCAGTAAGTGGATGCTTTGTCATCTGTTCGATTACTTTATAAGGTACCGTTGCAATATCAGCTCCAGCAAGTGCACAATCCGTAACATGAATTGGATTACGGATAGATGCTGCGATAATTTCTGTATCATATCCATAATTATCAAAAATGGTCACAATATCTTCAATCAAACCAATACCTGGTTGACTGATATCATCGAGTCTTCCAAGAAATGGTGACACATAAGTAGCTCCTGCTTCAGCTGCAAGAAGTGCCTGATTTGCTGTAAAGATTAAGGTAACATTCGTCTTGATGCCTTCTGCTGAAAGAACTTTTACTGCCTTAAGTCCTTCTACTGTCATAGGAATTTTTACAACCATGTTTGGATGGATGGCCGCGATTTCTCTACCTTCTTTGATCATGCCTTCTGCATCTACCGTTGTAGCCTTTACTTCGCCACTGATTGGTCCATCTACAATAGATGTAATTTCCTTGATTACCTCGTTAAAGTCTCTTCCTTCTTTTGCAATCAATGATGGATTTGTTGTAACCCCACAAATAACGCCCATGTCATTTGCTTTTCTAATATCATCTACATTTGCAGTATCGATAAAAAACTTCATCCTTCATCCCTCCTGAATCTATCGTTTTCTCTCAAGGACTTCATTGTACGAGTTCTGAATAGAAAGTACAATTGCGTTTCGGCAGGTTGATAAAAAAGTGAACCAACTTCCTCAAAAAACCCACTAAATATCTCATCAAACGATAATATCTGACAAAGTAAATGGTATGACCTTACGCAATCCATCTAAGGACACCTCTACTTGATAGCCAATCTTACCTCCACTGAAAATAATCGTATCATACGCCTCTGCACTTTGATGAATAACCGTCTGAAATACTTTTTTCATTCCAATCGGTGAACATCCACCATGTATATAACCGGTAAGTCCTAGCAATTCTTTGGATTTTACCATGGCAATCGACTTTTCACCTACTGCATTTGCCGCTTTCTTCAAATCTAATTCTTCTGCCACCGGAATCACAAATACATAGTGCTCCTTGCTTTTCCCCACAGTTACTAATGTTTTGAATACTTTATCCACATTTTGCCCTAATACAGTAGCAACTTCTACACCACTGATGGCATCTGTATCCGCATAACAATAGTGGCTATACTCCACCTTCGCCTGTTCTAAAAGACGCATAACATTTGTTTTTTCTTCTTTCGCTTTCTTTGCCATAAAATACACCTGATTTCTTTTTACTTTGATATTGCTAGTGCAATAATTCCGCCTATAATTGCCAGTGGAAGTGCTATGTATATCAGACCTCCAAAGAAAAGTCCTATAATTACAATGGGTAGAAAGATTACATATATACCTACTTTTAGTAATCCCCAGGTCATTTTTATAGCTAGTGCTATAACCTTCCACATAAACCATACAAACGCAAGAATAAATAATGCTGTAAGCATAATCATCACCTCTTTCATATTTTCCATATCATATAGCAACTGTATAAAAATGTAAATATTTCTAATCCGTTCTTAATAAATCTTTTATATTTATATAATATTTAATGTATTTTCCTCGGCGATACAACAAAAAAATCACCTGCTTTTGCAGATGATACTTTACATAATATAAAAGTGCCCAGTTCCGGAATCGAACCAGAGACACGAGGATTTTCAGTCCTCTGCTCTACCAACTGAGCTAACTGGGCATTTCGCTTTCTTACGTCAGCAAATAGAATTTTACATGAAAGATACATAATTGTCAAGACATTTTCTACAATTTTTTATTATAATTTTGCCGGGCAACTTTAGCCTATCATTTATTCGTCTGTTTTACGATGTCTTTATCTTGAAAGTTTCATCTTTTCAGGTTTACATTTTTCACATTACAACTCTGTATGCTCTTTACATCTTTGGAATTTGCTTCTACAAAATACTGATAGTAGTGCATATCAGTTGTCATGTTCTCCTGCTTGCCCGGTGATTTTACCTTTACTTCTAATTGCAGAAAAATCTTTCCCTTTGCGTTCTGTTTTAATCTCACCTTTCCCGGTTTGACTTTTTTAGAACTGCTGCTCTGTGAATCCTCGATAATACATAGTGTCTTGGATTTAAAATAAGACTTCTTATATCGGTTCAGTTTTTTATTAAAGGCAGATTTCTGGAACTTTGCTTTTGCCTGCTTGCCATTTGCTTTTACATATGCTTTCTGTGTTTTCTTTTGGAATTGTTTTAATTCGTCATAGCTTTTTATGATTCGGTATGTTTTCTTCTCGTTCAGATATTTTTCTGTTGAAGATGTGTATGATTTTTTAACCACAATTGTTTTCGGTGTAAAACCCTGTTTTTTCCCTGCTGCGTCCACCCCCATGACTGCTACTCCAAAGAATAATATCATACTCATAAAAATACACCCAATTTTTCTTTTCATGTTCCTTCTCCCATCTGTTCTTATGCTGGATTTTATGATTAGATTGACAAACATTCCGTATTTATTACATGATATCATATTGGCAGCTATCCACACAACAATATAGGCACCAACTGTCGTTTTCTGGCATGAATTGTCACTTTCCTTAAAAGCTAACAGGCGCATGAACCTTTCGGTTCACACGCCCAAACTGCTGACTAGCCTATGAATGTTTCATTGTCTTATTTGTTTTATTTTCTTATTTATTTCTTTTCCTGGTTTATACTCGCAGGTATCCTAGAGCATGCCTTCTTTAATCACATCATGATCTCTTAAGACCTTCTCAACAACCGTTCCTTTTACGACGCGAAGCAATGGTTTCTTTAACACATTGAGTGGTCCCGGCAGGGAAATCTCTAATGGGGATTTTCCATCCATCAGTTTTACACTGCTGTCTAAAAGTTCGCGGATGTCATAGACACTGCCCCATACCTCCGGCACACCACGGTCTACACCGAGAAGTCCATAGACTGCTTCCATTGCGGTTCTGACCGAATACTCTGTTGTAAATACCGTATCTCTCGGTGTCTC
>OGDN01001883.1_pt1 | contig 30502 bp, 27 predicted proteins | sample 1570271 | NCBI WGS metagenome assembly OGDN01 (sample SAMEA4384481, study PRJEB24528) | human gut metagenome | reverse complement strand
AAAGCCCTTAGCGAGCAAGCTCACACGGCTTTTGTACAATGATTTCTGCATGGCTCAATGCTTACGCAAAACGGATCCGGCTGATCACTCCGACCTTTTCAGCTTTTTCATTGAATTCCTTTTCGCTCATGCGTCCGGTTACAAAAGCGAACTCTCCGTCCACTCCTGCCGTAATCTCTTTCACGTCTCCAAAGGTCTCTTTTGCTTCCTGTTCTTTTGCTTTCTCTACACGTACAAAGAAAGCACGCTCTACTTCGTCCACATTTGTCAGCTTCACATCCTCTGCATCCCAGAAGCAGGTAATGATCTTTCCAATATGTCTTGCGCAGTCTACGACATCGGACACAACCGCACTCGCTGTCGGAAGCTTGCCTGCGCCTCTTCCGTAATACATGGAATCGCCAAGCATGTTGCCATGCACACAGACGGCATTAAACACATCATTTACCATGGATAACGGATGGCTCTTCGAAATGAGGAACGGAGAAACCATGGCATAAAGTCCGCCATTCTCTTCCTTTGCAAGCCCAAGCAATTTAATGGTGCAGTCCATCACCTTCGCATATTTAAAATCGTCTGCGGTAATTTTGGTAATTCCTTCGGTGTAAATATCCTGATAACGGACATTCTTACCGCACATTAAGGAAGAGAGAATCGCGATCTTACGGCAGGCATCGTAGCCTTCGATATCAGCCTCCGGATTGCGCTCTGCATAGCCCTTTTCCTGTGCTTCCTTCAATACCTCTTCAAATGCAGCACCCTCACGCTCCATCTTGGTTAAAATATAGTTCGTCGTACCATTTAAAATACCGGAAATGGCATCAATCTTCTCTGCGGTAAGTGAATAATTCAAAGGACGGATAATCGGAATGCCACCGCCGACACTTGCTTCGAACAGATAGTTACAGGTATGCTCATGTGCAATCTGAATCAGCTCCGGTCCGTGTGTCGCTACCAGCTCTTTGTTGGAGGTACATACGCTCTTGCCACTCATGAGGGCACGCTTCGTAAACTCATAAGCCGGCTTTAAGCCTCCCATGGTTTCACAGATAATCTGTACCTCAGGATCATTCAGAATCACTTCTACATCATGGACAATCTTGTCTTCATACGGATCTCCCGGAAAATCCCGAAGATCCAGAATATATTTAATATTCAGAGCTTCGTTTGACTTCTTGTTGATCTCTTCCTTGTTCTTTTCAATTACCTCAACGACACCGCTTCCTACGGTACCGTATCCCATTACTGCTACCTGAATCATGTTTCGTCTCCTTTGTTTTCCTTCTTTATTTCCCTATCCGTTTCCGGATCTGTCTGCTTACTCCTGTGCAAGGATCTTTACGTTCCGGACACCCCTGTGCTTTCCCATCGTTTCAAGCATCTCTGAAATGTCTCTGGTTGTTTCAAGCACCTGGACACTCAGGCTTAAGGATGCCACGCCGTTAATCGGAATACTCTGATGAATGGTCAGGATATTTGCTCCGAATTCGGCAATCACCTTTAACACATCGGAGAGAATTCCAGGCTCATCCTCCATCTGGAAGGTCAGCGTAATCGTCGTTCCCTGCGCATTATCATGGAATTCGAAAATATCCTCCTTGTACTTATAAAAGGAACTCCGGCTGATTCCGACTGCCTCTGCAGCCTCATTCACCGACACCGCCTTACCGGAATCAATCAGCTTCTTCGCCTGTACAACCTTAAGAAGCACCTCCGGAACGGCCTGTTCCTTCACAACATAATATCTGCTTCCCATATCTTCTCCTGTCTTTCGTCCCCACCTGGCGTACACTTGTCTTTGATTGTCTTTGTACAAGAGACACATGTACGCCGCCGAAAGATATTCTATCACACCTTTTTCCGGAGTGCAAGGTAAAAGATGTAAAAGAAGACAAAGAAAAAAGCACTTTTTTGTGCATAATCACAAGAAAGTGCTTTTCATCATTTTCTAACATCTATAAACCGTAACTATTCACAAGCATGCAAAACCGCTTCCTGTGAATGCCTGCATCAGGCAGAATCGTTACCATAAATCTTAAACACCGGCTTATAGAAGTTCCTTTAATAACTGGTTCACCATACCCGGATCGCATTTGCCCTTCATGGCCTTCATGGTCTGTCCAACCAGGAAACCAATTGCCTTTTCCTTACCATTGTGGTAGTCCTCTACCGACTGCGGATTATTGGCAATCACTTCTTCCACGGTCTTGCGGAGTGCCCCCTCATCATTGACAGTCTTCAATCCCTTTTCTTCCACATAAGAAACCGGATCCATGTCTTCTTCAAACATGACCTCAAAGACTTCCTTGGCAACTGCACCGTTAATGGCTTTGGAATCCTGCAGTGCAATCAATGCAGAAAGGTGTTCCGGCGAGAAACGGATATCCTCCGGATCGAGTTCCTTCTCCTTGAGAATGCGGAGTGTTTCGCCCATCAGCCAGTTGGATACCTTCTTCGGCTGTGTACCCAAAGCAACGGTCTGTTCAAACAGATCTGCCATTTTCTTGGAGCCTGTAATAATCTCAATATCATAATCCGGAATACCGAATTCTTCACGGTAACGGATCCTCTTTTCATTACGGAACTCCGGCTGTCTGCTGCGGATTTCCTCTAAGAACTCGTCACTTAATACAATCGGTACAAGGTCCGGATCCGGGAAGTAGCGGTAATCCTGTGCATCCTCTTTGCTTCGCATAGCATAGGATTCACCGGCATTATCATCCCATCGTCTGGTTTCCTGCACGACCTTTTCCCCGGCATCCAGCAGATCCATCTGACGCTCGGTTTCTCCCTCAATCGCACGGCGGATTGCCTTAAAGGAGTTCAGATTCTTCATTTCGGTACGTGTACCGAATTCCGTTGCTCCCACTTCACGAAGGGACAGGTTCACATCTGCACGCATGGAACCCTCCTGAAGCTTACAGTCGGATACTCCCAGATACTGTGCGATCATACGCAGCTTTTCCAGATAAGCAATCACTTCATCGGCACTACGCATATCCGGCTCGGATACGATCTCAATCAGCGGTACACCGGAACGGTTGTAATCCACTAAGGAACAGTCTTCCCAATCATCATGGATCAGCTTTCCGGCATCCTCTTCCATATGAATCTCATGGATTCCGATTTCCTTCTTTCCTGCCTCCGTTTCAATTTCTACCTTACCATTGCGGCAGATCGGCAGATACAGCTGGGAAATCTGATAATTCTGTGGATTATCCGGATAAAAATAATTCTTACGGTCAAATTTACAATACTGGGTAATCGTACAGTTCGTAGCAAGTCCGACCGCTACGGCATATTCGAGCACCTTTTTGTTTAATACGGGTAAAGAACCCGGCATACCGGTACATACCGGACAGGTGTGAGTATTCGGTGCTCCACCAAATGCGGTAGAACAGCCACAGAAAATCTTGGTCTTCGTTGCAAGCTCTACATGAACCTCAAGACCAATGACGGTTTCATACTGTTTCGCCATTTACTCATCCTCCTTCTTTCCCAACATTCCCCTGCTGCATTCATAAGCGTAAGCAGCACGGATCAGGTTCTTTTCTTTAAAGCAGTCTCCGATCATCTGTAAGCCAATCGGAAGTCCCTTTGAATCGATACCGCAGGGAATGCTGATTCCCGGAAGCCCTGCCAGATTCACGGAAATCGTATAAATATCGCTTAAGTACATCTTAATCGGATCCGACAGACTCTTTCCGAGCTCCGGTGCGGTTGTCGGTGCACAGGGGGCCAGGATCAGATCATATTTCGCAAATGCCTCATCAAAGGCCTTCTTAATGAGTGCCTTAACCCGGAGCGCTTTCAGATAGTATGCATCATAATAACCGGAGCTTAATACAAAGCTGCCGAGCATGATACGACGCTTTACTTCCGGTCCAAAGCCTTCCGAACGGGTCTTCTTATACATGTTATGGAGTCCTGTATAGTCTTCTGTACGGTAGCCGTACTTAATCCCATCGAACCGTTCCAGGTTTGAGCTTGCTTCTGCGGCTGCAATCGTATAATAGGTCGGGATCGCATATTCTACAAGGCTCAAGTCAAACTCCTCTACAACAGCACCCTTTTTCTTTAATTCTCCGGCTGCCTTCATAACGGCTTCCCTAACTTCCGGATCCAGTCCTTCTCCGAAGTAATCACGCGGGATACCAATCTTCATGCCCTGTACATCATCCACAAGTGCGGATGTGAAATCGGTCTCCTCACGCTCTACCGAAGTAGAATCCTTCGGGTCATGGGAGGCAATCACTTCAAGAATTGTTGCACAGTCGGTCACATCCTTGCACAAAGGCCCGATCTGATCCAAAGAGGATCCATAGGCAATCAGTCCGTATCGGGATACTGTTCCGTAGGTCGGCTTCATTCCAACCACGCCACAGTAGGAAGCCGGCTGACGGATGGAGCCACCGGTATCTGAACCAAGTGCAAAGAAGCATTCCTTAGCAGCAACGGCTGCTGCCGATCCACCGGAGGATCCTCCCGGTACATGGGCTTCATTCCAGGGATTTTTCGTTGCGCCAAAGGCAGAGGTTTCTGTCGTAGAACCCATGGCAAACTCGTCCATGTTGGTCTTACCAAGAATCACAGCTCCTGCTTTCTCTAAATTCAATACGGCCTCTGAAGAGAATGTCGGAATAAAATTACCAAGAATTTTCGAAGAACAGGTGGTCAGCATTCCCTCGGTACACATATTGTCCTTGATTGCTACAGGAACACCTGCCAAGGGCCCCGTAAGTTCTCCTGCCTCAATCTTCTTCTGTACCTCCTGCGCCTTCCGCAGTGCCCCTTCTTCATCAATTGTTACATAACAGTGAAGAGACTCTTCTCTTTCCTTGATCTGTGTAAGAACCGCCTGTACGGCTTCGGGCGACGTTACTTCTCCGTTCCGGATCGCCTTTGCCAGCCCGACGGCTGTATAATCCAGTATCTTCATTGAAATATCCTTTCTGTTTTTATTCAAAGGTTTTCGGAACGATAAACATACCGTCCTTCTCACCGGGCGCATTCTTAAGGATGTCCTCACGCATGTCCCCATTTGTTACCACATCTTCCCGGAACACATTGTGTACCGGAAAAACATGGGACATTGGTTCAACACCTGTAGTATCGAGCTCGCCGAGCTTATCAATATAATCCAGCATGCTTCCCATATCCTTCTTTGCCTGTTCGCGTTCTTCCTCAGACAGTTCCAGCTTTGCCAGAATTCCTACATATTCAATGGTTTCATCTGAAATGATATTTGCCATAAATATTAACCAAACCTTTCTTAATTATCCATTTCGACAATGGCAGAGCATCCCATTCCGCCCCCAACACAGAGCGTTGCAAGTCCCTTCTTTGCATGGCGGCGCTGCATTTCATATAACAGGGTAACCAGAATCCGGCATCCGGATGCTCCTACCGGGTGTCCGAGTGCAATGGCACTTCACATTCAGTTTATTCATATCAAAGCCCAGATCATGTCCGACAGCAACAGACTGTGCGGCAAATGCCTCGTTTGCTTCAATCAGGTCAAAGTCTTCGATCTTGTAGCCCTTCTTCTCCATAACCTTACGTGTGGATGCCACCGGTCCGATTCCCATGATTCTGGGTTCCACACCAGCCAGTTCTCCACCGATCCAGGTAGCCATCGGAGTAACTCCAAGCTCCTTTGCCTTTTCTTCACTCATGACAATAATTGCTGCTGCGCCATCGTTGATTCCGGATGCATTACCTGCGGTTACCTTACCGCCTTCCTTGAACGCCGGGCGAAGCTTGCTTAAGCTTTCTACGGTCACACCGTCTCTTGGTCCTTCATCCGTATCAAACAGAATGGTTTCCTTTTTCTTCTTTACTTCTACCGGAACAATTTCATCCTTGAACTTACCTTCCGCACGTGCCTTCTCACATTTGTTCTGGCTCCATGCAGCAAACTCGTCGAGCTGCTGCCTGGTAAGTCCCCATTCCTCTGCAATATTCTCTGCAGTAATACCCATATGATATCCACCGAAGGCATCATGCAGTGCATCACGAAGCAGAGCGTCATCCATCATGGCTGCTCCCATACGATATCCGAATCTTGCATTATATAATAAGTAAGGAGCCTTTGACATATTCTCCATACCACCTGCTACGATAATATCTGCTTCTCCGTTTGCAATCAGCTTGGCAGCAAGATTGACACAATGCAGTCCTGAACCGCAAAGGACATTGATGGTTGTTGCAGGTACTTCTACCGGAATTCCCGCATTCACTGCTGCCTGTCTTGCCGGATTCTGTCCAAGACCTGCCTGAATCACACATCCCATATAAACCTCGTCAACCATTTCCGGTGCTACTCCTGCTCTCTTTAATGCTTCCTTAATAACAACCGTTCCGAGATCCGGTGCCGGAGTATTGCTTAAGGTTCCTCCCATCGTTCCGATTGCGGTACGGCATGCGCCTGCCAAAACAACTTTTCTTGCCATGATCTTCATCCTTTCTTCTATTCTTTTTCGATAACTGCCGACATAGCTTAGCATGACTTCAAGCAGTTACAATATCAACTATTATACAGTAGTAATTTACTACTTTTCCCCTGCGGTGTCCAGTAGATCGTTTAAAAAAAGAATAAACACAGATAAACAAAAAACCATTATCTCCATGAACGCACTGCGCTGTACGGAGATAATGGTTTTCTTCTGTTTAAGTCTGAATCGTTATCAAACAAGCATCTTATTTCTTTAATCCATCAAAATATATCTTGGTTTCAGCAACCACAACACCACTCAATGCAACCAGTGCAATCAGGTTCGGAATCGCCATCAGTCCGTTGAAAATATCGGCAATGGTCCATACTGCACTTACCGTCATGTAAGGTCCGATAAAGATCGCAAGAATGTATATCCAACGGTATACCTTAACCACCTTCAGCTTACCGCCGCATAAATACTCCAGGCATCTTTCACTGTAGTAATCCCATCCAAGGATCGTTGTAAATGCGAAGAACACCAGGCAGATCATCAGAATGAAGGAGCAAAGCTGATTTGGAAGCGGAAGTCCCATCTGGAATGCCGTATCCGTTACGGATACCCCTTCCAATCCCATATCCCATGCACCGGTAATGACGATACAAAGTCCGGTCATGGTACAAATTACCAGAGTATCAATCACGGTTCCCATCATGGAAATCAGTCCCTGACGTGCCGGCTCTTCTACCTGAGCTGCGGCTGCGGCAATCGGGGCACTACCAAGACCGGCTTCATTCGAGAAAATACCTCTGGCAATACCCTTCTGCATGGCAATCATCATGGCGCCAAGTGCACCACCGGCGGCTGCCCGGACACCGAATGCTCCCTGCACAATCTCAACGATGGCACCGGGAATCCTGGTGATATTACAGATTAAAATAATGAGTGCAACTGCAACATAAAGAACTGCCATGAAAGGAACGATCACCTCTGCCACTCTGGAAATTCTCTTTAAACCACCGATAATAACAAGTGCCACGCAAACAGTAATGATCAGACCCGCAATCACAACTGCGATGGAGTAGTCTGTTCCAAAAAGATGAACGGTATTCTGACTGTCAGGATCAAAGAAATTCTTCACAGCGCTGGTAATACCATTTACCTGTGTAAAGGTTCCAATACCAAAAAGGCCAACGCCGACACCAAAGAATGCAAAGATCTTTGCAAGCCATTTCCAGTTCTTCCCCATACCCTTTTCTATGTAATAGAACGGTCCGCCAATAATGTGCCCATCCTCAGCTACCACACGATACTTAATGGATAACAGACACTCGGAATACTTGGTTGCGGTTCCAAGCAGGGCTGCCAGCCACATCCAGAATAAGGCTCCGGGACCTCCGGCTACCAGTGCTGTTGCAACACCGACAATATTACCGGTTCCGATGGTTGCGGACAATGCCGTACAAAGCGCCCCAAAGCTGGATACCTCTCCATGTTCACCGGTCTTTTCATTATCCCTGATGTGCCTGATTGCCATGGGCATCTTCGTAATCTGCAATCCCTTTAACCGGATAGTCAGATAAATACCTACCGAAAGGATGAGAACGATCAACGGGATACCCCACACAAAATCGTCAATCGTGGTTATTACGATACTGATTTCTCCTAACACTTTTCCTAACATTTTTCTTCCCTCTCATTTCTATGATTTTTTAGAAATATAAAAAGGACTGATTCTCATCAGCCCCCCAAAGAGTAGAACATGCATATAGAATGCTCTGTCCTTTTGCCTGAGAGATTGGCAGGCTTCCTGCCGTACACCTTCGGCGCCCTTTCATCAGGGACTCTCCAGAGTGTTGGTAGCTACGCATCTTCGTACTTCTTTGTACTTCAACGCTTTAGCACATCAACATACAGTACTATAGCATATCATTTTTCCATATGCAAGACTATGTTTTAAAATAAATTCGAAAATTTTCGTAATTAATCTTCTTTCTCTATCCTTGGTACTCCACCACGTGAAATTCCAAACTTCTCACGCATGGCAATCAGACGGTCGACCTGCTCTTTGGTAAAGCAGTTCTGCTTTCCGAGAATTTTCCCTGTAATCATCAGGATATTGGCATAATATTCCATGGATTCCAGACGATAATACGCGGCATAAGCATCCTCTGCCCAGGTAACGGCTCCGTGGTTGGCAAGCAGTACCCCGTTATGGGTATGACAACACGGTGCAATCACCTCTGCCACTTCCTTCGTACCAAGCTCCGCATAGGGTGCAATCGGAACATCCCCCAACGTAATCACGGCCTCTGCCAGAACCGGAACATCCAGTGGAATTCCCGCTATGGAAAAGCTTGTGCAGATCGGCGGATGCGCATGACATACCGACCGCAGATCGGGATTCTCCTGATAGGCACGCAAATGCATCTTCAATTCAGAGGATGGCTTATGGGTTCCCTCTAAGACATTGCCCTGCAGATCCACCTTTACCAGCATCTTCTTGTTCATAAAGCCCTTGGAAACACCGGTAGGCGTCGCCCAGACTTCGTTTTCGCCTGTACGGATGGAAATATTGCCATCATTTGCTGCCACAAAGTTTCGGACATACATTCTCTGTCCAATATCCAGGATTGCTTCTTTTGCTTCCTTTTCAGAAGGATAAAAACAGTTATTTTCTTTTCCTCTGTTCAGATCGTGCTGCTTCTTTTGTTGTTTCTCTTTTTGCTTTTTCATACAGATCTCCATACTATGAAATTGACATCAAAATTCTTCTCTATACCGATCTATTTTTCATACCGGCAGCCATTCATCCCTGCCCCTTCACAAGCTGTGCAACTTCCTTCTTCTTGCGGATCTGTGCCAGAGATTCCGTAAACGGAGCACGTGCAATTCCATACTCTGTAACAATTGCAGTAATTAAAGAGTGATCCGTTACATCGAACGCCGGATTAAAAACCTTTACTCCCTCCGGTGCCATCCGCTCCCTGTACCACATTTCCGTCACTTCCTCCGGCTTACGCTGTTCAATCTTAATTTCATCCCCTGTGGGGCAGTCATAGTCAATGGTGGATGTTGGTGCGCAGATATACATCGGTATGCCATACTGCTTTGCAACGGCTGCAACGACCGAGGTTCCGATCTTATTCGCTGCATCCCCGTTAGCCGCCACGCGGTCACAGCCTACGAAGACTGCATTCACCCAGCCATTTTTCATTACGGTTGCAGACATGTTATCACAGATCAGTGTCACATCTACCCCCGCAGAATGCAGCTCATAGGCGGTGAGTCTTGCTCCCTGTAAAAGTGGTCTTGTTTCATCCGCAAACACCTGGAAATGATAGCCTCTTTCCTGCCCCAGATAAATCGGCGCGGTTGCCGTTCCATATTTACAGGTTGCCAGCTGTCCCGCATTGCAGTGTGTGAGGATTCCATCCCCCGGTTTCACAAGAGAAAGACCATTCTCCCCAATAGCCTTGCAGACAGCAATATCCTCTTCCTTCATCCGGAAGGCTTCTTCTCCAAGAAGCGTTACGATCTGTTCGACACTCTTTCCTTCTTCCTGCGCCTTCCGGAGAACCTTCTCCATACGGTTCAATGCCCAGGAAAGGTTCACTGCCGTAGGCCGTGAAGAATTTAAGAATTCCTTCTGTTCCAAAAACTGCTTCTCAAATTCTTCGCAGGTAACATCCTTCCGGTTCTTCCAGATTTCAAAGCTGAGCTGATAAATACCAAAAGCCGCAGCTACACCGATTGCCGGTGCTCCTCGTACCTTCAGCAGATAAATGGCATCCCAGATCTCCTGTGCTGTTTTTAATTCGATAATCTCTGTCTTTCCAGGAAGCAGCGTCTGGTCAATAATGACCAGGCAGTTTTCTTCCTTGTTAAAGTCTACGGTTTCGTAATCCAGTATGGTTTTGTTCTCCGAATTCTTCATTTTCTGTCCTTCTGTTCTGTTTTTGTGTTTTATTTCTTGTATTTTAATTTCTTCCGGGATTCTATGCTCTGTTTCTTGTGTTCTTTTTCTTGTTCACTATATCTTGTATTCTGTTTCCTGTGCTCTGTTACTTATATATTCTGCACCACATTTTTGCACTTTATTTTTTTACTTTATTTTTGTACTATATTTTCCGTGCTGCATGAACCGGCTTCTTCCTGATCCTTTTTCGGATACCGCTGTCTGCTTTCCAGAAGCCCATCCAGAACCATGATCCCTGCTCCTAAAAGAAAAGCCACCGCCGACAGCATCCGGTCTATTCTTCCTGCTGCCTTTTCTTTCTGTCTGCCCTTCTGTTTCACAGCTTTTGTCTTATACTGCATTTTAATTCTGGCGATCTTCTCCCTGCTTTTGGCACGCGTCTTCTCTCTCCTGCGCAGCTCCATCCGGAAGCGCTGTGCCGGAGTCTTATGTAATGGTAATTTGATCTTCTTGCGAAAGCTTCGTCTTCTTTTCTTCTGCATGAGATCCCTCCCATCTCAAACCGTTATGACCATTCTGTCATGTCATTCCTAAATAAACAAATCGCATCACATAGATTTGCTTGCTGCAATTACAGTGTCTCATATTTTTCTGAAAAAAGGAAGCGGTTGTTGCTTTGCAAAACTTGCAGTAGAATTGCAATTGTAATATACTGTATCTATCCAGAGCCATGCAATATCTGATAAACAGGATCGGAATGATTGGCTTAATAAATATACGGAAGAGGTACCTATCCTTATGGCCAAACATTACACAACCACATTCGATACCCGTCAGAATATGCTCAGACAGAATCTGGAAATCTTTTACTATGAAGACACCAATCTCCAGCCAGTGTCCAGCCATCGTCATGAGCATTATGAAGTGTACTTCTTTTTAAGTGGACCGGTGAACTGCCTGATTGATGACAAGAACTATCCGCTTGCTCCGGGTGACATCTGTCTGATTCCTCCCGGAATCTATCATCGTCCGGCATTCCGTAACGAAAAGGAGACCTACCGCCGTATTGTTCTCTGGATTTCTGCTGACTACTTAAACCAGCTAAAGCGCACCCATTCACAGATTGACTACTGCTTTCAGCTTGCACTGAATAAAAAACAGTATCATTTCCGGAATGATTCAGGGACTGCTCAGATTCTGTTTGGCAAGCTGTTTGATCTGTTGGAAGAATATCATTCGTCAGGAGCCTTTCACGAACAGCTTCTTACCTGCTATACCGGTGCCTTTCTGCTGCAGTTAAACCGGATTGTATCCGAATACTCTTCCCCGTCCGCATACCGGAAGCCCAAGGCTCTTTTTTCACAAATTTGTGATTACATCCATTCCCATCTGGAAGAAGATCTGTCTTTGGATGTTCTTGCAGAGAATTTCTATGTAAGCAAATATTATATTGCACACAGCTTCAAAGAAAATATGGGAGTTTCTACCCACCAGTATATTCTGAAGCAACGGCTTTATGCCAGTAAATCAAATATTCTTGCAGGCACTCCCTTAAGTGAAGTCTGTGCAAATTACGGTTTCACCAACTATACCACCTTTTTCCGTGCATTCAAAAAGGAGTTCGGTGTCTCTCCCCGTGATTTCAAGGATTCCTGTCAGAGCCAGTCCGGCATGACAGAGAAAGAATAGCCGGTTTTACGTTCGGTATGCAATTTTTGTAATCTTTTTATCAATTCCGGCTATATGTAACACCAATCGTCTGTGCTACCATAGGTAATATCAGAAAATACTGAAATTGGAGGTATTCTTATGGAAATGACATTACGCTGGTACGGCAGCAAATCCGATTCCGTTACATTGCAGCAGATCCGTCAGATTCCGGGTGTCACCGGAATCATTACCACCCTTTATGAAACTGCTCCCGGCGACCTTTGGAAACGTGAAGCTATTCATGTGCTAAAGGAGGAAGTGGAGGCTTCGGGATTACACATTTCCGGTATCGAAAGTGTAAACATCCACGATTCCATCAAGATCGGTTCTCCTGACCGGGACCAGTATATTGACAACTATATTAAGACCCTTGAGCATCTTGGCAAAGAGGATATTCACCTGGTCTGCTATAATTTCATGCCGGTGTTTGACTGGACAAGAACCGAACTTGCCCGCGTCCGTCCGGACGGTTCCACCGTGCTTGCCTACAGCCAGAAAACGATCGACAGCATCGATCCGATGAAAATGTTCGATTCCATTTCCGGCGATTCCAACGGCTTCGTCCTTCCCGGCTGGGAACCGGAACGTATGGCCCGGATCAAGGAACTGTTCGAGCTTTATAAGGATGTCGATGATGAGAAGCTTTTTGCGAACTTAAAGTACTTTCTCGAAGCGATCATGCCGATATGTGACAAATATGACATCAACATGGCCATCCACCCGGATGATCCTGCCTGGAGTGTGTTCGGTCTTCCGCGCATCATCATCAACCTGCCAAATCTGCAGCGCATGATGAGCATGGTAGACAATCCGCATAATGGCGTGACCTTCTGCTCCGGTTCCTACGGAACCAATCCCGATAATGATCTGCCGGGAATGATCCGTGCCCTCAAGGGAAGAATTCACTTTGCACATGTCCGTAACCTGCAGCACAACTTCCCGGGTGACTTTGAAGAATCCGCTCATCTTTCTTCTGACGGAAGCTTCGATATGTATGAAATTATGAAAGCCTTATATGATATTGATTTCACAGGACCGATCCGTCCCGATCATGGCAGAATGATCTGGGGTGAAGTTGCCATGCCCGGATACGGTCTGTATGACCGCGCACTCGGAGCTACCTACTTAAATGGACTCTGGGAAGCTATCGTGAAAGGAGAAGCACGCCATGGAATTAAGTAAAAAGGGAATTGCAGACCGCACTGCCTTTGAACAGAAAGGCTATGCCCTGCCGCAGTTTGACCGAGAGGAAATGATTGCAAAAACAAAAAAAACGCCACACTGGATTCACTTCGGTGCCGGTAATATCTTCCGTGCCTTTCAGGCCAATGTGATGCAGGAGCTGCTAAACAAAGGAATCATGGATACCGGACTTCTGGTGACAGAAGGCTTTGATTATGAAATCATTGAAAAGATGAACCGTCCGCACGATGACTTAAGTATTCTGGTCACGCTGAAAGCCGATGGCAGTATTGAAAAGACCGTAGTCGGAAGTGTCGCAGAATCCCTGATTTTAGACAGTCACCGGGAGACTGAATTGGCACGCTTAAAGGAAGTGTTTGAAAATCCTTCCCTACAGATGGCAAGCTTTACCATTACCGAAAAGGGCTACAGCCTTGTCAACGGAAAAGGCGAACTTCTTCCTGTCGTATCTGCCGATTTTGTGAATGGACCATCCCGGTGCGAAAGCTATATTGGCAAGGTTGCTTCCCTTCTTTATTACCGCTATCTCCATGATAAGCTTCCGATTGCCATGGTCAGCATGGATAACTGCTCCCACAATGGCGATCAATTATATGCCTCCATACACTCCTTTGCGGAGCAATGGACAAAGAATAACTTAGTCCGCGATGGCTTCCTTCGTTATATCGAGAACCCTTCTCTGGTTTCCTTCCCCTTAACGATGATCGATAAGATCACTCCCCGCCCGGATCCAAAGGTGGAACAGCTCCTTTTAAAGGATGAGATCGATGGGTTGTCTCCGGTAATTACGCAGAAAAACACCTATGTTGCTCCGTTTGTAAATGCCGAGGAATGCCAGTATCTCATTATCGAAGATCTGTTCCCGAACGGAAAGCTTCCCCTCGATGAAGCCGGCATTATTTATACCAACAGGGAAACCGTGAATAAAGTGGAAAAGATGAAGGTATGTACCTGTCTGAATCCGCTCCATACCGCTCTCGCGATCTTTGGCTGTCTGCTTGGCTACACACTGATTTCAGAAGAAATGAAGAATCCGTTATTAAAGAAGCTTGTAGAAACGATCGGCTGGAAGGAAGGTATGCCCGTAGTCATCAATCCGGGAATTCTCCGTCCTGAGGATTTCCTTACTGAAGTTCTGACGGTACGCATCCCAAATCCTTTTATGCCGGATACTCCGCAGAGAATCGCAACCGATACCTCCCAGAAGCTTCCGATCCGTTTCGGGGAAACAATCAAAGCGTATCAGGCATCCGATACCTTAAACCTTGCAGATCTTAAGATGATTCCGCTTGTTTTCGCCGGATGGCTGCGTTATCTGATGGGAATTGATGATACCGGGGCCGCATTTGAGAGAAGCTCTGATCCACTGCTCGATGACCTGACACCGTATCTCACCCAATTTACGTTAGGAGTCGTTCCATCCACTGAAGATACGGACAACATCCTGTCCCCGATTCTTCACAAAAAGGAAATCTGGGGCGTGGATCTGTACACCTGCGGACTTTCCAATCCCATCATTTCCGGTTTCCGTGAAATGCTCGCAGGTCCGGGTGCTGTGGAAAACGCTTTAAAACATTATGTAAACTAAATGACATTTTATTTTCAGTATTGTCAAAAAATCCCCGGAATTTTCGTTCCGGGGATTTATACTACTCTATAGAATTTCTACCAGGAAAACTTATTTAGCTGCTGCTAATTCTGCCTTCAGTTTTTCGGTTAAAGCAGGAACAATCTTGTTCAGATCTCCTACGATTCCGTAATCAGCCACATCAAAGATCGGAGCGGTTTCATCCTTATTGATTGCAATAATCATATCGGACTCTTCCATACCGGCTACATGCTGAATTGCACCGGAAATACCGATTGCAAAGTAAACATTCGGGCGAACGGTCTTACCGGTCTGTCCAACCTGAAGATCCTTCGGCTTCCAGCCTGCATCTACAACAGCACGGGAGCAGCTTACGGTTGCACCAAGAACCTCTGCGAGGTCATCAAGAAGCTTAAAGTTCTCTGCGCTTCCAACACCACGTCCACCGGATACAAGGATCTTAGCGTCCATAATATCAGCAACATCAGATACAGCCTTAACAACCTTTAAGATTTCTACATACTTGTTATCCGGAGTAAATCCAGGATTGTAATTGATTACTTCTGCCTTCTTACCAGCTTCTCTGGGTGCCTTCTGCATAACACCGGGACGAACGGTAGCCATCTGAGGACGGAAATCTGGACAGGCGATGGTAGCGATTGTATTACCACCAAATGCAGGACGGGTCATCAGTAACTGGTTATGACGCTGTTCCTTGCCAGGAATCGGGTTAATCGGGAAATCACCGATTTCAAGCTGTGTACAGTCTGCGGTCAGACCGGTATGAATTCTTGCAGATACTCTGGGCCCTAAGTCACGGCCGATTGCTGTTGCACCTACCAGGAAAATTTCAGGCTTGAATTCGTTAATTACAGATGCTAATGCATGTGCATATGGCTCTGTTCTGTATTCCTTTAATTCAGGATCGTCCACAACAATTACCTTGTCTGCGCCATATTCAGCGAGCTCATCAGCTAAAGCTGCAACATCAGAACCAACTAATACAGCGGTAACTTCTGTTCCTAAATCTTTTGCAAGTTCTTTTCCCTTGCCAACTAATTCCAATGCGATTCCGCTAAGCGTATTGTCTACCTGCTGAGCAAAGACAAATACGCCCTTATAATCTTGAATATTCATGTTCTTCCTCCATTATATTTCAATATGCTTAAGATCTACTATCGAAAGATTAGATTACGTGTTTTGCTTTTAACTTCTCAACAATGTAATCAACAGATGCAGCGGGATCCAAGTTTACTTTTTCTCCTGCACCCTTTCTTACCTTATCGGATGCCTTAGCGATCTGTGTCGGTGAACCCTTAAGACCAAGGTTAGAATCTTCCACATCCTTAAGATCTGCTCTTCCCCATACGGTGATGTCAGCCTTGTATGCATCGAAGATTCCGCCCGGAGTCATATATCTGGGCTCATTTAATTCAGCAAGAGCTGTAATTAAGCAAGGCATTTTAGCCTTTAATACATGATATCTGTCATCGAACTGACGCTCAACGATTACGCTGTCACCTTCTACTTCAATCTTCTGAGCATAGGAAATTACAGGAATTCCAAGATGCTCGGAAATCTGGGGTCCAACCTGTGCAGTATCACCATCGATAGCCTGACGGCCTGTAATGATGAGATCATAGTCAAGATTACGGATTGCTCCTGCAAGAGTCTGGGAAGTAGCCCATGTATCTGCTCCACCTAATACTCTGTCTGTTACAAGGATTCCCTTGTCAGCGCCCATAGCCATAGCTTCACGAAGAACTTCTTCTGCCTTGGGAAGTCCCATTGTTAAAACAGTAACTTCTGCGCCATACTGATCTTTTAATCTAAGAGCCGCTTCCAGACCAGCCTTATCATCAGGGTTCATGATGGTAAGCATTGCAGCTCTGTCAAGAGTACCATCGGGGTTAAATTTAACGCCACCTTTTGTATCAGGTACCTGTTTAACACAAACAACAATTTTCATTGTATTTCTCTCCTTATTTTAAAATTAATATTATATCATAGTAAGCCGGCACTCGAAATGCTTCGCATTTTCTCCTGCTCTTCTTACTTCTCTTAAGTAAGACGGCACTCGAAATGCTTCGCATTTCTCGTTCGCGGTGCTGCGCTGCACCGCTCTGTCTTTCGTCCTGTCCATCTGCTCCTGCAAGCAGGGCAGCTGTCCAGTCCAAAATCCATCCGTCTTACTTAAGCAGGTTCGCGGAAATGACCATTCTCTGAACTTCGGAAGTTCCTTCGTAGATCTCAGTAATCTTAGCATCTCTCATCATACGCTCTACATCGTACTCTCTGATGTATCCGTATCCACCATGAAGCTGTACAGCCTTGGTAGTAACTTCCATAGCAACCTCTGCTGCACAAAGCTTAGCCTGTGCTGCTTCTACAGAATAAGATACCTTAGGGTTCTTTGTATACTCGTCCTTCTTGCAGGCTGCTGCATATACCATGAGCTGAGCTGCTTTGGTCTTTGTAGCCATATCAGCCAACTGGAACTGTGTATTCTGGAAAGCACCGATTGCTCTGCCGAACTGCTTTCTTTCCTTTACATAAGCGATGGTTCTGTCAAGAGCGCCCTCTGCAAGACCAAGAGCCTGTGCAGCGATACCGATACGTCCGCCATCCAGAGTATGCATTGCGATATTAAATCCTTTGCCCTGTGCTCCTAACATATTTTCCTTAGGAATACGGCAATCAGTAAAGATCAGTTCGTATGTGGATGAACCACGGATACCCATCTTGTTTTCCTTGGTACCAAAGGTAAATCCGGGAGTTCCTTTTTCTACGATGAAAGCAGAGATCTCTTTCATCATCTTGCCTCTCTTCTCGATCATTCCGGTAACAGCGAAGATCACGTATACGTCAGCTTCCTTACCGTTGGTGATGAAGATCTTGGAACCGTTCAGTACCCATTCGTCACCCTCTAAAACAGCCTTGGTCTGCTGTCCCTGTGCATCTGTACCAGCGCCGGGCTCGGTAAGACCGAATGCACCTAACTTTTCACCCTTTGCAAGGGGAACAAGGTATTTCTGCTTCTGCTCTTCTGTACCGAAGGTAAGAATCGGGTCACAGCAAAGAGAGGTATGAGCGGATACGATAACACCTGTTGTACCACAAACCTTAGATAATTCTTCTACGCACATTGCATAAGTAAGAACATCTGCTCCCTGTCCACCGTACTCCTTCGGAATCGGAATACCCATAAATCCTGCCTTAGCCATCTTTTCAACAGTAACACGAGGGAATACCTCTGTCTCGTCTACTTCCTGTGCAAGAGGCTTAACTTCTTTTTCGGAGAACTCTTTGAAAAGAGTTCTTACCATTTCATGCTGCTTGTCTAACATAAAATCCATGTTTTATTTCCTCCATTATATATGATATTGGAATCACCTTTGATCCAATTATATTTACTGTGCATCAACAGGGGTCTTTGTTCTGTCTGCATTGTAAACATAGAATCCCTTACCGCTCTTAACACCAAGGTTACCGCCACGAACCATCTTACGGAGCAGAGGACATGCACGATACTTGCTGTCACCGGTCTCATTGTAAAGAACATCCATAATAGCAAGGCAGATATCAAGTCCAATGAAATCACCAAGTTCAAGAGGTCCCATCGGATGATTGGCACCAAGCTTCATAGCTGCGTCAATACCTGCAATATCAGATACACCTTCCATCTTGATGAAAGCTGCTTCGTTGATCATCGGAACAAGGATACGGTTTACTACGAAACCTGCTGCTTCGTTAACCTGTACCGGTGTCTTGCCGATTTCTTCAGAAATCTTCTTAATGGTATTTACAGTCTCAACAGGTGTATTTACACCGGCAATTACTTCAACGAGCTTCATACGGTCAGCAGGATTGAAGAAGTGCATACCGATCATCGGACGGTTTAATCCGTTACCGATCTCTGTGATGGAAAGGCTGGATGTGTTGGATGCAAATACGCATTCCGGCTTTGCAATCTTATCAAGCTCTGCAAAGGTATTCTTCTTAACTTCCATATTTTCAAATGCTGCTTCTACGATCAGATCGCAGTCTGCACAAAGGTCTTCCTTTAATCCCGGGGTGATCTTTGCAAGAATTGCATCAACAGCTTCCTGTGTTAATTTTCCTTTTTCTACAAGCTTTGCATAACCCTTCTGGATTTTTGCTTTTCCGCCTTCTGCCCATTCCTGCTTGATATCGCAGAGAGCAACTTCATATCCATCAACCTGGGCAAATGCCTTGGCAATGCCCTGTCCCATGGTACCGGCACCAATAATACCTACTTTCATTTCTTTTCCTCCTAAATTTTCTTAAATCTTATTCTGAACAGCGGCTTACTGCCCGCAGGCAGTTCTTCCGCCGTCATTTACATTGATTATAAACCAGAATCAGCAGTTTTTAAAAGGCTCTTTTACCTTTTCCTTATTCTTATCAAGGAAGAAAGCCATTCCGTACTTCTGATCCTCTGTTTCAAAGCAGTCACCGAAGAGCTTTTCTTCGATTACGATTGCCTGATCCATATCTGCATCCAGGCCTTCGTTAATTGCCTTCTTGCAGTTGCGGACAGCGATCGGTGCATTCTTTGCAATGCCTGCTGCCATCTTCTCTGCTGCGGGAAGTAATTCTTCCTGGGTATATACTGCATTTACAAGTCCGATACGATATGCTTCATCAGCCTTGATGTTACGTGCGGTATAAATCATCTGCTTTGCCATGCCTGCTCCAACAAGACGGGCAAGTCTCTGGGTTCCGCCAAATCCGGGTGTAATTCCAAGACCAACCTCCGGCTGTCCGAATACTGCATTATCAGAACAGATTCTGATATCACAGCTCATGGAGATCTCACATCCGCCGCCTAATGCAAATCCGTTAACGGCTGCAATAACCGGGATCGGGAATGTTTCAAGCTTACGGAATACGTCATTTCCCTTCTTACCGAAAGCTTCTCCTTCTGCCTTTGTCAATGTGCTCATTTCCGCAATATCTGCACCTGCTACGAAGGACTTCTGTCCTGCTCCAGTGAGGATTAAGCATCTTACCTCATTAAGGTTAACCGCATCAAGTGTTGCATTTAACTCGTCAAGTACCTGGGAGTTTAATGCGTTCAGTGCTTTTTCACGGCTGATGGTGATGATGCCGTATGCACCCTTCTGTTCATATACGATGAATTCCATTTTGTTTCCTTTCTGTGTCGTCTCCGACACCCTTACCTTTTATTTGATAACTGTTCCGTAACCTTCACAGTTATGTGTAAACATGCTTCTAGGGTGGGAGATCCCCACCCTGGAATTATGTTTTCTTTTTAGTTGATTAGTCCATCTTAACGATGGTAGAGCATCCCATACCACCGCCGATGCAAAGAGTTGCAAGACCGGTCTTGGCACCCTTAGCCTGCATCTCATGAAGCAGTGTAACAAGGATACGGCATCCGGAAGCTCCAACCGGATGTCCAAGAGCGATTGCACCACCGTTCGGGTTCAGCTGCCTGTCTACATCGATTCCAAGATCCTTACCTACTGCAACGGACTGTGCTGCGAATGCTTCGTTTGCTTCGATGATATCGAAGTCTTCAATCTTCATACCGGTCTTAGCCATTACCTTCTTAGTAGAAGCAACAGGTCCGATACCCATAACCTCAGGTCTTACACCTGCAAGTGCGCCAGCTACGAAAGTAGCCATAGGCTTAACCCCAAGCTCCTTTGCCTTTTCTTCGCTCATAACAACAACTGCTGCTGCACCGTCGTTGATACCGGAAGCATTACCGGCGGTAACGAATCCGTCCGGGTTAATGGTACGAAGCTTTGCAAGTCCTTCGATGGTGGATCCGTGACGAGGTCCCTCATCTACCTTGAACTCGATCATTTCTTTCTTTTTCTTAACCATTACAGGTACGATTTCCTTCTCGAAAGCACCGGTCTTCTGTGCTTCTTCTGCCTTTAACTGGCTCTTTAATGCGAACTCATCCAGTTCTTCTCTGGTAAGTCCCCATTCTCTGCAGATGTTATCTGCAGTTGTAATCATATGGTAATCATTGAATGCATCCCAAAGGGCATCCTTGATCATGCAGTCAACTAATGTACCGTTGTTCATTCTATATCCGTAACGAGCCTGAGGAACTGCGTAAGGAGCCATGGACATATTTTCCATACCACCTGCTACTACAACATCCGCATCTCCTGCCATGATCATCTGTGCTGCCTGGTTCACACAGTTCAGACCGGAACCACATACAACGTTCATGGTAACTGCAGGAACTTCGATCGGAAGTCCGGCCTTGATGGATGCCTGACGTGCTACGTTCTGTCCAAGACCTGCCTGGATAACACAGCCCATATAAACCTGATCTACAGCCTCAGGTGCAACACCTGCTCTGTTTAATGCTTCCTTAATAACAATTGCTCCTAATTCTGCTGCCGGTGTTGTGCTTAAAGAACCACCCATGGTTCCGATTGCGGTACGGCATGCACTGGCGATGACTACTTTCTTTGCCATTTTTCATTCCTCCGATATTCGTTGTTTTCATTTAATTTACGGGCTGAAAATGATTGTTAAATTTTTATCATTTCCATCGCAATTATTATATCATAGGGTATTTATTTTTGCAATGGATTCCCTCTCGATTTACAAAATTTGCAACAAATTCAAGTTATCTTTCATGGAAGAAAAGAAGCAATGTGGATATAATGTTATCAATATTGTTATTAAATGTACATCAGCACGCAGCTATACAAGCAAATACGGAAGAGTTGACAAAAGAATTGGGAATTTTTTTTGCTTCTAATCTCCAATTTATGTAACGCATTTATCAAAGCTATTAATTCAACAGACAGTGTCAGTTAATTTCCAATTTCCTCTATGAACGATTATTATTGTCAGAAGGAAAGGCAGGCTCACACCAGAAGCTGTTTTTAGGGAATGGCACGAGGGAGAAAAAATAATCATAGAAAAAACGGGACACATCAGCTAACGAGTAGCCACTATGTCCCGTCTTTTTATAAAGTAACATGAATGGTAAATCTAGGTGCCGCAGCAAGCGGAAAATCTTCTTTTTGTTCGTTTTTAAACGGATCTTCTATTATCCAGCCGGTCAGATCATACAGTCCCGGCTGTTCGGGTGCCGTGATCATTACAGTTTCGCTCATAATATTTTTATCTCTTTCTCTGAACACCAGATAATTTTTATTATCTACCATAATCTGCTTCATATCCAAAGATAGCAGCATTAATACCTCTTCACAATTACCAAGTCCGCCAATCTGATATTGCAGCTCGATCTTTTCCCCGGACTGCACTGTATTTCTTTCGGAGGGAACGTTCTTTTCAATTCCGTTATATCATTATTAATCAGTAATCCATTCCACATATCCTGATATTCTTTTGTTGGTGACTGATATTCTTTCTCCTTTAAAAATAACTCCTGTTCCTTATCAAACTTCAGTATCCAATCATATGCCAGGGAATATACATTGGTTGGAGTTCCCTCTGTATCACATTCATGCAGATCCGAGGATACTGTCATACATGTTACCATTTTATGACTATACTGTTCATTTACTTCTATTCCAAGCTGAAATGGAATTTCTTCTGAATACCTTTCACCAGCATTAATGTAATATGTAAAATATGGACTTCCATCTACAATAATAGGAATCTGTTCATAATCCATAAAAACCTGTACTGCTATCTGTCGTTCCATTCCAGCACTTTCTATCATCAGATAAAGGGAATCATCTGCATGATTCATTTCAATTATGTTGCTCTTTGTTTTTCCTTTTGTAAGATCCGAATCAACTCCAAAGTAATAGCCATATGTATTACTTTCATATAAATGCTGCATTCCCTCCATTTTGTCATCCCCAGCTATCGAAACAGTATAGCTTTCCTGCCTGGCACATGCCATCAGAAGAAATAATCCTATTATGGGTATAATTACTTTTCGTCTCATATTTCCCTCCAATCAGATTTTTCAAATGAATATATCCGTTTTTCACAAATACAGAACAAACATCTATCATTAATGTTATTCCATATTTTTTTCTTGTCTATAGTCCATTCCCAAAACGACAATTTATGCGTCTTTTTGGTCTTTTCATCCTGCAGCCATTGTATTACTGCCTCTTTCTAAGTAAAATAAGATTGCAGATATGAAGGAGGGGACAATGCGGATTTTAATTTGTGATGATGATGTTATGATTCAACGGGAACTGACAAAATATCTTTCCGAATATTTTCACAGACATAACTTGAGATTACCGGACATTTGCCGCTTTCATACCGGACATGATCTTTTATTGGATTCCGGAAATAAAGACATTGTTTTTTTAGATGTGGAAATGCCCGGGTTAAGCGGCATTTCCGTTGGCACCTCTCTTAAAAAATCCAATCCGGATGTCATCATTTTTATTGTGACTTCTTATTCCGAATATCTTGATGATGCCATGCGTTTTCACGTTTTTCGTTATCTGAGCAAGCCCATTGACAAGCAGCGGCTCTTTCGCAATTTGAAGGATGCCTTATCACTGTATCACTCTTTACATATAAGAATCCCGGTCGAAACCAGACAGGGAATTTATTCCATTCCGGCAGCCAATATTGTCTGTGTGGAAGCCGATCAGCGAAAAGTAATCATACATACTACCACGGATCATTTTCTTTCTGTTCACACGATTCAATATTGGATCCAGACTCTCACCATGAATTGTTTTATCCAGACTCACCGGAGTTATATTGTCAATATGGCACACATTACACATTTTGATCATCAGCTCATTTATTTTGATATAAACCTCACTGCATATTTAACAAGAAGAAAATACCGGGTCTTTAAGGAAGCCTATTTACTCTATTTAGAAAGCATCCAATAAATGATCCATACCATTACGAAAGAAGCCTTTACCATTATGAAAACTTTTTTATGCTACATTTTTTCTTATCTGATTGAAGCCTTTATTATCTGGCAGTATGCCAGTCATCTTTTTCAACGAAAATCAAAGAAATGGATCACCTGCTCTGTCCTGATTATTTTATATGGCATTTTATTTTTCTTTTCTACCCTGGATCTTTTCTGGTTAAATGCAATCTCCTTTTTTACCATAAACTTTATTTTCATATTCCTGTTTTTTGAAAGAAACATTCCATCCTGTGCTTTTCATGCTGGAATTTCTCTCATTATGATGGGATTGGGAGAACTGATTGCCGGCGGTATGTTTTCCGGTTTTTTAAATCACTTTTATACTGCCCGTTCCGACACGACCTTTTTATTTCTTTACGCCATTTTAACCAAGTCGATCTATGGCGCATTCATGTATCTGCTTTTACACCTTTTATCACGCTCTGAAGAATCACAATTTTATAGCAGTAAGGAAACCGTATGGCTTGTATGTGTTCCATTTGCCTCTTTTGGACTAATTATGTCCCTGTTAGTGATCTGCCACACTACTCCCGCTACGCCACTGACCGATCACATGATCCTTATCAGTGCATTATTAATTCTATGGATAAACATGCTGATCTGGATTATCTACCACTATATTCAACGTAAAAATAAAGACTTCACAGAAATGCAGCTTTCCTTGCAGAAAGAAAATGCCTCTACAGAATTTTATCAGATGTTACTCACGCAGAATGAACAACAGAATATTTTAATTCATGATATAAAAAAACACCTGCAAGCCATTGCATTATTAAATGACCAGGGAAATTCTGCGCAAATCACACAATATATCTCACAAATCACCTCTTCCTTTGATCTTCACAGGACAATCCGCGTTTGTGACAACGATTTTCTTAACATTATATTTTCCAGATATAGTCAGGAATGTAGCAGCCATAATATCTCACTTCACTTTGATATCCGTGATCATACCGTATCCTTTCTCCTGCAAAGTGAACTCACGTCCCTGTTCTGCAATTTACTGGATAATGCCATGCGCGCTGCTGCTGATTGCAGTAACTCCTATATCGAACTCAAAGTGAACCGGAAGCCCAATACTCCATATGTCATTTTAACCATGGTAAATTCCTGTATGGAAAATCCCTACACTCCCGACGGAATTCTGGTTTCTTTAAAGCAGGATAAGTCCCGGCACGGCTATGGCATGAAAAGTATTCAGCGAATCGTTACCAGATATCATGGGGATTTAAAATCTTATTATCAAAATGAGGATCATACGTTCCATACGATCCTCACTTTACAGACTCCTGTTTAAATATGATATCTCTTTCCCTATCCTGCCTGATTTTATGAATTAGTAGAAAATATGTGCAATCGGGGAGGTTTCATCAATGATCAGCGTCTTATTGTTACCGGTCATGGTTTTCTTCGCTGCATCCAGGGAGCGCAGGAAGATATAGAAATCGGCCTTATCCGGATCGTTGTAGGCGTCGCTTAAGATCCGCATGTATTCTGCTTCTCCCTTTGCAATGATCTCGGCAGCCTTTGCATCTGCCTCGGACTGCATGACAATGATCTCCGCGGTCGTATTGTTGGAAATCTGCTTGGCTTCCTCCTGACCTTCTGCCTGATAGGTTGCGGCAATGTTATTCCGCTCGGAAATCATACGTTCATAAACCGCATTCTTATTTTCATCCGGAAGATCCAGAGACTTCGTTTCCACGGCAAGAAGGGTGATGCCGTACTGCTCGAGAGTGTCACCGATATTTGCAACAATCGCTGCTGCCAGCTCTCCGTCACGGCCGCTGATCACTTCCTCCTGGCTCTTGCTGCTGATTACGTTTTTCAGGCTGTTGTAAACAATGGTGTCAATACGGAATTCTGCGTTGCTCTTCTGTGCACTTAAGGTCTGCGTATACTTGTACGGATCATCGATCTTCCATAATACAAAGCAGTCCGCAATCATGGATTTCTTATCCTTTGTCATGACATCACTGACCGCAAGGTCATACAGCAGCACTTCGTTTTCAATCTTTTCCGCAGTCTGGACTACCGGAATCTTCATGCTTAAGCCCGGTGTCTGACGGATATCCACAATCTTTCCAAACTGCTTGATTACGGTATATTCATTTGGATAGGTCACTACCAGAAATGAGTTGGCTGCCACAAAAATTCCCACAAGAATCACAGCCAGAATGATCCATTTTGATTTTCCCTTTTTCATGCTTATTCCTCCGTTCCCTCTGCACTTCCTGCAGAATTTCCTGACTGATTACCCTGTGCTTTGTTAAGATCCGCAAAGGATTCTAACGGCAGCATCGTCTGTGTGCTTCCGTCACTGCGCTCGATAATCACCTTCATATCCGGAAGAATCTCTTCCATCGTTTCATAGAACATTCTCTGTTTCGTAATGAGCGGATATTTCTGATACTCCGCATAAAGCTCATTGAGTCTTGCAACCTGGCCCTTGGCTTCGTTCACCCGCTCTTCTGCCTGTGCGTTGGCGGTCTTTACGGTTTCATCTGCCTGTGCACGGGCTGCCGGAATGTCTTCGTTCCGCTTCTGGTTTGCTTTATTAATGGAGGTTTCCTTGCCCTGCTTGGCATTCTCCACATTTTTAAACGCATCAATGACCTCGGTTGTCGGCGGCTCGGCATCCTGAATCGTGATGTTTACCAGCTGCACGCCGATGTCCTCGGTTTCAAGACGGTTGATGATCTTCTGCTTGATGGATGCCTGGATCTCATTCTTTCCCGTTGTAATTACGCTGTCAACATCATAAAGTCCGATTGTATCACGGATATAGCTCTGTGTGAGGTTTTTTAAAATGGAAACCGGAGCCTCCGATGCATACAGGTATTTGGTCGGATCGGTCACGCGGTATTCCACATAAAAGTCCACATTTACAAAGTTGTAATCTCTGGTAATCATGAACGATTCCCGGTCGATGTATTCGCCGGTGCTCGAATCATAACCGATTGTAAATCCATTGATGGTCTTTGGTACGCGGCTCAGCTCCTGTATCACCGGAATCTTCACATGAATACCGGATTCCTCTACTACCCTGGGCACTCCGAAGGTGGTAATCACCGCATATTCATTTTCCTTCAGGGAATAAAAGCTGCCTCCTAACAGAATCAGCGCGAAAATCACGATCACGGCAATACTGATTCCCCCGGCTATCTTCTTTCCTACATTTTCTTCCCGGAAACGCTCCGGTCCATTACCTGGCTGTTGTTGTTTTTTGCCAAACATGATGTTCTCCTTTTTATTATTATTTCGTAACTGTTTAGCATGCAGTTACATTATTTCATGATAATTTCCAGCACCGTATCCACTTCATCGGGAAGATATGGCGAATCACTGACCTCCACAAATGCCACATCCGGATAGTTATTCACCATCCAGTTATCCTGCAGCTTCCGCTCACTTCCATCAGAAAGCAGCCGGATTGCCTGAACCTTCCCCGGTTCAATTCCGTACAACGGAACGCTGCCGATGGCATTCTCCATAATATGATAATAAAACCGGTTCCCCTTTCCGGTGATCCGTCCGTTTTCGGGCTTCGGAAGACCGCTTTCCCCACAGCCGTAAATGGAAGCGGAATTTTTATTCATCCATTTCCCGATCTTTGCAAGAATCTGAAGGGACTTCTCCGGAATATTTCCCCGTGCATCCGGTCCTACATTCAATAGCATATTACCGCCCTTGCTGACACATTCCACCAGCTTACGGATCAGCATATCGGCAGGCTTGAAATTCTGATCCTTCGAGCAGTACCCCCAGTGATCGTTCATCGTAATGCAGGATTCCCATACCAGGGGTCTTCCCAGTTCGTCCCTTAATCCATTCGGTGGAATGATCTGCTCAGGACTTACGAAATCCCCACTGTAATCGCTTGGATGGTCTGTTGCCAGCGATCCAAAGCCTTCCCCGCTCACTTCAAGACGGTTATCAATAATCACATCCGGCTGATACGTCCGGATCATCTTCACCAGTTCTTCCGCATGCCACTTTTCCCCGGTCATATCCCCATAGGAAAAGTCAAACCACATCACGTCCAGCTTCCCATATTCCGTACAAAGCTCCTTCACCTGTCCATGCAGATAAGCAAGATACCGCTCAAAATCCCTGCCTTCATTTGTTTCCGCTTCACAGTTACGCATCGGATGATGCCAGTCTCCGTAGTGCGGATAATCCGGATGATGCCAGTCAAGCAGGGAATAATACAGACCAACCTTCAGGCCCTCTGCCCGGAACGCTTCCAGATATTCCCGTACCAGATCCCGTCCTGCTTTCGTGTTCGTGGATTTAAAATCCGTCAGCTTACTGTCAAACAGGCAGAAGCCGTCATGGTGCTTCGCAGTCAGCACCGCATATTTCATTCCCGCTTCCTTCGCCGCTTTCGCCCATTTTGACGGATCATAATCCACCGGATTAAATTCTTCAAAAAACGGCAGGTAATCATCTTCCGGCATTTCCTCAGTGCTTCGTACCCACTCACCTCTTGCCGGAATGGCATACAGTCCCCAGTGGATGAACATGCCGAAACGGTCATGCTGATACCATTCTACCCGCTTTTCATATGTCTTTCTGTCAAACATAAATAATCTCCTTTGTATACTCTGAATAGTCTCAGTGTATCACAAAATCCGGCCTCCCGTACAGAAAAAAATCCGACCCTTCCGTTCCCCTCCATTCCTGTACTTTTTTATCTGCCGGCTTCATATACTTTTGTAACACCACCTGAAAACCTTCTGCTTATGTATCATAAACCCTGTTCCCTATATTGGAAATTATTATTTCTTACCCTGTGCAGTACTGCTGTTATCTTAACTGTCCACGAAATCCTTTCCCGCTCTGACGCATCCGCAGATCCCTATAACGGTGATTCCGCCATCGAGGTTGCTGCCGGAGTTAATGGCAATTATATCAAATGGGTGGATTTCACAGTAAGCTATGATGCACTCTGCACCGCATATGAACTGGATGTAGCAAGCCATGAAAGCGCTCATCCCTTAAACTGGATTGAGCTGCTCGCCTATACAGCTGCCAGGACGGGCGGCCGCTTTGACAAGAAAAGTCTCTCCATTCTAAATAAGCTTGGAAAAGAATTATCCGATGGCTCCGTGACCCTTAAAGAGCTTACCCGTGAAATGGACTATTATGATTACTATTTAGAAGCCTACGAGGCCGTGCTTGGCGGCATGGTCGGCGAATACGAAATGGAGACAGAAGCCGAAGACGGCACACGCAGCTTTGAAACACGCTATGGCCTCAAAGCCTTTTCCCCGATTGCACGGGGTTTTGACTACAGCGATTATGATGATTTTGGATCTTCCCGGAGCTATGGCTATAAGCGTCCCCACTTGGGACACGACATGATGGGCCAGATCGGTACCCCCATCATCGCGGTGGAGTCCGGTTACGTGGAAGCCCTTGGCTGGAATCAGTACGGCGGCTGGCGTATCGGAATCCGCAGCTTTGATAAAAAACGTTACTACTACTACGCACACCTTCGCCAGAATTTCCCTTATGCACTGGATTTAAAGGAAGGAAGCGTGGTAACCGCCGGGGACGTGATCGGTTACATGGGGCATACCGGCTATAGTGCCAAAGAAAATGTGAATAACATTGAAACCGTACATCTGCATTTTGGTCTGCAGCTCATTTTTGATGAATCGCAGAAAGAGGGCAACAACGAGATCTGGATTGACTGCTATGACCTCTCCCGGTTTTTATACAAAAACAGATCCCTCACGGAAAAGAATGTGGAAACCAGAGAATGGTTCCGTACCTTTCACATGAAGGATCCTTCGGTATCTTCTTATCTGCAGCTAAATCCGGATGCTCCGGTATTAAACCACGGAAACTAAGGAAGTGCTTCTCCCATATAAAGTGTTTCTGCCGCATAAAGTGTTTCTGCCGTATAAAGCATTCCTTCTATATAGAGATGTGTCGCATGGGCTTCCTCCATCAGCCGGAGAAGCTCTTCGCGGCTCACCTCTGAAAGATCCACATTCGCGTACATCACAGAAACCGGTGCTGCTTCAAAGTTCAGGTAAGTGTTCCTCACCCAGCTTACATCGGAGCTGTCACGCACATACAACACCCGGGTTATTTCTGAATCCGTTCCTGCACCGACCTTTTCTGCGAATTCATATGCGGCATCGTCCAGAATCTCTTCGCGCTTTGTAAGCTCCTCCTGTACACCCGTCCGGTATCCCCAGATCGCACGGTAGGCGCTTGCATAATCGGATGACAACAGTACCACCAGTGCACACAGGCAAAAACCACGGTTGTCCGAAAAGCTCTGCATAACAAAATAGGCAAGCAGATACAGCCCTCCGATCGTAAACGGTGCCCCATACCGCGAAATGGAGCTTACCATGCCATACGGCTCGAGATATTGCGTTTCCACTGCAAAAACGGTCAGGTGGCTGATCAGTACCAGCGTATAGAATAACATCGCTGTTATTACCGTATAAATCAGCAAAAACCGCCCCATTCCCCAATCCAGCTTCTTACGCACGATCAGCAGAATATAAACCGCCAGTAAAAATAACAGTAATACAAGCGGGCTGAAATCAAACAGCCACGTGGAGCTCCTGTGCAGCGGCCATTTTAAGAACGCTTCGCTAAAGGCCTGAAGCATCTGTTCCCTGGTCTCCGGGATATTCATGCCTCCGGTCGCCATCTGTACGGCTGCTCCGGTAAGCTTTGCCACCCGGCGGTGCAGATAGCAGAACACAAACCAGCCT
>OGDN01001858.1_pt1 | contig 30898 bp, 24 predicted proteins | sample 1570271 | NCBI WGS metagenome assembly OGDN01 (sample SAMEA4384481, study PRJEB24528) | human gut metagenome | reverse complement strand
CCTTATCTCCCGTGAATGTATCCGCAAAGCGGGTTGTTTTGTAAAGTATGCTCATGATAACTCCTTTAAATTGTCATTGTTTGCGTGCAGTTGGGTATTTGTCGGGACAGACAAGTGTAACAGGAATATTGCACAAGTGTAGCAGGACAGTTGCTCAAGTGCAACAGATTAATTCATACAGATGAAGTTGCTAAAAGATAAGGGCGTATTTTTAATTAATGTGGGAAAAACAATTAACTCTTCCTTATGAATTGGTAAAAACATCTTGTCGATTAAGACGATACAAAGGTAAGAATAAGTACCGGACTTACAAGAGAATAAATCTATTTTGTGACTTTGTCTTTGATGTCATGGTTTGGCATAGTAAATTTTATTCGAACATTAATAATGATAGTATTTTTATCGGATTATCAACAAACAATGCATACAATAGATGAAAAGATGGCACGACCTTAAAATATAATATGCTAATTGACTGCTAATTAATATTCTCAACATCTAGTTTGTATTATTGAATTGAACAACCAAAATGAATGTCTTTATGGATCTAAAAAAGAATTTGCGGACCGTTGCGAGGAATGCAGCGTTTAGGGTAGAGTTTCTCACGAGTGGGAGAGAGATTCTTTTGTACACGAATGCGATCTACTTTGCTATGATGTGGGGGTGGAGTAAGCGCATCGAAGAGAAAGAAAAAGAAACTCACATAAGAGAAGAGTTAATAAAGTAATAATCTTAAAAACGACAGGCTATGTTACAGGAATTTTTAGAAATTGAAGAACTGAAATCAATACATGAAGAGAAAGTCAGATTGATGGAGAGAGAAATGGCATTAGCAACTCCTTTACTGACAAAATTGGAGTATATACCAATGCTGTATAAATGGTATTGTGAATTGTCCGGTTGTAGTGAAGAAGCAGGAGGGCTGAATGTTGATCAGAAAGGACAATTCCTTTTCGTCATTTTATTCTTTTATTCTCCTATTGCATTAGTTGGCGGAAGAATAGTTAATGGTGTTCGGGATAAGCTGGCACAATTATTCGGATTTACTTCCCCGTCCGCTGTTTCCAATCTTTGTAAATTAATAAATTCGTTTTATACCACTTACAAAGGGTATAGAAAGATTGTAAATCAGTTATGTGACGAATTTATGAGTCGCCTGAAAGAGAATGGAATCATACCTCAAAATCCTATTTTATGACTTCGGGTAAGATGTCACGGCTGAAGGAACTGAAAATTTACCAGTCATTCATATTGGCAGTACTTTTACCGGTGAATTAGAAAACAGGACCTGTGATTCAAAAGGAAGAACAGTTGAAAGCTAGCTTTTTATATATAATTTATTAATTAAAAATTTAAACAATTTAGATTATGGCACAATTATCTTGGGGAAAACCCACAATTGAGTTTGGAAAATGTGTGAACGGAGCTGCACCGTCAGAATGGACAAAACTAGGTTGCGACCCGGTGGAAAGTTCAACTAAACTGACTCCTACCAAAGGTGAAAAGAAAGAAGCAAAGGTAGAGGGAGGCGAAAATGAAGCAGTGAAGTATGCCAGAAATACTTATGCGTTCGAGTTTGAAATCCGTGCGGCTAAAGGTCGTGAAAAACCGATCAAGGACTCTGACGGAGTAGTTGAAGGCGAATATGCTTTCCGTCTTACTCCGGAAGATGAAACATGCGAAGGTATCCTGATCGAACGTTCTGTGGTTTCTGTAGAAGAATCATACGACACCGCCGAAGGTAAGAAGTGGAAATACACGGTAGATGTATTGAAACCTGCCACCGGTGATCAGGTGAAACCTTATACTCCTGCTACTCCGGCAGAATAAGATTCTTTTTACGTCAATGGAGAGCGCTAGTCATGGCGCTCTTCTTTTATAAATTCCGCTATGAACATAAATAAAGAAATCGAAATCAACATATCCGATGCTATCGTGGAAAAAGCGATCAGTTTTAGTATCGGTAAGAATAAACTATGTCTCTATCCTTCTACTTTGGGCAAGATGCAAATACTGAAGAACTTGTATCTCTCGATGGACGTCAATATGGAGCTTCTCGCAATAAATCCGCTTGTTGAGACCCTGAGAATCTGCCGAGAGAAAACGGAATCTGTCTGTCAGGTCATTGCTTACTCTACATTCAACGATAGAAAGAGTATTCTGGATATAGAGAAAGTACTCCGGCGTGCCAGGCTTTTTCAGGATGAAGCGTCGGTGGAAGATTTGGCTACCATTTTGACTATTATCCTTTCGAGTGATAAGATAGAAGAATTCATCCGATATTTTGGTATCGATGCAGACCGGGAAATGAAAACACGAATCAGCAGGATAAAGGGAGAGGGGAGCAGTATCACTTTCGGGGGAAAGAGTATCTATGGACTGTTGATTGACTTTGCCTGCCAGCGCTATGGATGGACGATGGACTACGTACTCTGGGGAATTAGCTATGTCAATCTGAATATGTTATTTGCCGATGCGGTTACTACTGTGTATCTTAGCGAGGAAGAACGTAAAAAGTTAGGTCGGGGAGATGGTGAGGTGATTAATGCGGATGATCCGCGGAATAGAGATTTGATAAGGAGGATGATTAGTGAGTAATTTATAGAAATAATTGGGCAAATTAGTGGTATGCGGCTAATAAATAGGTGATAAGCCGCAAATTTTGCGGCTTATTTGGGTACTATAAAATCGTAGACAGTGCTGCCTTTTATTACCAATTATCAGACTCGTTGCCTGCAAGACCATTTTTCACAGCCTCCTCAATCTTATCCATAATTACATTAGAGTATGCATGCGTCATGACTAATGCTTTTGAAGAAGTCTTTTTCGCTTTATGCTCATCCTTCTCAATGAAAGGGTAACAGGTTTCAAGCGTCCATTTTTCTGTAGATATGGAAGGTCTGGTGTTAGAAAGAGCAGACATAACACCGCCTCCTACAGCTTTCTCCACTTCAAAACATTGTACGGTATAGGTCACACGAATTTTTTTATCTTTGATGTCCACTTTAATAATAGGGTGAACGCTTACATTATATGCGTTCATTCCGCCTAAGTGCCCTGCAATATCAGAAAGGTAACCTTTGCCGATAATAACTCCTTCTTCTTTGTCATTAAGTTGAATGACAGAGTTTGCGTCATTAAAAGATTCTACAAACCAATGGTTAAGAGTAACATACAATTTTTCTTTGGTTTGCTCTCCACACTCAATAACCTGAGTATATGTCAGAGAGTTGTTTTTGTCCAGTGCAAGTTGCGAACCTATTGTTGCAGCCGCATCTACCCATTTGTCGCCAAATTTCTCTTTAGCGTACTTTTCCAGTTCTTCACTGCGCATGAGTTGTGCGCTTGCACTAATTGCCATTAATCCAATTAGAGCACTCAAAATAATTCTTTTCATACAATAGTTGTTTGTTTTTCTTAGATTCTAAGAAAAAAGTTAATATTAATTCTGATTACCAGTTTTGATATACATACAATCCTTGGTCTTGCATAGAAGTTTGAAAGACCTTTTTTTCACTTTTCCCTCTATAATCATGGTTTACGCTGATTGCTTTGTAAGATGAATAGGTGCGTCCTCCATATTCTTCCATATACGTAACCCATAATATATATTCTCCATTGGGCAGATTCTCGATATTGAATACACCGGATTGAAATTTAGTAGCATATGTAGGTTTGGAAGATTTGCTCCCATCTGTATATGTGATTAGTCCGTCATTAACAACTGATATAGTGCTTTGGCTGTTGTCGATACTTTTGTTTTCATTCTCGTAAATGTACAGAAAGGCTTTTTTAGCCACTTTTTCTTCTGAGTCTTCCCATTTTGTGTACACGTTTACAAAGAAAGTTTGTTCGGTGGGTTCGTCATCATTAGAGCATGATGTCATGAATATTGGCAATAAAGCCAATAGCAGTAAGATTTTCTTCATTTTTATATGTTTATTAAAAGTTTGTTTTGCTAGTTTATTATCAAAGATTTGGTTTTAAATCTTCGATTGAATTTTTTGAATATGTTTAATTGATCTAATACGTATGGAGATAATGCACGATCATTGAGGCAGGTGTATAATCATCTCATTACTTATAAATTAAGCGGAATTTCTTTTTACTATAGTCATGTTTATATTAAGCTTTATATAGGCAAATAGCATTTCCCACTATCTATTTGTCCTACAATGTATATTTCCCATTAAATACATTCCCTATGTTTGTTTTGCCGCTTTGCTGGCAAAGCATTAGTGTTAATTAATGCTGCAAAGTTAGATAGAATATATTGAATGCCAAAAGTTTTTCTAATAATTTTCGTGTACTGAAAGAATTTTGTAGCTCATGTTTTTCTATATGAATTTAGATATCAGGTATTAATACTTAAGTTGCCGGGTATTAATACCTGATATGTGAAATGTTAATACTTGAGAAGTGAGATAATAATACTTGTTATGTCATTTGTTCGAAAATTGAAACTTACATAAAGGTGAAATAGAAATCTTATAATAGATACATTTTTGGATCTCTATATTTGTTGAGATCAGGAAATACTCTGTTTTCTAGTATTGTCTAGATGTCAATATTCCATTCTCGAAATATAGATACCGATCATCATATACCCACTGTTCGTGAGTTCCATAACTTCCTGTGGTTGTATTTATATGATCAGGAGCTCCCCAAGCATCTCGAACCATTTTTTTATTCATGCCAATTTCAATTTTTCCTTCTGCTACGCAGCTCCCAAATTTTGTTCCGTATTTCTTAACGCATTCATTGTAAAATGTAATGGTTATGAAGTTATCTAACTTCTTTCCTTTGATAAATTCTCCTTTTACTTTACCAAATTTTTCATTTTCTAGTACTGCAAATATTGGTCCGTCTTCTCCTACATTGACGGCAATATCGGTACATTTGAATTTCGTTTTGAATGGAGGAATTATAGTTTCTTCTATCTCAACTTTGTTGAGTTCATATCTTCCTTTGAAATAGAACTCTTTGCCAACAAATGATTGTTTCATTTTCTCGTAATAGCCTAAAGTTACAAAAGGATTTCCATACCCTTTAACTAATTTAAAATAAAAAGGTATGTTATCATCGCCTATTAAATTAAGCCAATAAACAATGCCATTGATGTCGGATTTTCTAGATTCAACAGATAATACCTTGTAATACTTTCCTGCTAGTTCAGAATAGCTACTGACTATTTCTCCGCTTTTTTTTCCAGGGATTGGCTTGTGTACATAAGATGCAGCATTTCGACCTTCTACTATCTTAGAAAAGAAATCTCTATAAAATCCATTTTCTTTTGTGTAACTACTACCTTTAAGAAATAGTGTTTGTCCTTTGTGTAATGGGGCATTGTCATAATCTAGACTTTCGAGACTATCATACTTTTGTACCTCTACTGGTACTTCTTTTTCTTTTGTTGATATAGTTGTAATTTGCGCATAGGCATTTATTGCAAACAAAAGGGATATTGTTGTTATGGCTAATATTTTCATAATATATAATGTATTGAATGTTTGATTTCCTTTTAGTATTGTATAGATGTTACTATTCCATTTTTGAAATATATATACCTGCTATCATATACCCATTGTTCGTGAGTTCCATAACTACCAGTAGTTGTATTTATGTTATCTGGAACTCCCCAAGCATCTCGAACCATTTTCTTATTCATGCCAATTATAATTTTCCTTTCTGCTACGCTGTTACCAAATTTTGTTCCGTATTTTTTTATATATTCATTACATGCCGATACACTGATAAACATATGTAACCTCTGTCCTTTGATGATCTCACCTTTAATTTTCCCGTATTTCTCATTTTCAAGCACTGCAAAGGTGGGTTCGTCTTCTCCTATCTTAATGGCAATATCGATACACTTGAATTTTGTTTTAGGTGGAAACTTTACTGTTTCTTTACTGTCTACTTTTTCACGTTCTAATGTTCCTTGTGAATAGAAGTCCTTGCCAACAAACGTTTGCTTCATTTTTTCATAATAGCCTAAAGTTACAAAACCATTTAGTCCCATTCTCATATGATAATAAAATATAGTGTTATCATCATCTAATAATTGGAGCCAATAGGTCGTTTCATATGGATTTGTCTTATCTGCTTCGACAGATAAAATCTTATAGTACTTTCCAACTAATTCGGAATAGTTGCTGTGTCCCTCCTTCTTTCCAGGAGTTTGTTTGTAGGTGTAAGTAGTATCCCAACTTTTTTTTTGGATTTTTGTAAAAAAAGTACAGTAATAATCATGTTCTTTTGCATAGTTAGTGCCTTTAAGAAATAAAGTTTGTCCTTTATGAAACAGTACATTCTCGATATTTAGGCTTTTAAGACTGTCATACTTTTGTACCTCAACAGGTTCCTCTTTTTCTTTTGTTATTATAGTTGTAATTTGCGCATAGGAGTTTATCGCAAATAAAAGGGCTGTTGTTATGGCTAATATTTTCATAATATGTAATGTATTGAATGTTCTGTTTTTGCAAATGTATACATAATATATTGATTGGGAAAGCTTTTGTAAAATTTTATATTGGATTGGTGAATGAATTAATTAATTACTGCTAATTAGGTAATTGGTAATAAGATATAAGTAAAGATAGCGAAAAGTGGAATCAAAAATGATGAAATTGGTGTAGGTAAATTGAAAATAGTGACTATCTCTAAGAGGTCACGAATACTGTGCGGCAAAATATAATAACGATTGAAATGTGGAATAGCTTTGCGGTGTATAAACTAAATGAGAATTATATGTTATGAGTAAATTAAATTTTGATATTACGGTGAATAACTCTGATTTTATAGAGAAATTGGAGCAAATACGCTCTGCTGTTCGGATTACAGCAAAGGAGATGGAAAAACAAGCACAGAAAGTAAGTTTGTCATTTCAGCAGATGGCTGATAATGTAACTTTGACTACAAGTACGGTGGGAAATGCGATTAAAAGTATGCATAAACAGATAAATGATGCTATCAAATCTTTGTCTAAGTTGGATTCCTCCAAGTCTCCTTTGATATATGCAACACAGGCTTCCGAAAGGAGGGACTATCCCTTAGATTGTGTAAATAGGATTCAAGTATAAAATGTTTGTTTAGAAAGAGTTTTCTTTTATTTCTTTAGCTTCTTTCATTCTTCTTTGTTCCTCTTTTTTTTCTTTTTCAGTTTGTACATGTTTCTTTTTGGGGAATTTGTCATTCTCTATATAAATCTTATAATAGAATTTGACTTCTCTACTTTGTTCACCTAATAATATTGTGATGGTTTTGTCTCCTATTTGGTATTTAGCGTATTCAAATTCTTCTCCGGAGTTGAATTCAGAAATGTTCACTTTATCTTTTTGGTATGATGGATTGCCATATTTCTCTGTAAAGTTTCTGATGAAGATATTGCAGTCTCTAATTAAATCATCTATGCGATTGGCTGTTAATGCAGATGATTCAATAGAAATTTGAGTTAGTTCATTTGCTTGGAAATTAGCCCAGACAATTGATAGTTTATTTAATCCCAAATTTCTTTCAAGTTTCCACATGTATTGAAATTCCATTGTTATACTATTCGAGTATTTATCTCCTCCTTTAAAGGATTTGGTAGCAAGTACTTCCTTCATGGTCATCCCGAATTTAGCATCTCCCCATGCTATTAAGGCGAGCGAATCTGTTTTTACTTGCTTTAATGAATCCTGAATTTCTTGATTCCTTTTTTCTGTAGCCGTAAGAGTTTTAGTTTGCGGGCTTTCAGTTTGTTCTTTTTGTTTGTGATTACAACTAATCGTAATTAACATCATTGGAAGTATTAGCAGAACTTTTCTCATGGTTTTATATTTTTATTGTTATGTTTCAATGCAGTAATAAAATAGTGATATGCTATTTCTGTGATTGAAAATGAATATGCTTGTTTTATTGTATAATTCTTAGCTATGAAAATTTGTACAATTCAGTACCTTAATTAGTTTTGAGGACAGGGTTCAAAAATGAAACCGTTCTCTTTATTGAAGAAAATAATGTAGAGTACTAATTAAATGATTAAAAGGAGTTTTCTTTTATTTCTTTAGCTTCTTTCATTCTTCTTTGTTCCTCTTTTTTTTCTTTTTCAGTTTGTACATGTTTCTTTTTGGGGAATTTGTCATTCTCTATATAAATCTTATAATAGAATTTGACTTCTCTACTTTGTTCACCTAATAATATTGTGATGGTTTTGTCTCCTATTTGGTATTTAGCGTATTCAAATTCTTCTCCGGAGTTGAATTCAGAAATGTTCACTTTATCTTTTTGGTATGATGGATTGCCATATTTTTTTGTAAAGTTACTGATGAAGATATTGCAATCTCTAACTAAATCATCTATGTAATTGGCCGTTAGGTCATATGATTCAATGTTTATTCTTGTTAATTCGTTTTCTTTGAATTCTGCTTGAATTCTTGCAATATTACTTACTCCAATACTACTTGTAAATATTCGTTCTCGTTCGTATTCCATTGTTATACTATTAGAATATTTTCTTCCTCCTTTAAAATTTTCGGTAGTAAGCACTTTTTTCATAGTCATACCAAATTTTACATCTCCCCATGCAATTAAAGCTAGCGAATCTGTTTTTACTTGCTTTAATGAATCTTGTATTTCTTGATTTGTTATTTCTGTAGCCGTAAGAGTTTTAGTTTGTGGGTGTTCAACTTGTTCTTTTGGTTTATGATTACAACTAATTGTAAGTAATATCGTTGCAAGTAATAATAGGACTTTTCTCATGATTTTATATTTTTATTGTTATGTTTCAATGCAGTAATAAAATAGTGATATGCTATTTCTGTGATTGAAAATAAATATGCTTGTTTTATTGTATTTATAATCATATGGTTATTTCTCGTGACAAAGGTACAAAGTATATTTTATAATCTTACATTGTAAAAGAAAAAAGTTGAAAAAACTTTGCTTTTCTCTACTTGATAATGATTCATTTTACTTCATATTGTGACTATTTCATTAATGTCAGGTATTAGAAAGCATACTTTTGAAAAAGTGTAATACTTTGCCATAGCTTTGTCTAATAATAACTTGAAAGATGATAATATGGCAGATTTAGTTTTTAGTATTAAAGGAAATAATGAAGAATTCATTAAAGGAGCCGAGCAAATACGCTCTTCCATTCGTTCAATTACAGTTGAATTGGAAAATGCGAATAATGAGAACAGAGGTTTTGCGGAAGTATTGAAGAAGACTTTTGATGCAATAGGAGGCACAGAGGCTTTGAAGACGTTTGTGAGTGATGTGATTCGCGTGCGTGGTGAGTATCAACAGTTGGAAAATTCTTTTGGCACTTTGTTGCAGAGTAAAGAAAAGGCTGATGCCTTGATGTCTCAAATGATGAGAAGCGCTGCTGAAACTCCGTTTAGTCTGACTGAATTGGCAAACGGGGCGAAGCAACTAATAGGGTATGGGGTTGCTTCCGGAGAAGTGAACGATACATTACTTCAATTAGGAAATATTGCATCAGGAATAGGAGCACCATTGGAGCAAATTACATCTCTATATGGAAATGTTATGGCACAAGGAAGTCTTTATGCTGATGATTTGAATAATTTTTCAGCTTCTGGAGTTCCGGTGCTTCAAGGACTTGCGGATATGTTGGGAGTAAATACGGAGAAGGTGAATGAAATGGTTTCTGCCGGAAAAATAGGATTTCCTGAAGTACAGAAAGTCATTGAAAACCTGACAAATGAAGGTGGACAGTTTTATGGTTCGATGGACAAGCAATCTAAATCGATTGTTGGAGAAATAAATAATCTTCGGGATGCTTGGGAAATGATGCTGAATGGTATTGGAGAGTCTCAGGAAGGAATGATTGGTGGTGCTATCAGTGGAATTACATATTTGGTAGAGAATTATGAGCAAATAGGGAAGATACTTTTAACGTTAATAGAGGTTTATGGAGTTTATAAAGCTGCTTGTATAGCAAATATCGTGTTTACTCAGTCCTTAGCTACTACTCAAATGGAGCTAGGGATTGTTATGGCTAAATTGAAAAGAGCTTTTATAACGCTTACTGCGGCTATGAATCTTAATCCTTGGGTACTTGCAGCAACTGCTATTATCGGACTAGGACTTGCAATGTGGAATTTGTCAGAGCGCACAACGGCTGCTGAAAAGGCACAAAAGAAATTTAATGATGAGCAAGAGAGATTCAACCAACAGCAAGAAAATCGCAAACAAAAGGTTGAAAGTCTTATACGTATTATTCAGGATGAAACGGAAACGGAAGGTGCTAAGATTAAAGCTTATGAAGAATTGCAGAAATATTCTCCTGCTTTAACTGATGCATATAGTCGCGAAGAAATAGCAAATCTTGATTTAGCTGAAGCACAAAGGATTACTAATAAGGAACGTGATGAAAATAATTATAATAATATAATTGCTAATGTTAAGAAATATACAGATGTTCTTAATAAGGCACGTACTGAAGCTGAAAAATTGAGAGAAGAGGCAAAGAAAGAACGTGACCCTGAAAAAGCATCTACACTAGATGTTCTTGCGTATGGTCATGACCGTGTTGCAAATACAGCTAATATAGAATTGACTCAATGGAAGGATGCTTTAGTTGAACATGATCGGTTGAAAAGAAAGGTTGAAGAAGAAAATACTCCTATTGAAGAGCGTATAACCATTGCGGAAGGTTCTCTGAACAAAATTAGAGAAGAATATAATAAGGTTAATACATTAATGATAGCAGAACGTGCAAAGCTTAAAAAGAATCCACTTTATATTATTCCATTTCAATTACAGTTGGATTATGATAGCTTAAGTGCTCAGGTTGAAGAAGCTGAATCTAATGTTTTGAAACTTAAGAAGCAAAAGGAGGGAGGTGCTATTTATCAAGAAGAATTGAAAGCAGCAAAAAAAAATTGGTTAGATTCCAAAGAAAAATATCAGAGTTTATTAAAGAATCCAAAAGCTACTTCATTAGAGGTAAGCAAGGCAAAAACCAGAATGAATTCTGCAGAAACCACCTATAAAGGTTTAGGTGGTATAACAGATAACAGATATGAAGAAGAAGCCAAAAGACTTCGTGAAGAACAAAAACGTATAGAAGAACTTCGTAATAAGCAGAAAATTGATGAGAAATTAGCAATAGAAGATCTTGCGAATAGAAATGCTCAGGCTGAGATTGATGCCATGAACGAAGGTGAAGGGAAGAAACTGGCTCAGATGGAATTCAATCATCAAAAGGAAATAGCAGAACTAAAGAGATTAAAAGCTGATTATCTCCAAAAGAAGATTGATACGGAAAAGGCTATATTCGAAGCTAATTCAAAGAATGAAGGTAAAACTTTTGATAAGTCAACAGTATCTCTGAATGAAGAGGAAGAGAATACATTTGCTAATATATTGAAACAGACTGTTGCGAGGCAAGAGAATGATATATCAGTATATTATAAAGATATATTGTCAAAATATCAAGGTTATGTGGAGAAACGTCTCTCTGTACAACAGAAATTTGAGCAGGAAAGAGAAGCATTAACAAAAGCAGGAGCCTCTAAAGAAACACTTGCAGAACATGATTATCAGAAAGAGGGAGCCTTGGAGGCTGTTGATAATGAATTTGCCATGCGCGAGGATTCTTTCCAATCATGGGCTAATAGCATAGCAAATATGAGTTTGGAACAGTTACAGAAATTGCTGTTTCAAGCAGAGCAGGAGCTCCAGCGATCTGAATTTCTAAGTCCCAATGATCCTAAATTGGCGGGACAAAGAGCAAAGGTCTCTTCATTAAGAAATGAAATTAGTGAGAAAACTAACGAGACTCAGACAGCTCCTGAAAAGCGGGGGATAAAAGAATGGCAAGAATTATATAAGACATTAGGAAATGTAGAAAGTGGATTTAATGAGATTGGTGATGCAGTAGGAGGTACTGCCGGAGAGATCATATCTGCTGCCGGGGGAATAGCATCATCTACATTGCAAATGATTGATGGTATTGTAATGTTGGCTAATGGTTCTTCATCTGCAATGAGTGGAACCGCACAGGCGGCATCCACATCTATACAAGCTGTAGAGAAAGCTTCTGTTATCTTAGCTATTATTGGAGCGGCATTACAGGTGGCTACCAAAATAGCAGATATGTTTGGTGCTGATTATTCTGATTATGACACGGCCAAGGAAAACTATGAGAGCTATGTGAAAGTGCTTGATGTAATAATTGGCAAGCAGAAAGAACTATTGGAAACGTTGACAGGAAAGGCTGCTGTAGAAGCCTCTCAAAAAGCAATAGGTCTAATTGAGAAAGAAGCGAATGCGGCAAGAATACTTGGCAAGGAACGTTTGAATGCCGGAGCATCGGCAGGCTCTCATTCTATCGGTGTACGAATGCGTAAGGGTATGAATAATGAAGGATGGGCAGAGTGGAACAACTTTGCCAATTCAATAGGAATGAATCCCGATGATATTGGGAATAGAATGAATGGATTATTTGATTTAACAGCTGAGCAGCTTGCAACACTACAAAGGGATGCTCCTACTTTTTGGGCAAAATTAGATGGGGATGTACGCGAATATTTGGAACAAATAATTGCATGTAATGAAGAAACGGAAGAAATGAGAGATCTTCTGAATGAATCGTTAACCCAAGTATCTTTTGATGATGTCTTTAGTAGTTTTCTGGATGCATTGTCTGATATGGATTCTTCCTCAGAAGAGTTTGCCAATAATTTTGAGAAGTATATGCAGAAAGCTATTCTTAATTCCATGCTGATTGACAATTATAAGTCTAAAATTAATGAATGGTATAAAGCTTTTGCTAAAGCCAATGAATCAGGCGGTATTGATGAAAAGGAATATGCAGATTTGCAAGAAAGCTGGAATGGTATTGTTTCCGATGCTTTGGAAGAGCGCAATGCTTTAATGCAACAATTCGGTTGGTCTTCTGGTGAAGAGTCGCCTTCTCAATCTTCCACTCAGAAAGGATTTGCTGCGATGTCTCAGGATACAGGAGATGAACTTAATGGACGTTTTACTGCTTTGCAGATATCTAATGAGGAAATCAAGAATTCAATGCTGTTTGTTTTGGGGAGCTTGTCTTCATTATGCACCACGGCTTCTGATAGTAACCTGCTTCTAACCGATATGAGGAATTTGGCTGTTATGTCAAACGGGCATCTGGAAGATATTGCAAAGTATACAAAAGTACTACTGGGATTTGGAGAGAAGCTGGATAATATAGATAGAAATACAAAAAATATATAATGACATGAAAGACGAATTGCGTATTAACGGTAAAGATGCCTATACTACTTGGGGCATAAGCATGGATAATAATGCATTATCCGAACTAATGACACCATCCTCCAACAAAACTTTTATAGAAAACGAGAGTCGGCTGGAACATGGAAAACGGGTGGTCATCGCCAATCCAAGGGTAGATGTGAGAAACCTGACTCTTCAGATTAACCTGACGGCTTCCAGTGAAGAACAGTTTTTTGAGAGATACAATAGCTTTTGTGAAGAACTGGCAACAGGCGCACTTGAGATAGAAACCAAGTATCAGCCTAAAGTCGTGTACAAAACGATTTATCAATCGTGCAGCCAATTCAGCCAGTTTATGCGTGGCATTGGAAAGTTCTCACTGAAACTATATGAACCGAATCCTAATGATAGAACGAAAACAGTATGATAGATATTAAAGACATATCCGGAAATATACGCTTTTCTACTCCCATAAATCAAGGGAGCAAGCGTAAGTTCCTGTTGATGAAGGAGGATTATATAACTTTGAAGTTCTCTTTGGATAAGCTTATTCCTTTTTCTTTGGGAGACAATGTAGACCATGAAATTGGTATGTTTGAGCTTGTAGATTTGTATAAGCCGGATTATAACATCGAAACGGGTGCTTATGAATATAATCTGCGGCTGGATGCTTATTATTGGAAGTGGAAGAATAAAAAGTTTTTCTTTACTCCTGAAAATGGAGGACGTGAAGCCAGTTGGAATCTTACTGATAGTTTAAAAGTACATATGCAGGTTTTTCTTAAGAATCTGGAGGTGCTTGGGTATAAATATCAAGGCAAAGCATTCGAATGCATAATAGACGATTCGGTAAATACTTCTTCGAAGTTGATTTCTTATGACAGCGCAAATCTGATTGATGCCCTTTCTCAGATGGCAGAAGCTTTTGAATGTGAATGGTGGGTAGTTAAAAATGAAATTCACTTTGGTCGTTGCGAGAATGGTGATCCGGTAGATTTCGAACTTGGAATGAATGTCAGCAAGATGGATCGAAGTGACAGCCAGAGTACGTACGCAACACGTATTTATGCTTTCGGATCTACCCGCAACATACCGCTAACGTATCGTAAAAAGCTGGTTTTTGATGTAAAGGATATTAATGGCAGAGATTTATCTGATACGGTAAGGCCACTTGTAACTGACTTTTTCTCTAGTGATATAGTAACAGAAGAAAAACACATTGTTGATCCTATCATAACAGGGACGTTAAACAGTAATCATAGAGAATTCTCCAACAATAATGATTTAGTTGATACATTAGTCGGCAGTATTTATAAGATCATTGATAAAGGTAACGGTATCAGCTTTGGTACTGGTACTTATTATATGCCTATGCCTGGTCAGCCTTCATTTCCTCGGGATTATCTTCCGGCAGGCGAGTACGTTTTTCGTGTATCTTTTATTTATTTGCAGGATGGCATTGAAAAGGAAATCCTTATAGGCAGCAATACTGTTACGTTAAATGAAAAACAACAACATGAAATAAATTTATCATTTCCCATAGCAAAAGAATTTGCACCGGGATTGGGAGCATCACTGTTTAAATTACGTACCTATCTGCTTGTTCCACAGTTTGACAACACTTTGATTGGGATGGGAATTGGACTTTTTGCTAGGGTTTCACTAGACATGGAGCTTGTTGCCGGAAAGTCTGCCGCCACATCAGTGACCTTTCTTTCTGGAGTAAATAGTGGAAAGACATTTGATGCTATCTATAATCCGGATTTTTATATTGGAGAGACAGCAAATATTTTACGTCTTCCGGAAGGAGTTACAGCTTCTATTGGTGACAAATATACGATTGATAATATCGTAAAAAGTAAGGTTCCGGTAAGTTACTTTTCAGATGATAAAGATACTCAAATCGCTGAAGGAATTGCAACCCGACACCTCCTGATGCCCGAAGGAGTGACATGTATTGATGCTTACCCGGATATGAAAGCTGAGGAGGCTGTAGAACAGATTGTTGTTTTTGATGATATCTATCCAAAGCGTGAAGGGGTAACGGATATGGTAACAACTCATACATATACTGATACTATAGATAACTCGGACGGAACAAAAACGTCAAAAGACTGGTTGGCATGGAGGTTTAAAGATGCAGAGCCCGGATTTCACTTTTCGAAGGATTACAAACTGGATTCTGAGGAACTGAGAATAGAATTCTTGTCAGGACCTTTAGCGGGTATGGATTTCGAAGTCTTATTTAATCCTTATGACAAAGTAAGAGATGATGCGCCCAAACCTGAACATTTAAAAGACGGTACCTGGAACCGGGATGCACAAGTCTACGAAATTAAACGTAACGATAATTACGGAAGAATGCTTCCTGATGACATTTTACATCCTACGGATCAAGGTGGAGACACATATGTTCTCTACGGGTATGATCCTCAATTTGTTTCCGATGTAATGATTCCCAATGCCGAAGTGGAGGTGGAAGAACGGGCTAAAGAGTATATTGAGAAACTGAAACAAGATCCTTCGACCTATACCAATACCATGATGTCGGACTACATTTATGGCATTAATCCCGAAACAGGGAAACAGGATGAAGGGTTTGCAAAAAGTTTTACTGTAGGTCAGAAAGTAAAACTAATCAATAAGGCATATTTTGAAGAAGCCCGGATTTCCCGTATTATAGGGTTTGAATATAGTCTTGATATCCCCTATGATTCTCCTGTATACACTGTGGGAGAAACCGCACCATATTCACGTCTCGGTGAGATTGAAAGCAAAATCGACTCTTTGACTTATAGAAAGGAGAAGGACAGGTTGTCGATAATTGCCGGTGGAGGAACTTCTTCCGGTATAGAAGGAACAAACGCTGTATTCCCAAGAAATATAGAAGTGACAGTAGATAGAGTAGGCTACTTCAAGGCTGGCGATATAATACTTGGAGGAACTACGGTAGTAGATGCATTTATAAAACTGATATCGCAGAAATCAACAGGGGAGTTGAGAAGTGAGATATCTACAAATAAGGATGTTGAATATGGTAGTCCGAAAGGTTTTATAACATATACTGCTGTTAGAAATAGTCAAGGTCCTATGGAACAAGCTTACTATGATGGTAATCCGAATAATAAACTCAATTTTTCGGAAGAAGTAGGTGGTGTGCAGACAGCGACAAGGCAGTTGGATGGTTTTTATACGCAGAAAGAAACATATATTGCCAATGTCATTTATGCAGCCAGTGAGGATGATGTATTGCCCAGAAAGGTATTGAGTGATTCTATCAATGTGAATGTACATCGCAAGTGGTTTGCCGGAGTATGCTCCTCCATTCCTAAAACATCGGACGATGTGCGCGCACTAGGATCGAATGATTTGTACTCAGGACCTGGCACGTACCAGTTTCCGGTATCTAACTGGAAAATTGTAGTCGTATGTGTACCATCTGACAGTGTTTGTGACATTTCTATTGCCTCATCTTATGGAAATTTTATCGAAAACGGCAAAGTATGTTCAGGACCGAAAGCGATATCCGTAGCTGGTGCGAATGGCAAAGATGAAATAAATTATAAAATGTGGGTGATTCAGACACCGGGTCTGAATGATCCCGATTCATTCACTTTTAAAACAGTATAGTAATGGTTAAGATAAACGGAAGTTCTTTCCCGCATCAATATAGACGTACGAATCCCTATCCTATTGATTCTACGGAGACATGGGCATCGATAAATGAGGCTACGGAATATGCCCGCAACACTGATGCGGAACCTTATATGCCGTATGCAGGTCAAGTAATATCCATTGAAGGGCAAGAGGATATATATGTACTGGTTGAGGATAAAGCCATATCTAAATCTGACGGTCGCGAACATTTCAAATTACATAAGATTTCTACTCAGGAAACAGCGGAAGGAATCTATTTGAGTAAGCTCGTAGAAGATACAGCTCAGAAAATTATACATTTCCTGGAAGGAATCGATGTCAAAGGTGAAGCAAAGATGGAAACGCTTAAGGTCTTAGGGGCCGCGATATTCTCTGATGCTGCCACATTTGAAAAGTCATTGTCTTCCTCTGAGTTTATATCAGGGAATCCGAATGGTCAAGGGTGGTCTATATACTTGAAGGAGTTTGTTAACTCCGGGGGCGCCAAAGAATTGCGCACTATTCTTGAAATAGATGAACTGGACATACGCAAGAGAATGCGCGTCTATGAAATGATAGTCTCGCAACTTCTCGGAGAGAATGGTACACGGCTGACTACGGATATGATTGAAGTAGTTCGCATTGATAAGACAAATATGCGAATCTACGTCGATACTCAAAAGGGAAAATTATATAACCCTTTTCGGACGGGTGACTATATCATGGTCCAGCAATTTGATAAAGGAGACTTTTCTGTCAACAAGGAGTATGAATTTGTCGTTTCAGAAATTAGTGCTGATTATATTACTTATTCAAACTTCGTCGGCTCTGAAAATGATGTAAGAGAAGGCGATACGCTTGTTCGTGTAGACAGTATGACTGATGTAGATCGGAAAGGATTGATTAAACATACCTCTGTAGAAGCGAACGGTCCTTACATCGACATAGTCTATGGTATGAAAACTGACCCTGAAAATGCAACAAGAACACGTATAGGAAATCTCTCTGGCATTACCACTCCGTATTGGAGACAATTAAAGGATTACGGTATATTCTGCGATAATGGATACTTCAGAGGAGACTTTATGCTCCGATCCGGGGAAGACATTCTTACTAAGTTTCAGGTTACAGATGCAAACATTCGTGCTGAGATTAATTCTGTGCGCTATGATGTGTCTGAGAAAGATAACTATTTAAAGAATGCATCCTTTGTCTATGATATGACATATTGGGAACATTCCACAGCAGTGAACGTTTATTCGGCTTCCGGGGAAATGGTCAATGTCAATGCTAACTTATACTCTGAGAAATCAAATGTTTCCGATATCGTCTTGTACAATAATCAGTATATGCTGCGTGTCAAAAGTAGCGGTGTCAAACAACTAAATAAAGACTTAAATCACAAACCTGACAAGGCGGAGAAATTTGATCTCTCTCTGCGGTATCTATGTAAAACATCTGGTACAATAAAGGTCGGTTTTACCAGTTCTGCTCTTTACGTGGAAGAAAGTATTTCAGCTAACAGTGATTTTACAACTAAATCATGGTCCGGTGATTGGGATGGTACAGGAGATTTTATACTGGAGTTTTCAGGTGATATTTATATCAAGACGCTAACTCTGACTACCGATTCTCTTGAATCTTTTAAGACTGAGATGAATACGGTTATTTCTACTATTGATGGACGTATAGATGCTTATGTCGAAAAGACTGATAACCTTGAACAGAGGACTACCCAAATGGGAATTTCCATCAATGGTTTGGCGGAGGATTTAAAGTTGTATTACAAGAAGTCTGATGCTCAGAATTACATAGATTCTGAAATCGGATTGGCAATTGACGGAGTGAACAGTACTTTGGAAAGTTATTATCGTAGCTCGGAGGTTGACTCGATGTTTCTCAATATCGGTAATCGGATTGATGGCATTGACGAAAGTCTGACTCTATATGCTTCCAAAACAGACACTCTTGAGAGAAACTATACGGATGTCGGGACCCGCCTTTCTGCTGCCGAAGGTACTTTGACTAATTACGCTGAGTTTAAATCGGTTACAGAAAATAGCTTGACACAAGTCAATCAGCAACTTAATGCTCTTGAAGGTAGCTTAGAGACAACTGTCCGGGATATGGTAGCTGGAGAGGTATCCGAAGCAGCACAGAATCTTGCGGCACAGTTGTATGCCAGTTCGGAGGATATCTTGTCCAGAATCAAAGGATACTCTCAGGACGGTCGTATCACACCGGCAGAGAAAACAGATATCATTTCTATATATGAGAGCATAAAATCTGAAATGGCTGATACGGCAGTCGATGCGGGTACACCTGATATATCGGAAGCCAACAGTCCTGTTATCAGCCAAGTTCTTGCATTTCTTGATGCGGGCATCAATACCGGAGAAGCGATCAAAACGAACCTTCGTACTGCGATTAATACTCTGAAAACAAAGTATACGAATCTTAAGATAGGATTATTCTCTACGGCCTATACCCTTGAAGGTAGTTCGGCTGCTTATCCTTTGCTTTCTTCCGATTCATTACAAAGGATATCTTTACTGGACGTTGACACACAGATATATCTTTTATTCAAAGATTATGTAACAGCACGCAACGAGCTTGCTGACATGGGAGTAGAAGCCTCCCGTGAATGGATTGTCAAGAATCAGTCGACTATCGACCAGACTAGCACGTCCATTGGTCTGTTGGTGAAGAAAACGGAAGGTGGGGAAGTGATAGACGCGGCTTCTATCATTGCCGCAATCAATGAAAACGGTGATAGTGAAATCCGGTTGAAGGCTGATAAAATCTCCCTGGAAGGATATGTCACCGACAATAACGGATTCAGCATCAAAAATGGGTATATGACTGCTAAAGGAGGAACGTTTGGAGTCTTTAAAATCGATGCTAGTGGTTTTTTGTCCAATTCAGATAACCAAGATGCTTACATTTATATCAAAACAGCAAATGGAAACACTAAGCGGACGGCTGCTTTAGGAAATGCGATAACCGCAGTAGCCGGATTTGAAACAGCTTCCCTGTTCGAAGCAACAGGACCGGGTGAGAACATCGCTATAAAAGTGGTGGCTTCCGGTAGTACTGAATCCAATTTTGAGCTCGGCTATCAGAATGTAGCCTTATTGGCAACAGGGGGTGTCAAATGGTTTCCTGCCAAGGATGACATCTGGAATATGCCGGGAGTATTGGGAATATATGAAGTGAACTTTCAGAATAATAGTATAACACGTTTATTTGGCAGTGGAATAGAGTTTACCAGCACCCCATATAGGATAAATAATTCAGAAATGGTTTTTCCTCATAACCTGAATCACAAAAATTATACAGTATTGACCAACTGCTGGGGAAAGCAGATAGACAACAACATCAATCCGTTCGTCGGAAACCTTTCTGGTCATAACGAAAATTCATTTACCCTGTACTTCTTTAGAACCGGAGATGCTCAAAGATCGTATCCGGCCATCGCACATATTGTAATAGTCGGAAGAAATAAACCATAAAAACAAGAAAGAATATGAAAGTAGATTTTACAAGAGCAAAAGTAGAAATAACCTTTGGTGAATACAAGGAAATGGATATAACCAAGGCAATAGGTAATGCAATTCATCAGAATACTTCTGATATCGGTGTTGATGAAACAGCACGTAACATTTATCATTCTGAAGGAGAGATTGAAATCCCTGATGAACAAATTAGTGCTATTATATATGCCCTCTCCAATGCAAGTACCATCCTGGTATCTGCAAAGAAGGCTGCCTTACATTTATTGAAACTAAAACAGGAATAATATGGAACTGACACAAGAGCAAATTAATGATATAGTAACGGCTGTATTTTCGTTGATGGAATCTCAAGGAATGCTGCCTGAGTCGCAACTGGACGTACTGGCTCAAAACGTAAAGCGACGCCTGCAACTCGACTCGGTAGGAGTGGATGAAGTTCCTCTTGTTGATTCGATACAGGGAATTAACTCTCTCCCGTGTGTACGCCAATCCGGATCGGTATTTGATGTTGTCCGTACTCCGTTGGAGCTACTTAAAGGTAAGTTGGCAGCTTTACCTGTCTTTCGAATTTCGTCAGGCTATTGGCAAGTGTCGGAAAATAATGGGAGTACATGGAAAGATATAACTGATTCCTCGGGGAATCGCGTGTCTGCTCAAGGAGAAAAGGGAGAGCAGGGGAATCAGGGAAAAACAGGACAAACAGGTGAGAAAGGCGATCAAGGCGATAAAGGTGATAATGGAGAGAATGTTTATCTCCAGTCTAACGGAATAGAATTGCAATGGAAGATGGGGGAGAAAGGAGAATGGCAGACTTTAATTCTACTTTCTGAAATAAAAGGTGCTGCTTCAATGGGAGAGTTGACTAATGTCTCACAAGAAGCTGATACAGCAGAAGATGGTTCCGTATTGATGTATAGAGATAATGAATGGAAGCCGTCTGCCGAATGCTTTATTCCTACCGGAACGGCTGAAGACGGTTCTATCATTACTACTTTTTCTGACTTGATGAATTATATCTCCACTCACGGAGAAGGTGGCAGCGGTGGTACCGGTGTACAAAGAAATATTCGTATCATAAACAATCTGGATTCGAAGAATGTTGCCGCCAGTAAAGGAGAACCTTGTTTATTGGATTTTACCTTTATCAGTCAAGAAAGATACAATTCTAACGAACCATATGAGGACACAGGAGAACGTGGTATGTGTCAGGTTTCGGTCAAGAATAACATGAATGCTGAATATGTTACTGTAAAAAATGTGTATATTAACTCTGGCGTTTCATTCAAAATGGATATTGCCGAGTTTCTAACATCCGGAGCCAATAATGTTATGATCAAAGTGACCGGGGAAGTGACTGAAGTATCGACTCCTGCATTTGTATATACTGTGCAACTCACATCTCTGTCTATCAGTGCAGTAAACTTTAAATGGTGGACGGCATTCAATAACGATATAACAGTACCGTTCAATATATCAGGTAATGTTTCTAAGAGTCTGTATGTGAATATTTCCGGAACAGATTATTCTGAAGAATATGAAGTGCTGTTAGGTACAGGAGTTTATGTTGAGACAGCTTACAACTACTCTATCCCGCATCCGCAAAAGACCGGTATTTTTAGAATATCGGCTTATGTATCCAATGCAGATGGTAATATTCGTACCAAGACTTTATTATTTAACGTGATATGTGCAGTCCCCGGCGAGCAGGCTAAACTGATTGCTATCAATAATGTGGCAGAAAGAATAACCAACTGGAGTGAAAACGTTTTGTTCGATTATACGATGTATGATGGTGATAATGTTAGTACTTCTGCACTGTTTGAGATTGCGAAGGGCAATGAAGTCATATTTAGTTCTACCGAAGAAAGTATCTCTGCTTCTACTAAATACTCATTGTCACTGCCTCTTGAAATAGATACGATAGATAATCAGGATTTTTCTATTATTGCAAATGTCAAAGATGGTGGTGTTCTGCTTACCGATCCTTTGGTATTTCCTGTGAATAACTCGTTGGGATATTCGGCAGTGGCAGGAGCAGTGATGTATATTAACCCTAAAACACGTACCAATAGACAAGGAAATAGGGAGTGTATGGTTAATGAAGTAGACGGGACACAGATTGAAACCATTTGGAGTGGAATTAACTGGGGAAACGACGGATGGACAAACGATAGTTTGGGGTATAAAACGCTTCGTCTGCTTGCCGGATCAAATGTGAATATCAACTATAGCCCTTTTAGGAAAGAAAGTGCCCGGACTGGTAAAACGTTTGAAATAGACTATCAAATCTCAAATGTTACTGATTTCTTGAAATCAATCATCACCGTATCTGCCCCGGCAGGAGATCAGTTCATCGGATTGAATATTTATCCTGATAACGTGATCATGTACTCGCAATCTTTGAAAGATAAAGATGTTCAGAGCCTTCACACTTTTGAGGAGAAGAGAACCCGACTGACGCTTACCATCATGCCGGATGCTTATGGGAATAGTGGCTTTAACCTCTGTATCCTTTATATAAACGGGATTAAGAACCGTGAGTTTATTTATGAAAATAATGATTATTTTGCACATAACGGAACGATTATCATAGGTGCTGATAGTGCGGATGTGGATGTATATGGTATTCGTGAGTATGATTCGGCGTTGACTTCACAGGGAGTACAGACGAATTATATCAACTGGCTTTCTACAACTGAAGATAAAAATGTTTTCAAAACAGAGAACGATATCCTCGATACAAATGGTTCTGAAATAGACTTCGACAATACAGTTGACCAGTACAATGTTATAGTGTTTGACAACACAATTCCAAGCATGGCTGACCAAACACAACGTGTTGGTACCCTTGATGTTTACTTTTACGATCACCCCGAATGGAATGTATCTATCAGTGATGTCACTGCAAAAGGGCAAGGTACTTCATCTATGAAATACTGGATTTGGAACACCCGTTATCAATTAGACAAGAATTTATCTGTCATTACTCATGCGGATGGGACTACCAGCAAAAAGGTATGGCAAATGGTACCTTGGATTCCGGCAGGACAGAAATTTACAGCAAAAAAGAATTTCGCTTCTTCCATGCAATCCCATAAAATCGGTGCGGTCAATTCTTACACAGATCTTTATAAACAAGTGGGGCTGTCGAACGAAGCTATGCAGAGGGATGGGGATTCGGATGTTCGTGTATCCGTATACGAACTTCCTTTCTTTTGTTTTGAAAAGTCAATTAATGACGATGGAGAGGCGGTATACGTTTTCAAGGGATTATATACTTTCGGACCAGATAAAGGAGATAAATATACATTCGGTTATGACACAGACTATTTCCCTGATCTCCTGTCTATTGAAGGGTCTGACAATTCGCCTCTTCTGACTTTGTTTCGTGTCCCGTGGAATCCTGATAGCGGGAGAGTCATATACAATGAGGAGAAAGAAGCATGGCAGTATAATGGTGCCAACTCGTTCGGTTATGGAGCTGGTGATACAGCAAATATAATCAACTGGATTCCTGCGTACAATCACGTTTATCAATGTTCTCCCCGTTTACTCCCATTCGACGGCACTCCTGATGAATTGAATGGCGATCTGGAAACATATCGCACGCAACCTTATGAGTTCTGGATTGCAAAAGTAGATGATTCTCATCGGTTTGACGTCTACTATTATGAGGCATCATTGGGCATGTTTATACCGTCGGATATTGGAGAGGGGGTAATTAATCTGGTATCTCAACTGGTAGACAAAGATTATGGACTTTCTTCTGCTGATATAAAGAATAAAACAAATGATGATCTGAATACTCTTTTTATCAATGCACGTGTGGCTAAATTCAGGAAAGAGGCTGCTCAATATTGGGATATCGAGGATTGCTTGTACTTTATGAACAATGTAGAGTTTAATGCTGGAACAGACGAGCGTGCAAAGAATACTTATCCGTATAACTTTGGAATTGAAACTTCAAAATGGAGATGGCGTGTTGATGATGCCGATACCCGTTTTGATACAACCAATCGCGGTTTACCGGATAAAGAGTATAGTGTTGAGACACATGATTTGGATGAGACCGGGGCGGCCATATGGAATGGCGAAACAAATAACTTTTTCAACTTGATGGAACTTGCTTTCCCGGAAGAGAAGATTATAAGTATGCGCAAATCTATGACAGCCATGCAAGTGCTTGGAGGTTTAAAGAGTGGAAATGATCTTGAAAAGATATATGCATTTTACAAAAAGTATTTCTTTGACCAGGCGCAGGAATATTTCCCGTCAAACGGTTATAATGCTGATGCTAAGTTTTGTTATGAAAATGGTAAGTTGGCGTATATTGCAGGTATTTATTCAAACGATACCGATCCGATTACTCAAAGTCTGGGAGATCATTATCTGGCAGAACAGAGATGGATTACCAAGCGTATCTTGTATATGATGTCGAAGTATAATTTTGGATTATTCTCTGCATCCGGGACCGATACGATTACTGTACGTGCAGCAGGTAACACGATCAAATATCAATTGACGCCGGCTATGGATATGTATCCGGCAATTGCGAATGGTACAAGTATCATTCAGGGAGAGAGGACAAAAGCCGGAGAAGTATGTGAAATGGAAATTGAACTGTCAGGTTCCGGTGATCAGCAGAATGCAATACAAGGAGCATCATATCTACAGGATATAGGTGATTGGTACGATAAAAATGTGACTGGCTCTATGATTATTCAAGGAAGGATGCTAAGGGATATCCGACTTGGAAGCAAGAACAATCCGGTTATCATCTCGATATCCTCTTTGACGCTATCAAATTGCGTGAGCCTCCAGCGATTGCTATTGTCGAATATTACCACTTTATCTGGAACATTAAACCTGTCTGCCTGTACTCACTTGCAAGAGATATATGCGGATGGTACATCTTTAACGCAGATTGTGTTACCGTCGGGTGGAGGACTTCGTGTAATTGAATACAGCAGATTCAATCAATATCTGTCATTGTCTAATTATCCCCTTCTTACAGATGATGGAATTGGGATTGACTTGTGTAAGGCAGTGATTAGTGACTTTTTCATTGTTGATTGCGCACGGGTTCAACCTATGAAAATACTTGTTGGTATAATGAATGCACAAACGGAACAAGGTATCAATCATGCTCTAAAGAGAATTAGAGCCGTTGGGTTTGAAGAGTCATATAATAACTCGTTCATATTAGACAGACTTGTTGACCTGACAAACGGGACTTACAGCGGACTAAGCAGTGAGGGGCTTTCTGGAGAAGATGAATTACCTGTACTGGATGGAACTCTTAACATTAATACAAATGTTTATGAGGATACTGTAGAGGCGCTCAGAGCAATGTTTACGAGGTTGACTTTAAATATCAATGGGGAATTGTATGTTCGTTTTGCTGATGATACTGTAACAATACTATGCGCAGAAAACTGGGGAGACGGTATAGGGACCAGTAAAAGACAAATAGAAAGTGTTACTAAATTGGGGAATGTTTTTGCAGGAACAGATATCAAATCATTTAATGAGCTAGTTTTAAGTAAGATAGAATCATTGACAAATGAATTTGCAGGATGTTCACAACTTTGTTCTGTTACATTCCCTGATACATTACGGATATTGAACACAACAGCATTTACGGGGAGTAGAGTATCATTAGACTTGTCTGATTGTACACATATAATTAATTTGCTGATAGATTCAGACGATACTATTGGTATGATGCCATCTGCAAACGATAATCTTGCGAATGTTATTTATAATACCGGATCAAGCCGCATACATATGGTGGATTACTCAAAAGCTGTTCTTACAATTAATAACGAACCTGAGATTGTAGATTTTTGGGTAGAAAATTGCAATGCTAATAATGACATTCTTTCGAAAATACAATCTATATGTTCAGTTAAGGAACATCTGCTTAAATATGTTAGAGCTGTAGGATTTGATGAAGAATTCTATACGAACGGAATATTGAAAACTCTACTATCTCTGGCTGAAGATGGATATCGTGGAATAAATGAAAGTGGAGAAAGAGATGACAACATTATACCTGTATTATCAGGGAAAGTGCTATGTACAGATAAGTATTCTCCAGATATGCTGTATAGTTTAAAGAGTTATTTCCCAAATATATTGTTTAATATGACAGGAGAAGCATGTATTGATTTCAAAGATCAAGTTGTAAAGGATATATGTGTGAGGAATTGGGGGAGTGATGGAGAATTGACTTTGGAACAAGCTGCAGAGATAAATGGAATTGGACATAAGTTCAAGGAGAACTTGGAAATTATATCGTTTAACGAGTTGAAGTATTTCACAGGACTACTTTATAATGTATATGATCCTGTAAGTACTATAGCTTTGGGGTATATGACTTTTGCCGGATGCTCTAACTTGGAAGAAATAACCTTAATGCCTAATATTCAAATCCTTGACGGTAGTGTGTTTAGTCGATGCACATCTTTAAAATCAATAATATTACCTGACACATTGGAATTTATAAATACTGATGTGTTTGAATATTGCACATCTTTAGTAACTGTGAAGTTGCCTGCAAATTTTACTCAACCAAGATTTCCAGGAAGCCTATTTAAAGGATGTTCATCGCTAACTTCTTTAATAGAAATATCAGCTGTAACTACATCTGTTGGTATGAGGGCTTTTTATGGATGTACTTCATTGTCAGGAGTTAAAATGTTAGGTAGTATCCCACCTACTGTAGAATATGAAACGTTTGGTGGAGGAACAACATTCCCTATTTATGTTCCAGAAGCAGCAGTTAGTGCTTACAAATCTGCTTCTGGATGGACCTCGTTGTCTTCTAGGATTATGGGATACTAATTTTCTACTATAATTGTCAATGTACATTGTTCGAGTTAAGATCAAAGTCGTATTCTGTAATTGTTTTAAAATTTCCCCAGTTGGTTGCAGAAGCATAAATTTTCTTGCATCCAACGGGGACGTATAAATCACATTGATCAGGATTATCTCCCCAATCATTTGTTAATAGTGGTGGAGTTGTTGATTTCATATACAATGTTGTTAAATTAGAACCACGCTTCCAGTAACCTAGTATTTTATATGTTCTGGTAGGAAGCACTAATGTAGTAACTTGAGTATTTTCTAGCCACATGTCGCCACCGACATATAATGGTATATTTCCCCCATCCTCAAACGTAATGGTAGTAAGATTTATACAACCTCTAAACGTTGCGATGTTACAAAGACTAACTGATTTGGGTATTAATATCTGGGAAATTTTAGTATTAGCCAAAAAACGGAGAGCAATATTAAAAATGTTAGGTGGGAGAACGATCGATTCTAAATTTGTACAATTTTGAAATGGACTTGAATCAATACGATTGTTATTAGCTGAATCTAAATATCGGTCATTACTATTGGTGTAATTGACAAAATATTGAAATTCATCAAAATTTGTAATTTCCAAGTTCTCCTTGGACTTAGTATAGTAATATAAATAAAATAAGAATGAAAAAAGTAAGAATTATTATTGGAGATAATACTCCTAGCTTTCATCTGATAGCTTCAGAAGGAAAGGTTTTACAAAGAAAATCTGACAAACAGATTTTTGGGTATGAAATATATTTAGGTTATACCTATTATATTGGTTCTCAAAAGCTACCCGAACCATTGTTGGAATTGCCGGAGCATTATTGTGAGATTGACGTTCCCGAAGAGTATAGAGATATTCACTATTAGACTTGATTTAACAATAGATGTTTGGTTACAGACAGAATAAAATTAGGAAAACATGGGATTAAATGAATGGCTGGCCCTGATTGGTGCTCTAGGCGGGTTAGAAGCAATCAAATGGGTAATAAGCTTCTATGTTAACAGGAAAACTAATGCACGTAAGGAAGATGCGGCTGCTAACAGTATGGAGAATGAAAACGAACGTAAGCAAATAGCTTGGCTGGAGGAACGTATTGCTCAAAGAGATGCAAAGATTGATACTATCTATGTAGAACTCCGCCAAGAGCAGGCTGCGCATTTAGATGAAATCTACAAAAGACATGGGATTGAATTAAAACAGAAGGAGGCTGAAATGAAACGCTGTGATGTACGTAGATGTGACAGAAGGCAACCTCCAAGTGATTATTAATTTAAAAGAATATGGTAAAATGAAAATATTGGTAGATAACGGACATGGTGAAAATACTCCTGGTAAATGTTCACCGGATGGGCGACTGAAAGAATGGGCATATACAAGAGAAATAGCCGATAGGGTGGTAGAGAATTTACGTAACAAGGGGAAGGATGCAGAACGTATTGTCAAGGAAAATATAGATATTCCACTCTCGATACGATGTAGGCGGGTGAATAATATTTGTCGGGAAACCGAAGGAAACGTTATATTGATTTCTATCCATTGCAATGCGGCAGCTCTTGGAAAGGATTGGTTGTCTGCACACGGGTGGAGCGTATTTGTTTCCAATAATGCTTCAGTCAATAGTAGGTGTTTGGCAACATGTCTAGCTCAATCAGCTATTATGCAATCAGTTTTTGTTCGACAACCGATGCCGGAACAATTATTCTGGATGCAAAATCTTGCTATATGTCGGGATACGATCTGCCCGGCTGTATTGACAGAGAACTTCTTTCAGGATAATAAGGAAGATGTAGAGTTTCTTTTATCTTCTGAAGGAAAGCGACAGGTTATACAGATACATGTTGATGGGATTATTAATTATCTGAAAGCTATCGGATGATGAGGCGTTTGGTATGTATATCAATTCTATCTTTTATGTTGGGAGGATGGTTTAGTTCATGCCGGACTCAATATATTCCGATTGAATCGGTGAGAACAGAATATCGAGTTCGTGATAGTGTAAGGCATGATAGCATATATCAGCATGATAGTGTATATCTAACAGTAAAAGGGGATACGGTATATCAGTATAAATATAAATACTTGTATAAGTATCAATACGTGAATAAGACAGATACTTTGATAAAGACTGATTCGATACAAGTTCCTTATCCAGTAGAAAAACAACTTTCTAAATGGCAGCAATTCAAGCAGGACTTAGGGGGAACTGCTATGCTGATTATTATAGTGATTGTTTTTATTCTATTAGGATGGACTGTACATAAACTGAAATTATAATAAACAAAGAGAGAAAAGTATTCGAAAGCTCCAATCTTGTATATAATGCGAATAAGTAAGAATAAGCCGCAACTTAACTGAAAACTTCAATGAAATGCTTCTTTTGCAAAAAGGAAGTATGATATGAGCATTCATGATGTGGAGAATTGGATTTTGTTCAGATGGAACGCTGTAACATTAGTTGTGATGAGAAAGATTATATCGTGACTGCATGTAGGGGACAAAAAAACAGTAGACTCAAGCAATGAAGTTTGAATCTACTGTTTTCTTTTCTGTTATTTCCTAAGAAGTGGATTTATCGCATAAGGATACTTACCACATACTCTTATTTACTATAAGAAGCCTTCACAAAAGGAGCTTCCAGCAAATAATCTATACTCTTTTTTACGCTTTCCATTACAGGGCAGCTATAATCTTCTATTTCGGCAACGATATTTTTCACTCCTGCTGTTTTTGCATTATTAAAGATGGCATCGAATCCTACCATACCACTTTGACCCAGTTCTCTGTGGTCTTTGATGTGAAGCATGGTGAAGCGTCCCGGATATTTATTGAAATAATCTACCGGACTGTGCTGACCTCTGACTATCCAATATACATCCATCTGAAAGAATACATACTCAGGATTGGTATTTTCAATCATATAGTCTAACATAACCGCTTTGTCTTCCACTTTCTGAAATTCATGTGCATGGTTATGATATCCGAATTTCATACCGTTCTGCTGACATCTTTTGCCTATTTCATTGAAATAGTCGCAATACATCTTCATCTCTTTCATTGTTTTAGGAACACCGATTCCCGGGTTTACGATATATTTCATACCGGCGGCTTTATGGGCGGCTATGCTTTGATCCCACCATTTCAAAGATTCGGAGAAGTCTCCGGAAGCCACTTCTTCGCCTGACAATCCTCTTGAACAATGTGAAGACAGCACTGTCATACCGGCTTTTTCTACTGCACTCTTGAATTCTTCGGGAGTTTTACCATAGAACTTTCCGTTGTCATAATTGGCTGCTTCAATACTGGTATATCCCATCTCAGCTAAATCTTTAAGAATGACATTGAGATCAGTTCCTTTATTGATTACATCTCTGACAGAATAGAGTTGGATAGAAACCTCTTTTTTCTTTTTGGCGTTCATTGCTTGTGGCAAGGCTACTAATAAAGCGAATAGTACTAATAAATATCTGGCTTTCATCGTATGATACATTAATTTGTGAATTTATTTACATGAACTCCATTGAAGAACGCTATCATTGAGACAGCTCTTCAATGGAGTTGTTTAAAACAGATTAGCTAATAGAATAGTAATTTTAATCCAGAACCTTCACGCGGATATTGCGGAACCAAACATCGTCACCGTGATCCTGCATTCCGATAA
>OGDN01001852.1_pt1 | contig 30977 bp, 31 predicted proteins | sample 1570271 | NCBI WGS metagenome assembly OGDN01 (sample SAMEA4384481, study PRJEB24528) | human gut metagenome | reverse complement strand
TAAAGTCACGGATACAAGAACCGTCAGGAGTATCATAATCGTCACCGAATACACTTAGTTTTTCACGGATACCCATCGCTGTCTGAGTCAGATAAGGAATCAGGTTTTGAGGAACGCCGTTCGGAAGTTCGCCCAGCAATGCTGTAGGATGCGCGCCAATCGGATTGAAATAACGCAGCAGAATAGCATTGATCGGAGCACCGGAAGCTATTGTATCACGGATAATTTCTTCATTAATCTGTTTTGTATTTCCATAAGGAGATTCCGCTTTCTTAATCGGAGCCTTTTCCGTTACAGGCAACTCATCCGGCTGACCATATACTGTACAGGAAGAAGAGAACACGATGCCTTCTACTCCATGTTTAGGCATTAACTCCAAAAGGTTAATTAAAGAAACCAGGTTGTTACGATAATAAAGCAACGGTTTCTCTACCGACTCTCCTACTGCTTTGCTTGCTGCGAAATGAATAATCGCTTTAATTCCTTTATATTTAGCAAATACGGCATCAAGGCCTGCAAAATCAAGACAATCCAATTTTTCAAAAGCCGGACGGATACCGGATACCTTCTCTATATTGTCAACAACGTCAGCACTCGAGTTTGATAAATTATCGATAATGATTACTTCGTATCCATTGTTTTGCAGTTCTACGACGGTGTGAGACCCAATATAGCCCGTTCCTCCCGTTACTAAAATTCTTTCTTTCATATAATTTTAAAATATGGTTAGTTTTTCGGTTTTCAGTTTGTTTGAGGTACAAATGTATGGAAATAAAATGAAAATGCAATAAACTATTTCAATTTTCTTCGCAGGAAGATGCTTAAGGGATGATCTGCGGGCGATTTGGTATGATGGAAACCCAATCTGGTATAAACCCGATATAAAGAAAAAAGCCGGAAACGAACTGTCTGCGTATTACCACATGACAGAGTTTCCGGCCCTTTATCTTAATTATCAACTCAGTCTTTTACACGACGCCTGAGAAGCCCATGAATGCCATAGCCAGCAAACCTGCGGTAATCAAAGCAATCGGAGTGCCTTGCATCCCTTTCGGTACCTTCACAAGACTCATCTGCTCGCGCAATCCGGCAAACAGTACCAGTGCCAAACCGAAGCCGATAGCAGTGGAGAATGCATACACCACTCCTGTCAGCAAGTCAAAGTCTTTCTGGATGACCAGGATCGCCACACCCAAAATACAACAGTTGGTTGTAATCAGCGGCAGGAACACGCCCAGTGCCTGATACAAAGAAGGAGAAACTTTCTTCAGAATGATTTCCACCATCTGCACCAGTCCGGCAATAACCAGGATAAAAGTGATTGTCTGCAAGTATCCCAATCCGAAAGCATCCAACACAAACTTCTGAATCAGGAATGTAACGATGGTAGCGATAGTCAGTACGAAAGCAACGGCTGCGCTCATACCCATCGCTGTTTCCACCTTCTTGGAAACACCCAGGAACGGACAGATTCCCAGGAACTGCGACAACACAATGTTGTTTACAAAGATTGCCGAAATAAAGATCAATATATATTCCATATTCTTTTCTTATTTAATTGAGTTAGGCTTTCTTCAGGCTATTAATGATTGCAATCAGGTAACCCAAAGCGATAAAGGCGCCCGGAGCCAAAACAAAGATCAGCATTCCGTATTCTTCCGGCAGAATAGTCAGGTCGAAAATCTTACCTGTTCCGAGGAATTCACGAACAGCACCCAGCAGAGTCAGGGCAATGGTAAAACCAAGTCCCATACCGATACCGTCAAACATAGAAGCTAACGGGTTGTTTTTAGCGGCAAAAGCTTCCGCACGTCCCAATACGATACAGTTTACCACGATCAGCGGAATGAAAAGTCCCAGTGTAGCATACAGGTCAGGAACATAAGCCTGCATCACCATCTGAAGCAGTGTCACGAAAGATGCGATCACGACGATAAACGACGGGATACGTACCATATCCGGAATCAAATTTTTGATAGATGAAATGACCACATTCGAACAAATCAGTACGAACATCGTAGCCAGCCCCATACCCATACCATTGATAGCAGATGAAGTAGTACCCAATGTAGGACACATACCCAGCAGGAGCACGAAAGTCGGATTTTCTTTGATAATCCCGTTCATCATTACTTTAAAGTTATTCATATCTGTCTCCTCCTTTCTTAGTTGTTAGTGTCATCAGCAGCAGCTTCACTTGCCGGAGCGGTAGCCGGTTCATTTTTCTGGGAAGCACCGCTGGTTGTATCGGCAGTACCGCCTTTATATGCCTGATAAGCAGCATTCACCGCGTTCAGGAAAGCACGTGAGGTAATAGTGGAAGCAGTGATAGCATCTACCTGTCCATTCATATCTTTTGTCACGGCCAACGGAGCGTCTCCCGGATTCATACCCAGAATAGACTTCGCACTTTGCTCGTGAGATACAGCCTGCTCGCCTTTAGCCGGATCATAAGCACCAAACCACTTATCCGCTTTGGAACCTAGTCCCGGAGTTTCGGCATGTGCCAATAAAGAGTAGTTATAGATCTTGCCTTCGGCATCAAAGCCTACCAGCACTTTCAGTTCACCACCGAATCCCATTGACGTAGCCTCTACGGCAGAACCTACCCATTGCTCACCGTTCTTAGCCGGATAGATAATGAAATCTACGATTTTCTTTCCGTCCTTCTCGCTGAACACCGTATCGCTTTCAGCTACCGGATTATTGGTAAATTCAGGAAGCACCTTTTTCAAAGCCTCGTTCAGCGTTTTCGCATTCGCTTCGGCAATCGGTCCTTTCGTCAATTCATTTACATATGCCAGCAACGCTACAGAGACAGCAGTGACTCCTGTAAGCACCAGCAACATATTCTTTAAAGATGATTGTAACTTTTTCATTTCTTCTTCGCTACCTCCCCAAAGCGTTTAGGTTTACAATAGGTGTTAATCAGCGGAGTAAACGCATTCATTATCAGGATGGCAAATGACATACCTTCGGGATATGCACCGAACAGACGGATAACGACCGTCAGCAGACCGATACAAACTCCGTAAATCAGCATACCTTTCTTACTCATCGGAGAAGTCACATAGTCGGTTGCCATAAATACAGCTCCCAGCATCAGACCTCCGGAGAGTAACTGCAATACCGGAGAAACATACTTTTCAGGATCTACCAGGTGCATAATGCCTGCAAATACAAACACAGTCACAATAATAGAAACCGGGATATGCCAGGTGATAATCTTTTTCCAAAGCATATAAGCCAATCCGAGCAGCAGTGCCAGCGCACTTACTTCACCGATACATCCGCCGTTCTGTCCGATAAACAGATTCAGCGCATCGGGTATCTGGCTCAAAGCGCTTGTATCGCCATGAATAGCCTGTTTCATCAATGCCAGCGGAGTAGCACCGGTGGTAGCGTCCATATAAGAAGTCAGCTGACCTACTACCGGCCATGTTGTCATCTGCACCGGGAAAGAAAGCAGCAGGAATACACGTCCCGCCAATGCCGGGTTGAAAGGGTTGCAGCCCAGACCACCGAAAGACATCTTGCCTACACCAATTGCAAACAGTGCGCCCAGAATGATAATCCAGACAGGCAGATTGGAAGGTAAGTTGAATGCCAGCAACACACCTGTAATAACAGCAGAGCCGTCGCAGATAGTTGTAGCAGGTTTCTTCATTAAGAATTTAACGATTGCCCATTCGAAGAATAAACAGGCTGCTACTGAAGTAGCCGTGACAATCAGAGCCCCCAGCCCGAAGAAATAAAGAGACACCAGAAAAGCCGGAATCAGTGCGATCAGCACGCCATACATATTCTTCTGTACGCTGTCTCCGCCATGAACGTGGGGGGATAGTGATACGATTAATTTATTTTCCATACTTCGTTATTTTTTAGCTTGACGTGCACGAATCATAGCTCCTACCTTGCCTTTACCCAGGCGGCAGTAATCAAGCAACGGACGGTTGGCAGGACAAGTGAACTGACAGGAACCGCACTCGATACAATCCATGATTCTTTCTTTTTCCATTGTTTCAAAGTCTCCGTTTTCGGACAAAGCTCCGAGCAAGTACGGCTCCAGTCCCATCGGACAAGCGCTCACGCACTTCGCACAACGGATACAGGTTTGTGCTTCACCACGTTTAGCTTCCTTCTGATTCATGATCAGGATACCCGAACTGCCTTTGGCGGTAGGAACTTCGATATTCACCAAAGCCTTCCCCATCATCGGACCGCCGCCGATCACTTTCCCCGTATCCTCCGGCAGACCACCGCAAGCATCAATCAACTGCTTCATCGGTGTACCGATACGAGCCAGGAAGTTGGAAGGTTTAGCCACAGATTTACCAGTCACGGTAATCACCCGTTCAAACAATGGTTTATTCTTCTGAACAGCTTCATAGACAGCGAATGCCGTACCCACATTCTGCACAACAGCTCCTGTAGAAATAGGCAATGCACCACTCGCCACCTGACGTTTGGTTATCGCATCAATCAACTGCTTTTCACCGCCCTGAGGATATTTCACCTTCAAAGGAACGACTTCGATGCCTGCATAACTGGAAGCGACTTTCGTCATCAGTTCAATAGCATCCGGCTTGTTATTTTCGATTCCAATAAATGCTTTATTTACCTTCACGGCTTTCATCAGAATAGAAACACCTACCATGACTTCCTCCGCATGTTCCAGCATCAGCTGATGGTCGGCAGTCAAGTATGGTTCACACTCTACCGCATTGATAATCACACATTCTGCTTTGAATGAAGGCGGCGGACAGAGTTTCACCTGTGTAGGAAAACAAGCCCCACCCAGACCTACGATACCGGCATCAGCAATCTTCTTCACGATTTCTTCAGCCGAGTATTCACATTCTTTTACCAATGTCTTGCTACGGTCAATGGTTTCTTCCCATTCATCCCCTTCTACATCAATAAAAATAGCAGGTTTTGCATAACCGCTCGCATCGACCACTGTATCGATCTTCGCCACTTTTCCACTGACTGAAGAATGAATCGCTGCCGAAACGAAGCCGGCAGGTTCGGCAATCTTCGTGCCTACCTTCACCATATCACCCTTTGCCACTACCGGTTTGGCAGGTGCGCCAATGTGCTGGCCCAACAGAATAACTGCCTTCGCAGGAACTTCTGCCGTGATGATAGGTTGATGTGCCGACAATTTATTTTCGTGTGGATGAACTCCACCAATTGAAAATGTCTTTAACATACAATTCTGTATTTTATTCTGTTATTATTCTGTAACTTTAGGAGCTTCTGTCGCAACAGTTTTCGGAGTTTCTGCAGCAACCGGCTTTGAAGTTTCCTCTGTTTTCGGCTTGGGTGCTTCTTCTGCCTTCGGTTTGCGCGGAGGGAAGTTCAGCTCGATAATCGTGTTCTGCGGACAAACTTCTACGCACTTACGGCATGATTTACACTTGTTCGGATCGATATAAGCCAGGTTGTTCTCCAGCGTGATAGCTTCGAACGGACAAGTCTTGACACACTTACCGCAGCCGATGCAGCTCACCGTACAAGCCTTGCGTGCTACAGCTCCCTTGTCCTTGTTCACACAAGAGATGTATACACGGCGTGACTTCTTACCTTGCGGGCGAATCTCAATAATCGCCTTCGGGCAAGCCTTCACACAAGCGCCACAAGCTGTACATTTTGCTTCGTCCACTTCCGGAAGTCCCGTTTCAGGATTCATGTGGATGGCGTCGAACTGGCAGGCAGCCACACAGTCGCCACATCCGAGGCATCCGTAGCTACAGCCTGTTTCTCCACCATACAATGAAGCGGCAATAGCACAACTCTTGGCACCGTCGTATTGATTGATACGCGGACGGTTGGCACAGCTTCCGTTACATCTCACCACTGCTACCATCGGCTCAGCTTCAGTAGCTGCCAGTCCGAGAATATCAGCAATTTGTGCCATGACAGGCTGACCGCCTACAGGGCAGAATTTACCATCCAGCGAACCGGCTTTGACGCAAGCATCGGCAAATCCGCTACAACCAGGATAGCCACATCCACCACAGTTTGCCTGGGGCAACACTTCCCCCACCTGGGCAATCCGCGGGTCTTCATACACGGCAAATTTCTTGGAAGCTACATAAAGAATAGCGGCCAGCACGAGCGCTATAGCTCCCAATGAAATCACTGCAATCAGAATCAAATTCATAATGTTCTAGTTATTTATTGGTTTTATAGTAAATGAAAAATGTTGTTTCATTCGCGTTTTATTGAGCCATAAAATGAAATAATAAGGTATAAGAACGGCCAGAGAAAGAAGAGCCGCATACAGTTCATTCCCTATCAACGCCATCAAGACGAACAGAGAAACAATCAGAAGTACAAAAGGAATTATGAATGCCAATGCTACAGCCATCATGCCCATCGACGTTTCGCCGATCACCATCACCCGCTCTCCTGTCTGATAGGAATCAGCCGCAGCATCTGTTATATCTATGATTTTATCTTTACTATCCGCCGAAGAACAGTGACCTTTTGCGCTACAAGCCGCACAAGCCGACGTCTGAACGATCCTCACCGACAGATGAGAACCCTGTATGTTTTCCACAATACCCAGATGCTTTATAGTATTATTCGTCATTTTGCAAACTCAACATTACAAATCGCGGCAAATTTAATCATTATTTGTGAACTACGAAGCATTCCCTCACTTTTTTCTACATAATAAAATGTTATTTTTTGTGTTTTCGTTATCGCACACGGAGAGATATTACTTACATTCGGTGTTTTGTAAAACAACAAATAGCCACTAAACAAAAAAAATCCCAGCTATTTTATTCATTTAGCTGGGATTTTCTATCAACTATTTCGTTATTATTCCACTATCCATTTCTCTATGTTTCTCATTTTCGCATCAAAATTCACTCCTATTCTGAATAATTTGCGTTCATCAGTCTCAAAAGGGAGTGCATAATGTTTCTCATCAATTTGCTTTAAAGCTTCTTCCGCTGTACTATTGAATTTAAATTCCATAACGTAAATAAACTTATCCGTTTGCACAACCAAATCAATACGTCCTTCACTTGTACAATATTCCGTTTTCACATAAAAACCTATTAATTTAAATACTATGAAAAGAACATTCTGATAATGTAACTTCAGATCACGAATCAGTTCGTACGGAGTATCAGCAAAGAAACTTTTCAAACGCCGAAAGAACGATTCATAGTCACCCGCACGCACTTCACGAACGAATTTCTGAATTTCAAACGGAGCTTCTACAGGGTTCGTATTAGCGTAAAAAGGAAGTAAGAATTCAATAAATCCTTCTTCTACTTCACGGTTCGGAAATCCAAGACTATAAATACCAAATTCTTGATCATATCCTTTGATAGTAAGATAACCACTCTGATAGATAACCGGAATAGGATTATCAGATGCAGAATCAATACTATTCAGCACCGCAGCACTTGTTTCTTCGTGTGCTATACGCCTTAAATCATAATGATGCTTTTTCAATAATTCCACTAAATAGGTCGGAGTGCCCGTTTCGAACCAATAACTTCCAAACTCTTTATATTTAAAAGTATTGAGTAGACTAAAAGGATTGTACATCCCAATGGAGTTATGGGTAAAGTGATAACCATCATAATACTCCTGCAGTTTAGCACAAACATCTTCATAAGTCACCTCTTTTATATCCGCCAGTTCATAAAGTTCAGTTTCCAGATTATCATGTAATTCCTGATCACTGATACCACAGATATCTATATATTGGTTTCTCATCGAAATGTCATCGAGATTATTCAAATCACTAAATAGCTACCTGTTTTTACTAACTGATAAATTAATGCAGTTTTATCAATATAGAAATAGCCATCTCTACGAATCTTTTCGAAGTTCTGTATTCCAATAGGATATATCTTATCACTCATACACTCACGGATTGTTTATTTGATATACACAAAAATACGTCTTTCTCTTTACAACGCAAAGCAGGCGGGAAAAGTTTTTCCCGCCTGCTAACCTTTATCCAATTAATCCATTAATCAGATGCTGCTTATAATGACGCAGCCTGTACTCCCAATACTCCGGCAATCGCACCGGCTACCGCAATAATTACTTTCAAAACCACACTCCAAGTTTTCTTCATAGATTTTTCCTCCTTTCTTTTTTAAGCTTTTCAGATTATACAGTCGGATCCGGAGCTTCCTCGTCTCCTCCTCCTTCATTTCCACCACCGCCATTTTCACCATCATCCGGATTATCCGGCGTCACAGAAGCATTCAACTTCTTCAGATATTCATCCAGACTGATCAGATCCAGTTTTTCATCCGCACGGGTAGCTGTCTTCGTGATACGCAGTTCTTTATTTGCCTGAAAGAAGATGCGTACACTGTCCACACTTTTAGCTGTAACATCTTTCGCTGTGTCTGTACCTTTCGAACAGGCAGTCAGCATAAATACACCCAAGCCTTCGATATTCACAGACTTACCTTCCAGAAGTTGTTCTTTCATCTTCTCCACAAAATTCTGAATCACACTCTTGATATCACCAATGGACAAGGAAGAATAACCTTGCATTTTCTGCGCAATATATTTCAGATTGACAGACTGACCTAAAGTAATCAGATGCGGATAATATTTCTTAGGAGAATTAGGAACACGAGGGTCAGATGGTCGCGTTACGACTTTGTAAATTACACTCATAATACGTTTTTTTAAAGATTCAAATTCAAGTTATTTATTCACGTTTCGTTGATCAACAATGCAAAGGTGAAGCTTTTATTTCATATAGCAAAAAGAAAAGCCCCTTGCGGGGCTCTTTTTCTCAGAAAAGTTATAATCCATAGATATTCAGATATTTATCTTTTAGCATCTTGGCCATATCCATAGCCGTAGCCATAGCGTTTGCCATAACCGTAATGCTTACCGTACTTGCCGTAGCCATAGTAATAACCGTATTTTCTCTTTTTCAAGTCCACACCGTTGATTACGGTACAAAGATTAGGAAGCTTCTTCTCAATAGACAACTCATTGATCAATGTATATTCCGCTTTATGAGTATAGTCGGCACGGCATACATAGACCGACAAGTCAGCTACACGACCTATTAATAAGGTATCGGTTACCATACCGATAGGGGCAGTATCCATTATTACATAGTCGAAGTGCTTCTTCAAGGTTTCTATCGCCTTGTCCAGTCCGTTACGAGCCAGCAGCTCGGTCGGATTAGGAGGAACAGTACCACCCGGAAGAATGTATAGATTCTTATTCACATCAGAAGGTTGAACAAGTTCCATCAGATCCGTTTCAGGATTGGAAAGATATTGAGTAATACCTTTCTCCTTATTTGAAAGTTGGAATACCTTATTCAGTCCCGGCTTACGAATATCAAGACCGACAATCACCACTTTCTTTCCCAGAAGAGAAAGACTGATAGCCAGGTTTGCCGAAACAAACGATTTTCCTTCTCCACTGACGGTTGAGGTCACAAGGATTACCTTCTGGTCATTATTGAGCATAAACTGAAGATTGGTTCGGATATTACGGAAGGTTTCGCTCATCAGATTGTTCTTATTTTCAAATACCGCAATAGAACCATTTTTATCGTTCTTTTCGTCTGTCAATGGAATATCACCGACAACAGGGACACTTGTCAGTTTCTCTACATCGGCACGACCTTCGATCTTGAATTTTGTCAATTCAATCAGGTAGATGATGCCAACGGGAATTCCAATACCCAATACCAATGCAATCAGATAGATCATAGACCGCTTGGGAGACACCGGAATATCATCAGCTATCGCTTCATCGATAATCTTTGCATTATTCGCTGTAGCAGCTAACGCAATCGCATTCTCTTCGCGTTTCTGTAACAGCATCAGATACAATCCTGCTTTAATCTCCTGCTGGCGGGCGATGCTTACATAAGCCCGTTCTTGCCCCGGAGCATTGCTGATACGACGGGAATAGCGACTCGCTTCACGGTCAAGACTCTCTTTGGTAATCATCAATCCCTGCAAGGTTCCTTCAAGGGTAGCCTGTACATTGGCTTTCATAGCACGGATACTCGTATCCAGATTCACAATAGTAGGATTATTCTCTGTTGATGTTCGCAGCAGACGTTTACGTTCTACCAGCATCTCATTGTAGCGTTCAATCGCACCAATCAAAGCGGCATCCTGTAAACCCACATTACTCGGTAATACTTCATATTCATTACCTCGCAAGTACTTACGCAAGTCATTCACCAAACTGATTTGAGTACGGTTCTCCACACTTTTCTTTTCATATTCAGCATTACCGGCCAAGGCGATCTGAGCTTCACTCGACAAATCCGTGATACCGGCATCACGCTTGAAAGTCTCTAGATTAGCTTCCGTACTACCCAACTCTTTCGAAATAATGCCAATACGTTCATCAATAAACTCTGCTGTCTTTTGAGCAATCTCATTCTTATCATTGTTCGTATTGCGATTATACATCTCAAGCAACTGGTTGATAAAATCCTGTCCACGTTGCAGACTGGAGTTCTTCAATGAAATCACAGCAACAGAAGTCGTTTTAGAAGTAGGAGCAATAGACAGACTGTTACAATATCCTTTTGCCACCCTCATCGGTTTGTTGATAGTCGCAGTTATATGGCGTACGTTCTTCTCTATCCGAGGGACTTTAGTTCCATCCTGCAAAGTTACTGAATCAACTTCCTGAAAGAAAGCCAGCGTACCTTCATCAGTCGGAAAGATAGCAGGCAACTTTTCAAAATGCTTCTGATACCCCTTCTCACCAACAATCACATTCACGTCCATACTACCTTCTGGCTGTAAGGTCATTTCCACCACCATTGAAGTTTTTAATTTTTCAGCCTCTTGAGCCGTCAAACTTACTTGGACAGGAGATGTCCTATACAAACCTTTAGCCGGGAATTCATCCTCATCTTTATAGGTTATATATAAATTTAACTGATTAACAACCTCTTTTACAAGTGTTTTAGAACGCAAGACCTCCAACTCATTATCAATATTTTTGGAGGAAGTCATCAGACCACTTAACCCCATATCCTCCAGCTCCGAAGAGAGTCCTGCACCTCCACCCTTCTTCTCATCTTTTATCAGGACAGTAGCAGAAATATTATAAATAGGAGTAGCCCAGTGCAGATAAAACCATGCACTAACAAGACATAGCAATACTGCACCTACAAACCAGGGCCAGTGGATGATATATTTAAAAAGCAATGCCCGGAAATCGATCTGCTCTTCAGGTATTTCACGCTCCTTCACGTTTTGATTTTCTTCCTTCATAACCCTTTCTTTTTATTTCAAGATGTTAAACAATAAACTGGCAATAGAAACAAGGATCGAAGTAGCAGAGAACCACAGACTCGTGCTAGTTCCGATATCCGAATTTCGAGCTTTTGCCTTATTGGGAGTCACATAGATAATATCATTCTGCTGCAGATAGTAATAAGGAGAAAGAATAGTCTCTGCCTTATTCAGATCCAAAGGAATAATTTCCTGCTTGCCATTGGCATTCTCCCGTATTAATTTCACATCATCACGCAAACCATATACGGTCATATCACCTGCCATAGCCAAAGCTTCCAGAATATTCACTTTTTCATTGGAAATCGTAAATGTACCGGGACGGGCAACTTCTCCGATTACAGAAATCTTGTAATTTACCATACGGACCGTTACAATAGGCGTCTCCGTAATATAAGGTTTCAGTTTTTCTACAATCATCTGTTCAGTCTCTTTCTTTGTCAATCCGCCAACATGAAGTTCGCCTAATACCGGAAAGTTAATATTTCCCTCATTATCCACTAAGTATTGCTGCAGAACAGGCTGAGTAGTTGTATAGTTTAAAGCCATATTACCTTGTGTAGCTACCGTCAGGTTGAAAGGTGCTGCCAGTTCGGGACTGGTACATGACACTACAATCGTCAGCAAGTCTTTGGGCATAATCTTAGCATCATACAACTGTTCGTTCTGAGTACTATACAAAACGACTTCTGCATCCTGCAAATAAGGTACTTTTTTGTAAGACTGGCAAGCTGTAAGAAGCAAAATCAACAACAGTATTAAAACATTCTTTCCGTTTAATTTTTCCATAATATATAAATTATAAGTTTAGACACCTTTCAAATACCATTCATAAAGACGCTCAATTCCTTCATCAATCTCAATCTTATGATGCCACCCTAAACTGTGTAACTTCGATACATCTGTCAACTTACGCATCGTACCGTCAGGCTTAGAACTATCCCAACGCAAATCGCCCTTAAACTGAACTTCCTTCATAATCATCCCGGCAACTTCACGGATACTGACTTCCTTGCCTGTACCCACATTGATATGACAGTTACGAATGTCTTTGTTACCCTCCCTGTAGGTATCCTTGAAATCAACGTTCAACAATACATGAACACTCGCATCAGCCATCTCTTCACTCCACAAGAACTCACGCATGGGTGTACCGGTACCCCAAAGAGTTACAGACTCAGGAGTAATGCCAAACTTAGCCAGTTTATCCAATATTTCAGTATCAGAATTACTGCCACTCACACCTTCCACAGGACGCAAGTCAAGGTCTCTGCGAGCTGCTTCCCAGTCAACTTCATTTAAACATTTTGCCAGATGAATCTTACGAATCATAGCAGGAAGGACATGACTGTTTTCCAAGTGGAAATTATCATTCGGACCATACAGGTTGGTAGGCATCACGGCGATATAGTTCGTGCCATACTGAAGATTAAAGCTTTCACACATCTTCAAGCCCGCAATCTTGGCAATGGCATAAGGTTCGTTCGTATATTCCAAAGGAGAAGTCAGCAAAGCGTCCTCCTTCATCGGCTGTGCGGCATCACGGGGATAGATACAGGTACTGCCCAGGAAAAGTAGTTTCTGTACGTTATGACGGAAACTCTCCCCTATCACATTCTGTTGAATCTGAAGATTCTGATAAATAAAGTCGGCACGGTACTGCAAGTTTGCCATAATACCACCGACATACGCAGCGGCAAGGACAACTGCATCAGGCTGTTCTTCATCAAAGAATTGTTTTACGGCTGCACCATCAAGAAGGTCCAGCTCTTTATGGGAGCGTCCTACAAGATTCGTATAGCCACGACCCTGCAAATTATTCCAGATAGCGGAACCCACCAGACCATGGTGGCCCGCTACATAGATTTTCGTATTCTTATCCATTCTTATTCTTCTTCTCTATTCATCAGTTCTTTCATGTGAAGCTTCTTCACAAACTTCATATCATGCGATACCATGATTTTTACCAGTTCGGGGAAAGAAGTCTTGGTGGGATTCCAGCCAAGTAATGTACGGGCCTTGGTAGGATCACCCAGTAACTGCTCAACTTCAGCAGGACGGAAATATTTAGGGTCGACTTCAACCAGGACTTTTCCCGTCAATACATCAATGCCTTTCTCATCCACACCTTCACCGTCCCAACGAAGTTCAATGCCGACTTCTTTAAAAGCCAGTGTCGTAAATTCACGTACAGTGTGATATTCTCCCGTAGCGATTACAAAATCTTCAGGAGTATCATGCTGAAGGATCAGCCACATACATTCAACATAGTCCCTGGCATATCCCCAGTCACGAAGTGAGTTCAGGTTTCCCAGATAAAGTTTGTCCTGAAGACCTTGTGCAATACGGGCAGCGGCCAATGTAATCTTACGGGTTACGAAAGTCTCGCCTCTACGTTCACTTTCATGATTAAAAAGGATTCCGTTTACAGCATACATGCCATAGCTTTCACGATAGTTCTTGGTTATCCAGAAACCGTATTGTTTGGCTACCCCATATGGAGAACGGGGATAGAATGGAGTGGTTTCCTTCTGTGGAACTTCCTGTACCAAACCGAATAGTTCGGAAGTGGAAGCCTGATATATCCTTGTTTTCTTTTCCATTCCAAGGATACGAACAGCTTCCAGCATACGAAGCGTACCGATGGCATCCGCTTCGGCTGTGTATTCCGGTACATCAAAAGATACTTTCACATGACTTTGAGCGGCCAAGTTATAAATTTCATCCGGTTGTACCTGCTGGATAATACGGATCAAAGAACTGGAATCTGTCATATCTCCATAATGAAGATTGACCAGACGGTCTTTTTTCATGTCACGTACCCATTCATCCAAATAAAGATGCTCGATGCGTGCGGTGTTAAAAGAAGAAGAACGACGAAGGATACCGTGTACTTCATATCCTTTTTCAATTAAAAACTCGGCTAGAAACGAACCATCCTGACCGGTGATTCCTGATATTAAAGCTACTTTTTTCATTTTATTCATTAATATTTCATACGTAAATAAATTGCGCCCCCGACCTAACGAGAGCTATTTTAAACAGTTTCCTGGACGAAATTTATTTCATGGATGTTTCATATAATATAACAATATCTTTATCAGCCATGATTTCACCTAGCCAATACGGCATATTATTTTAAATTATCGAGTATTTTTTACTTCTTTTATATAGCAATCGGATAAACAAAACAAGGTATCCTACAGATCCTCCTGCACCTTCTTCTTTCGTCCTCCGGTCTGCTCATCCATATCCCGCATCCCCGCAACGTCGAGGAACATCTTCAGTTTCCATTCCTCCGGCGTACCCTAATTGATTTTCCGGCGGACAAATTTTATCTTGTTCAAAAGACGGATATGCTTATCCGGGGAGTGACGGTTTTCCAAGACATATGCCCTTAACTCGTCACAGAAAGCGATAAAATTCTGATCGTTCTTTCCTGACATTCATTCGCTATTAATGGTATTCGTTATCTGACATCCGCTTGCCGGACAGTTTGTTTCCGTTTCTTCCTCACGGGCTATGACTGCCTCCAGCCTTCGTGCGACATCAAAGAAAGACATGGAATCATTATAGTCCACATTGTCAAAGTCATTGAGGGCATAGTGGCCCCATTCAAAGGTGTCAGGGGCAACCTTCCCACCATCGAAACAGATGTTGCCATAACTCTCCTCAAAATGCTCCAGGAACATATCACCCCATATGGAACACCCTAAACGCTTTAACCTGGGAATTGTAGTGCAGGTCGCGAACAGCCGTCACCAAATCCAATGCCATTGAATATTTAGTCTTTTGGGGAAGTTAAAGGCTGTCATCCAATCCGTCTGAATCATCATCAAAGTAACCGTCAGTCAGCAGGTCATTATCCAGAATATGCTCGAGAAAGCATTGGAGCATCTCCCCCGAAGGTATTCCGTCAAAGTCATCGATCTCTTTTTGGGAAGGGTGGATGATCGGCATATCCGATTCTATCGCCAATTCCTTCGCCTTCTTCTGGGCTTTTTTCAGGACGGAATCAAGGTGGGGATAAACAATTCCCGCAGTTCATCGGCCATCAGCAAATTCTCCTTCCGCGTTTTCTTGTCATAACACACAGAGGCCAGGAGAAGCATCTTCAGGATATCACAGGTCTAGCGGGAAGCTTTTACCACGGGGGGATTGGGCCCCACCTTGACGAACTCCCGGACCAATTCCAGTTCCTTCACGCAAAGCTTTTCCAATACCTCGGTCGGATTTGACTTGAGGTAAGAGTTGAGCTTCTCAATCAGGGAAGATTTACCCGCTAATTTACTGACAGGTACACCTAGGAAAGTAGCAATCCGGAAAAGTGACTCCCTATGGACAAGATTCAGATTGCTACAGTACGTAAACAAGGTTATGCTCATCGTCTTTTTATGGGAAACGTAGGAGAAATTCATAGTGGTTGATATTAGTAGACTTTTGTCGAACCGCAGGCATTAGCACTACTTATGTAGACAGATAAACATTACTTCTTCAATGCTTCGAGAGCTTCAGCGGCATCTTCCTCAGCAATCTGCAGCACCTGGCTACATACTCTGATGTCATTAACTACATAGAACCAAAACACTGCTCCATTTCTACGAAGTTAGCAACTTTCTTTTTCAATTCTTCTGTGATCATAATATTAACTTTGATAATTATTCAACCCACTGTTCTATTATACCTTGTTTTTGGTCTGTCTTTTGAGACCAAAAAATATATATGCAAAGTTGACACAAACCTCTTATAACCTTCTTAAGTTTCTTCATTGGAATAAGACAAAAAAATTAGAGCGACTTCACGATATCCACAAAGTTCTCCATAACGTAATCCACATCCTCCATTGTCATCTTGGTATTCAAAGGAAGAGTAATTTCGTTCTCGAACATGTGGTATGCATTAGGGAAATCTTTGATGTCAAAGCCCATCTTCTTGTAAGCCGTCATCATAGGAAGTGGCTTGTAGTGAACATTAGTAGCAATACCACGTTCTGCCATCTTCTCAATTACCTCATTTGTCTGTTCACGAGTCTTACCTAACAAACGAACAATATATAAGTGACCACTTGAAGCGTGATTCTTGCCATAATGATCCAGTACAGTTACATTTATATCAGCAAAGGCAGCATCCATTTTATCTATCATCTTCTTACGCTTTGCAAGCATCTCCGGATAACGCTCAAACTGAATAAGGCCAAGAGCGGCTACGACATCAGTCATGTTGCACTTGAACCATGGACCTACGATGTCATATTCCCATGCACCCAACTTAGTCTTAGCAAGAGCATCCTTATTCTGACCATGAAGCGACAGAAGCTGACATATACGATAGATACGCTGATTCCAATTGTTACCTTCATTCATTGATACTTTAAAATTTTTGTCCAGATTCAAATCAAGGTTGAGAACAACAGGTTCTTCTCCGAATGGTAGATGCCACGTCAATGCACCACCTTCAGCTGTTGTACAGTTCTTCACTGCATGGAAGCTGAATGATGAGAAATCTGCCATTGCTCCACACATCACCTTCTTTCCTTCTTTGATGCGATAGCCGCCAAAAGAGTGCGCACAGTCCGAACAAATTGCTACACGACCTATCTTCTTTTGAAGATCCGTCTTTGGACGGAACAAATCCTTTTTGCGCTTTACGATCTCCATCAACCGGTCGTAATCACAAGGAATACCACCTAGATCTACAGGAATAATTGCCTTGGTATTCTCTGTGATAGCAGCCTCTACTACATCATAATCCATTTCAAGACAGTCCGTCTGCACATCAACAAAAACAATCTTTGCTCCTACATGATCAACGATAGAGGCGCTTGCGGTATATGTATATGCAGGAACAATCACTTCATCTCCAGTTCTGATACCCAAAATACGCAAAGCCATCTCAGCACATGCTGTCTGTGAGTTAAGGCATACGCAGTTAGGGGTCTGAACATCTATACTATCGTTCACACCTACATATTTCGCCACAAGCTTCTCCAACTTCTTTGTTCGAGGTCCTGTTGTAATCCAACCACTTAAGATTGCATCACGAACCTCGTTTGCCTCTGCCTCCGTCATGTCAGGAGGGCTGAAAGGCACATTTCTTCTTTTCAAATCTGTACTCATTATTATTTTTTTTGAATGTATTATAACCGCTATTCTCTTTCTGTTATAATCACTTTAAATGTCTGAAAGATTAGCTTAATGTCATACCAGAAACTGGTATTCTCCACATATTCAAGATATAGCTTAATCTTCTCCTGCATGACTGCATTGATGTAGTAATCTTCCGGATCTTCCGCTTTCTCCATCAGTTCGTTCTCGTTACGGAACTTGATAGAGGCAGGATCAGTAATGCCTGGACGAACATCCAATACATGCATCTGCTCAGGAGTCCAATAGTTCACATAATAACGAACCTCAGGACGAGGCCCTACTAAACTCATGTCGCCAATGAACACATTGATTAACTGAGGGAACTCATCCAATTTGTACTTACGGATGAAGTAACCGCTACGTGTGATTCGAGGATCACGACCACCAATAGTAATGAGACTTCCTTTGTCAGCTCCCATTCTCATTGAGCGAAACTTAAAGATTCGGAAATCCCTGTTATGACGTCCCACTCTCACCTGACGGTAAAATATAGGACCTTTACTATCCAGCTTAATCCAGATAGCCATAATTAGGAATACCGGACTTAATAACAGTAATCCGCATCCGCTTGCAATAATATCAAAAAGTCGTTTCATACTTTATCATCAAATTCTAATCGCTTCAAAGTATTCCAAACAATATACCCAGTCATATTTTCTTTACATAAAACACCTTCTTCCATGCATTCCCCACCACATTCATTAACACCCAAAAAGTAGCACGAAGTGGATTCATCTCCTCAGCGGTGCGGAAAAGCGGATAATGTGCCCAGATACGCTTGTGTAGAGGCTTTGGAGTGATCGATACAGTACGACGGCGATAACGGGCCAAGTTTTCTTTCAACAGGTAGCAAGGAACTTTCTTCACTACCTTCAGCCACATCGCCGTATCATTGTTCTTCTTCACATCCTTGACCTGAATCAGCCCGATCTTCTGAGCATCATACATTACCGCCAAGCAACCAGGCCAGCAGCAAGCATACATATCAAACTCAGTCACTTTCTTGATACCCGAAACATACACGCCCAAGTTCTTACCATCCTCACTCATCTCCGTATATTCGTGATACGTAAAGGCATAGTCGTTCTCCACCATGAACTTCAACTGATGCTCCAGCTTCTCCGGAAGCCACAAATCGTCAGAATCTAAAAATGCTATCCAGCGTCCCTTAGCACGCCTGAGAGCATTATTACGAGTTATAGCCGCTCCTGATTTTTGGGGGTTACACGCGTATTTGATTCGGGGATCCAGTTCCGCAAATGGAACTACAATCTTATCTGTATTGTCTACAGAGCAATCGTCTTGAATCAACAGTTCCCAATTCTGGTAGGTTTGAGCTTGAATACTCTTTATTGTTTGGCTTATAAAATTAGCACACGCCCAAGTTGGCGTGATTATCGATACTAATCCGTAGTCTTGCATAATTTGTATTTATCTATTATACATTCGTTTCAAAATATGTAGGTCTTCGAAGATTACCAATTATCATACTAGACGGGGCTACTTATAGAAACTAAACTCCCCAGCCAGCGCACGATAGTCTAACATATAAGCTTCTCCAAGTCGAACATCTGTCAGCTCCCAACCACTGCCATAAAGTATATAACCTATGCGCAATCCGAAAAGCGAATCTCCGAAAGTGTTACCAAGGCCAAAGGGCCTTCCCACCAAGCATCTTTCAACAAACCAGTCTCACCATCTATCAGCCTGCTTAGTGTACTAAGAGGGGTAGAAATCGTTGAAGTCGCCCATCACGAGGACAAGAATATCCTCAGCTTATATTGCCTTGTACAAAGTATCGGTCTCTAATTCTCGTACTTTTCTTCCCTTCCGGTAAGCCCTTAGATAAGTCTCATACACACAAAACTGTGGGTAACACACAAGGTCTGAATCTTTAATCTCGTTGTAATAATTGTTGCTCTCCAGATGGCACATGTGTATGGCTAGTTGCTTGTCGCCTTTTGAAATCTGACATCGTATGATTGTGGCGGACCACAATGATTCTTCACGAATCTCAATTCCTGAACGTATCTGCTAACCTTCTCGTCACGCATATCCAACCGAAGTACCGTCAAAGAGTCTATCTGCTAGTTGCTGTAGGCACACTCACTACGGAGAAAGCCGTTCATACCTCGGATATGTGAAGAGTATTTCTCTTGTAGCACACTGTCGAGTTTAAGCGAACAACTGTCATGATACTCTGTTAAGTAAACAAAAGAAGGCTGTTCACACTCTATCATCGTCAGAATCTTGCGTGCTCGTTCTTCGAATCATACACAAGACCTTGACATCTCCTTCAAAGGATGAAAAAGAGTTCAAAGCACAGATATGAAACTTATGATTAGCAACAGCCATCAAAACGATGGAAAGAAGAGGAGAGACAAAATACTTCGCTACGCTTATAGTTTTACTCTTATCCAACTATCGTCATATACATCAATTACACAATCTCTATTTAACCATGGTTCCGGAGCATATACGCGCTCTGCTCTTTTGTTAAGGAAAGCACCCCACCAAGAAAAAGAACTGTTGGCAATAATAAGACTTTTACAATGTGTCATTAAGAACATATCCCAGCAACTGTTCTTTCCAGTATTACCTGTTACAAAAAGCAGATCATGACCTTTCATCATAGGAGCCAGATTTTCTCGACACCACTGTATATCATTCGAAAAGACAAAAAACGTATGGTGTTTACCGTCTGATAGTATGTCCTTTATCGCTTTCTGGTAGTACTCTACGCCACAAATACCACGGAACTCTGGTTCGTTGAGGTAGTCACCTCTGCGGACATGAATACCTACTGAATTGTTTTTTTCCATATCTTGGATGAGTTCCGCATTGTACTTATTTGGTTCTGGATGTCCAAAGACTTCCTGAAGTTTTTCTTTAATATCTGTAAAATGATGAACAGACTGCCAATACCCCTCGTAATAACAATCACCTTTGCGTTCCAATGCTTCTTTGTCGAAGGCGTAGTTCATGCTATACGAAGACACGTATTCTGTCTTTCGTAAAGGCAACAATTTACGGCCAATACGAGACAAAACATAATTAGGAATCCAATAGGATATTTTTGCCAACTGACAAAATCCAGCCACAGGCAACTTTGCCTTCGGGAATACCTTGTCAATCTCATAGCCATTATGCAGATTGATTCCCTTAAATTTCTTAAAGAAGATGGTGTGGTAATGTTGTGTATCGATATATACCTCCTCGTTAGGGTACTTATGCTTCAACGCCATGGCAAAAGCATACTGCCACATTTGATTACCGAGACCTCCTGTTATATTTATAACTTTCATTATCTGTTCGTTTTCAAATACTGACTTACCACTTTTCTGTTTACTCTTACGAAATCAAGTCTGTCTTGCAGCTTCTCTCTCGTGTTGTCAGTATAAGGCTTTGCCATCACCCCCACAATTACATCTGCAGCCTCCTGCGGATCTCGGCTGATGATAGTACTATTTCGAAGACCCTCCAACTGTTTCGCCGCATCACCCACTTGAACACTGAAAACAGGTTTACTGAGAGATAATGCCTCACGAATAATGTTTGGAGAACCCTCCTCATCGCTGGTCAACAGAAGGAATTCACACGCATTAATATAATATGCTACCTCTTGAGGTTTCACGCCACACATAATTAGCAATGAATAGTTGCCACCTAAACGCCCGACAATAGCTTCGGCAATATCTTTTCGCTTAATGCTTGTGTTGCTTACATCAGAGAATAACACATATTTTCTGTCTTTATCAAGGCCGAGATGCTCGATTGCCTCCTCTTTTGCTACAGGAAGAAAAGCACTATAGTTCACTCCTAATGACTGAACAAAACCCTTCTTCAACATTTGAGAGCTTAGGCACGTTGGCACATAGTCCATCATCTCTGCAGCCACAAAACCGCAAGCATCAAACAGACGGATGCTAAGAAACGAAGCCTTTTGATTCAAACGGATCTTCTGACGCTCCTTCCAACTCTTAGCGGTCTTCAATGCCTTAGCATGAATATCGGTTCCATGGAAGGTAATCAACTTCTTTGCACTCACCCCCATCAAAGCAAACCATATCATCAAGGCATATACACCACCAAAGTGAATATGCACAACATCATATTTCTGTGCAGCCGAACGGATTTCATACAGAGAAGATAGACTATTGCTAAAAGGCAGGAACTCCACCTCCTCAATGCGTTCATCCTGCGCTAGAACATCACGCATACGATACATGATCGGATTGCCGACCCCCTGGGCATTCTGCCGTTGGTTAGATATTAAAAGTACGTTCATTATTCTAATATCTTCTGTATTGATTTCTTTATAAATGCCAATCCTTTACAGAATGGATTTTTTTGCTGACGAGCCCATCGTTTTGCATATTCATCAAAGATAGGCTCTCCGGTGAGCTGATACATAGCCTGCATCTGAGCGATATGAAGGTTATGATAGAATGGACTAGCCATACGCCCCTCTAAATCATATATACTCCAATATGAACCTCTAAACTGAGATAATAATCCAATTAGAGTATCCAAACTTTCTTTAAGGACCTTCTTGTACACACCTCCCTCTCCGGTAGCTAATACATAATCATACAGCCCCCACCAAGAAAATATAAATCCATTCAAAACAGCCTTACGGTGTGGATATTCTAGAAGTAAGACGTTTTTTTCTCCAGAGTATTCGGTACAACCGCCTTCAGTATTGCTGAGAAGCATAAAATCAATAGCTTTCTTGGCAGCTGATAGATACTTTTCTTCTTTAAATTGAACATACGCCCTAATTAACAGCGATGCACCCTCACCTTGCGCCATGGCCCCATAAGGATTATTGGGATAGTAATATGAGAAATTATCCCATGCTCCAGTTTCCATTTGATGTGCTAAAGCCCAATCTGCGCATTGACGGAATTTAGCTTTATATTTTTCCTCATGGAATTTATAATATAAATCCAATAATCCAAAGGCAAACTGAAAAATTCCAACCGGAAAAAAGAAATGTTTTCCGTTACCAAGATCCAATGATGGCATATCTTCATTATCTACATATTGAGAAGCCATCTTGACCTTTTCCATCATGTTGTTATAGTATCCACAAATTTTATCTTTCTGAAAATATTTGCCTATACTCTGATTAACATGATAAATACTCTGTCCGGTTAGCATCAGATACCATCGCTTTATATTACTAAGAGATAATGCCATTGTATTTAGAGAACTTTTATGAATGTATAACCTTCATTTCCTCTTGTACGATAAAGTTCAAAGCCATTTCGTTCATAATAATGTATAGCTCTAGAATTATCCTGCTTGACAGAAAGAAGACAAAGTTTTCGTCCATGTTCCTTCAGTGACTTAAGGTATAACTCCATCATGCCTTGTGCATATTGTTTGCCTCTGCATTCCGGCAAGACACAGACAGAAAGAAGATCGCCTCTCTGGTCATTACTATAACACTCATACTTATCATTAACTATGGTCCAATCACTTTGTGATGGTTTATGAAAAAAGCGTGACAATAATTTACTCCATGCATATTTATTAAATATTAAAAGAAGTAATAGAGTCTTAATGCTGATCCAAAAACTATTTTCAGTCATAAAACGCGCTATTTGGTCATCCTTGTCCATATAATAACCCATACAAAAACCTACAATTTTGTGATTATCATCTTCTGCAACGACAAAAAGTTCTGGATTATCATTGAAAAATGTCTGATAGAAAACAGGTAATAAATCCTTTCCTAGCCAATTAACTTTTGAAAGCAGAGTTACATAACTATTAGGAAAACATATTGCATGAACTCTTGCAACTCCTTCAAGGTCATTCCATTTTGCAAATCTTATCATATAATCATATAAAACAATTCAACAAAAGTTCTTTGTCAAACATAGAGTAATTATTTTCTATTTTTTTTAGTTTTGAAGCATTAATCATGCAGTCTGCTAATGCATCAGAGTTTTCAATTTCACAATAATAACCATTACAACCTTGTTGTACGATATCTTTAATTACCTCGACACAGTTTGTAGATGCGACTGGACGATTAAAACATTGCGCTTCTAAAACCACGTTAGGAAAACCTTCCATACGAGATGGAAGGACAAAAACATCGCAGTACTTAAAATACACATAAGGATTACTTTGAAATCCTAGAAATTCAAAGTCTTCGTAAGCCTTTGATTTTTCTACAATTTCACGTGCATATTCTGAGGAATTTCGTCCAACTATATACATATGAGCATTTGGAATAGCCTCCTTAACTTTATTCCAAGCTTCTAACAATATATCAATTCCCTTTGAATAAGCAACATTACATACATTGAGAAAATTCACTTCATTTTTTTTGAATGGATTATGAGAATTCTCTGCAGATGAACGTATATATTCAATATCAACTGGGTTATTAATTGCCACTACTTTTTTCTGAGGAAGGCTGTAATAGTCCAAAAGTTGAGTTCTCATCTCAGCATTTTGTGCAATTATGATCTTTGCTGATTTTAACAACCACCTATTAACAGTCTTAATTATAGACATTTTTACTCCAGCTAAACCTTTTGAAAGTTTGTTCTTTGGCATATTTGGAACACGGACAACAATTTGTTGGTTAGTTAATCTAGCAGCTAAAAGCCCGACAATACTGACATGTTCTCTACTTGAAAAGAAAATACTATGATTATGCTCTTTCATAAAAGAACATAGTTTTGGGACTGAATTTAGCACGCGACTGAATCCCAAAAATGTCACATTAAATTCTGGCTCAATCCATATTAGCATTTCTCCCTTATTGGAACCCAAAACAATAAACTCCACATCAAAACCTTCTTTTCTTAATAGTCTAGCAATTGTTATTGTTACTCGTTCCGCTCCACCAGCCGAAAGATCAGGCAAAAGGAAAACCACAGAATTACATCTCATATTTATTAAATTTTTTACTAAGTTCAAACATTGCAACTAATTCCCAAAAATATGTAATTCCTGACTGGATTCCTGACGAATGAGTTTGAGAATAAGCAATAAATATTAATCCAGATATCGCTAACAGTGAAGTAATATCTTGATTATAAAATTTCACCTCTTTAAAGAAGCTTAAGCATGTCTTGATAAAATATGCAATAAACAAAGGGAATCCTATCAATCCTACTCTTGTAATTACGTCTAAAAAAGTGTTATGTTGTCCAGTATACTTTGTACAGTAGTCTGCAAAGCCACCGATTAAACAATCTGCAGAACTTAAATAACTAGACATGTGATCAAAAAGAACTAATCGACTAGAATTATCTGTTTGTGTGCTTAGTCTACCGAATTCAATTTTATCGAAATTTAAATCAAAGATTCCTCCAAATACTACACACAAAAAAGCAACAAAAAGAAATGCTGAACCACTAGTTATCTTTATTTTTTGATAAAATACAAAGAGTAAAAATAGAATAGCACATATCATTGCCATTCTTTGTTGAACACAGAAAATAGATACAAACGAGATTAAAAGTAAAAGATAACCTAAAATCCGCAATATAGATTTATCTGACCATATAAATAGACTCATTATCGGAAAAAATGTTGCTAAAAAATAGCCATTAACAACACCATTTCCATTAATACCAGAACATAATGCAGCATTACTAACTGTATCCAAACTATGAGATTGTAGATATGTTTCAATTGAATCTAAATCAGTTCCCATAAAAGAACCAATTGCCCAACCAAGCGGATGATTTAAATATTGTAATATTGTTATACTAGAATTAAATAAGCAAATACAAATAGTAATTATAATCAAGAAATTTAGTTCTTGATTTGTTTTTATAATAGATTTAAAACCAATAAATGTCGCGATTGCTAAAAAATGATAGGAAAAAAAATTCCTCCAAAAATAATCAGCAAACATATCTCCATTAATAGCACTAAATATCAACAACAATGATAAGTAGATACAGTACCACTTAAAGATTATACTATTCACTTTATTGTTTGAAAAGAACAAACCATATAAAAGCATAATACTTAGCACAAAGATTCTTATCGATATACCACCAATACCAATTTGAGCAAGAAAAAAAATGCAAATATTAATGCATATCAATAATAAAGCTCGATAGAGATTTATACCTTTTATATCTATGTCAATCATAATACTCTTTGAATCTATCAAGAAATCAAAATAATAAATGAATTTTAATTGTGTCAAGTTTAGTACACTACGTGAAACAAACTCTGAGCAAATCTCAATTATTTGAGTTATTTATAATACTCTAATAAACGATTATAACTATTTTTTATCAACTCGGGAGCGAGGCTAAGAATTGCAAGGAATTCTTTATCTTTAAAATAACTGTTTATTACGATTGTTTTATAATACATATAAGCATCACTTTGTAGTATTTTAAAATCAGATTTCCTTTCTTCTAATGGGACAGGATTCCTAAAAATGCCAAGATGAATACCATGATGAGGACGGAATTCAGGAGTGAAATATGAGTTAAAATCAAGCGATTTACAACTATTTGACTGAATTGCCATTTTTTCTGGATGCAAATTATGATTTTCTAATATTTTATACAAAAAAACCTCATCATTAGGATACATAACCTGATTAAGCCAGTCCCCTGAATAAATCTGCTTACGAATAGAAGATAAATGATCTTGAGGAATTGCAGAATAATATTCAGAAACTTTGATAAAATGCAAGCCAGTTGCTCGATACTCTATTCGACTACCAAACAAATACTTTAATATAGCCTTAGTACCTGCGTATTTGATTCTTTGACCAATACTTGACAACTTGAAAGGATTTCGTTTGTGTATTCTTCTCATGTTATCATAACATAGCCCAGTTATCCTCATGTGTTCAATATGTTGCTCGTGCAGAGGCTTTGGTTCGCGAACATAAAGCATATCGATATCAACAATATAAAGGTAGTCATATTGCAAAAAACTCAAATCCCATAAAACCCAACGTAAGCATTGGCTAATTCTTGGCGTCATTTGAGGACAATCAGAGAAACTATTTTCTATAATTTTCACATTAGAATAATTCAATGTTTCTATCTGTTTTTTTATATTCTTCGCCAAAGACCTATAAACAAAAATGACCATATCATATTCGGGATAAGCTTTATAGCAAGAATACATAAGGAATGGAATATAGGCTTGATAAGCCTCACCATATACAAATGTAGTAAGACAAACTTTCATAATGATTTCTTCATTTCAATTTTTGCAAAGATAAATGCAGTTAAAGCTCTTACACTCTGAGTTAAAAGCGAGCATACAGCAACACCTATATAGCTGTAATAAATTGCCCCAAAAACTCCGAAGAAAAGGCCCAAAATTGTTGTTCCTATTACAATGTTTCTTAATATTGAGTCTTTACCTTGAATTGCTAAGTAGTTGGTTCCGTATACATTAAACACACTAATTGCAAGAGGAGTAAAAGAAACAATTCTTAAAACAGTTATCGTCTCACTAAAAGCATCACCTAAAAATAACTGAACCAAAAGGTCTGATCCGAAAAAGAAAAATATACTAATTAGAAAACCAATTAATATAGATACAATAGCATATACGCTATGCTTATCCATCCTTCTAGATAAAAAAGGATAAAACACTCTAGAGAATAGCATAGTTATTCTATATGCTATACCTGTAAATTTGGCGCCACCACTATATATTCCTGTCGCACAAGTCCCATTATATGCACCCAACAATAACACATTAAGATTTGTATAAATAGTTGGCAAGAAAAGACTTATAAACATGTTAAACCCTTTTTTAATTCTAGCCATTACTGAATAAAAAGAAGGAATAGACAGATTAAGCCCATATTTTCTAAAAATAATTATCCAACATAGAAATGAGGCAACCAAAGTTCCTGCAGAAGTTAATAATGGTTGAATAAAATAGTCTTTCGGACTATGTATAAATATAAAAACTGATAAAGTAAATACTAAATTCGACACTAAATTTACAAGGGTTATAAATTTCATATCTTCGATAGCTTGAAAATACCAATCAAGCATAAATGCATATCCTACAAGGATTGTCGAGGTTGATAAAATAATAATACGATTCTCATAAAGATAAGGTACAAAGGTAATACCAAGAAATATAAGAGTAAATGATAGCACCAACAGGATAATTCTGGCTAACATGGTTTCCATAACTATCATATTGATTAATGGTTTATCATTTTTGTTTCTTGCTATTTCTTTTACTGTTGTATAATTAAATCCATAATCAATCAGAGTCTGAAAATAGGCAATTACAGAAGTTCCTACAGCAAGTAAACCAAAAGCATCAACTCCGACAACACGTGCTAAATATGGAAGTGTAATCAATGGAAATATGTAATTTGCTACTTGCAGCAAGGAAAGATAAGATAAATTTTTCATCACATTCTTTCCTTCTGGATTCTTTAATGAATATAAATATCGTTTTACGTTAATACTCATGTATAATTTGGGTATTTGCATTATATACTGCAGGTAACCGATTCGATCAGTAGCTTCTCGCCTTTTACCTGCATAATAATTAAATATGCGAATCAGTATTTGATTCATTAGTTAAAAATTAGAGTAATCAATGTGATGGCGATCTTTCCCATGGTATGTATCAAAAGCCCGGATGTAAATCTGAACCTTCATCGCTTTTTGAATACCTATTTTTTCATTCAACCAGTTGAATAATGCTTCAATGGGCTGCCTGACTTTAGAGACTGCAGTTGAAAACAAGTCTCTTGCAGCTTTCTCCCTTTGAGTTACTTCAGATAATTCTCCTTTAATAACTTTTGCAGGAGTAAATAGCGAGAGTTTTTTTGCATTCTTGCGTCTCTTTATAAAATGGTATATCCGAATATATTTTATTGGCATATATTCCTCTATTGTTCAGATTTCCCACACATTCTCTTTTGAATACTGTGGAGTCATTTTCATCCGCAGCGGAAAGTATGAGCATTTCAGGAAAAGGTATAGTTCTTTTTCTACGGAAAGCCACTGCATAGAGTTTTAGTCCGAAGTAATACATGTTCTTTGTTGAACAATAATCCTTTGGAAGTAATCTCAGTGGCCACCTTTCCTACTTTGTTCTTTCCCACACAAGTAATGATAGGCATTGAGTCAACTAATGATTTCATACTGTCACAATCTTGAGGTCTGAATGAATGGATTAACTGCCTGACAAGTTCAGTGATTGCTTCCGGCATTAAATTCAATCTATAATTGAATGTTTGGTAAGAAGGCAAATCAGAGAACCATGAAAGCAGGTATTCCTTGGCAAAAGTATGTATGTCTTTGATTTTAAAGTATTACTGATAAGCTCCGCAGAACAGATATACAGTAAGCAGTTCCTAATCGATAAAGATTGGATGATTGTTATTACTGACCTCTGGCAGTAGAACCGCAGTGAAGACTCGTAAACATCGCAGATATACATATATATTTTTATAAGTTTTAATTCTTTCTCCTTGGGAATCATTATTAGAGCAATGAGTGGTTTTATCCTTATAGCGCACTGACTTTCAAGGAGATAAAAACATCCAATGAGATAATTAACTAAATAATAATATTTTAACAAGCGAAAAGAGAGATAATTCTCAACTGCTGATTCGCATAAAATATTAATAATTAGTACCGTAATATTTTGCATACCATTCTGCAAAAGAACGTAAACCTTCACGAAGGGTTGTGTTAGGCTTAAACCCAAAGTCTTGTTCTAGAGGTTGCGTATCAGCAAAGGTCACTGGAACATCTCCTGGTTGCATAGGTACTAGCTCCTTGTGAACCTCGAAATCATAATCCAGAGGGAGAACTTTGGCTCGAATTAACTCATCCTGAAGGATGGTGACGAAATCGAGTAGATTTTCTGGATTGTTATTACCGATATTATAAACCTTATATGGAGGGATAGGAAGACCATCTTCACCGTTCTCTTTCTTGGGTGCATGCTGCATGACACGAACTACGCTCTCGACAATATCGTCGATATAGGTAAAGTCGCGTTTGCAATTTCCGTAGTTGAATATCTGAATGGTCTTACCTTCACGTAGTTTGTTGGTGAATCCAAAGTATGCCATATCAGGACGACCAGCAGGACCATAAACTGTAAAGAAACGGAGGCCTGTTGATGGGATGTTGTAGAGCTTTGAATAAGCATGAGCCATCAACTCATTGCTCTTCTTGGTAGCAGCATAAAGGCTGACAGGATTGTCGACTTTATCATCTGTTGAATATGGCACCTTCTTGCTTGATCCATAGACTGATGATGATGATGCATATACCAAATGTTCTACCTCATGATGGCGACAAGCTTCAAGAATGTTGTAAAAACCTATAAGATTGCTTTCAACATAAGCATCTGGATTGGTGATAGAATAACGAACACCTGCCTGTGCTGCGAGATTCACTACTACCGCAATATTGTTTTCTATGAAAATCTTTTCTACTGCTGTCTTATCTGAAATAGATGCATGCACAAACTCCCAATCTCGATTAAGAGCTTCTATTTCCTTTAGGCGCTCATACTTGATGTTAATATCATAGTAATCGGTAATGGAATCAATACCGATTACTATGATATTCTGTATATCCTTGAATAGACGTTTGACAAGATTCGAACCGATGAATCCTGCAGCACCAGTAACAAGAACAGTCTTGCCTTCAAGATTGATATTATACTCTACCATATTAGTCACGTTTAAAGATGTCTCGTGTGTAAACTTTCTCTACAACATCATCAAGACACGAATCGTAACGATTGGCAATAATTGCCTTTGACTTCTGCTTGAACTCTTCGAGGTTGTTTACAACCTGTGATCCAAAGAAAGAAGTACCATTTTCAAGAGTTGGTTCGTAAATAACAATCTCGGCACCCTTTGCCTTGATACGCTTCATAATCCCTTGAATGGCACTCTGACGGAAATTATCAGAATTGGACTTCATGGTCAGACGATATACGCCAATGGTTATTTTTTGCTCTTTCTGGGCATCCCATGAACAGGATGCGGTATAATACCCTGCTTTACGCAGCACTTGATCTGCGATGAAGTCTTTTCTTGTACGGTTACTTTCTACAATAGCACTCATCATGTTCTGAGGTACATCCTGATAATTGGCTAACAGTTGCTTCGTATCTTTAGGCAGACAATAACCACCATAACCAAAACTAGGATTATTATAGTGTGTTCCAATACGAGGGTCCAAACCAACACCCTGGATTATCGACTGGGAATCCAGACCTTTCATCTCCGCATAAGTATCCAATTCATTAAAATAACTGACACGCAAAGCGAGATAGGTATTAGCAAACAGTTTAACAGCTTCCGCCTCCTTTATACCCATAAAAAGTGTAGGAATATCTTCCTTGATTGCTCCCTCTTGAAGTAATGCAGCGAAAATATGTGCAGCTTTCTCTAGGACGGGAACATCAGCAATGGACTTAATAGCTTCATTTTCCTCGTCAAACTGCTCGCCATCAATCAGTTTTGGATAGCCAACAATAATACGACTTGGATATAAATTATCGTAAAGAGCCATACTCTCACGAAGAAACTCTG
>OGDN01001840.1_pt1 | contig 31137 bp, 33 predicted proteins | sample 1570271 | NCBI WGS metagenome assembly OGDN01 (sample SAMEA4384481, study PRJEB24528) | human gut metagenome | reverse complement strand
AGCAAGCTCCCACGGTCATCTTATACAATCATTTCTGCATGGCTGAACTGTTACAAACTGAGATTAAAATCAGATTGTCAAAAGTTATATAAGGTTATATAATGGTTTTAAAGTTATATATAGTTATATAAGAATTCAAAAGTTATATATAGTTATATAAGAAAGCAAAAGTTATATAAACTTATATATGAGGTGAGCCATGAACAATCCTTTTACTCTGTCTTTCGGGAAAAAACCAGTGCAATATATTTCCCGTATTACACAGACTAATGAAATTATTGATAATTTTAATGCCGAGCTTCCATCCAACCAGATCTATATGATTACAGGTGTCCGCGGTTCCGGCAAAACGGTTATGATGACCAATATTTCCACAGAACTAGGCCAGCTTTCCAATTGGATTACTGTGGAACTGAATCCTACACGGGATTTACTGCAAAGCCTTGCGGCCAAGATATACAGCATTCCGGATCTGCATGAATGTTTCATAAAGGCAAAGCTTGATTTTTCCGCATTCGGATTGGGCGTATCCATTGAACATGCTCCACCGGTTACCGATATTGAGGATGTCCTTATGCATATGTTAAGCCATATCCAAAAACTGGGAAAACGTCTTCTGATTACTATTGATGAAGTAACCAACTCTGAAAACATAAAAATTTTCACCAGTTCTTTTCAGATTTTTCTCAGGGAAGATTATCCGATTTTCCTTTTGATGACCGGATTATATGAAAACATCTACGAATTGCAGAACGACAAGGCCCTCACCTTTTTATACCGCGCTCCCAAGTTAATTTTAGAGCCTTTAAATTATACTGCAGTCCGCAAAAGTTATGCTGATATTTTTCAGATTGATCTGGAAACCGCAGAGAAAATGACCTCCCTTACCAAAGGCTATCCATTTGCCTATCAGGTGCTGGGATATCTATACTGGCTTCACAGGGATACAAAATCTCTGGAAGAAATCTTACCAGAGTATGACCAGTATCTGGAAGAATATGTATATAGCAAAATATGGTCTGAACTGTCCGAACTGGATAAGAAAATTCTAATCGAAATTGCGACAAGTGGAGAATATCGAATCAAAAATATCCGGGAACGGCTGGGGATGAGATCAGAGTTATTTTCTGTCTACCGGGAACGATTAAAGCGAAAAGGTGTTATTGACACCCGAGAATATGGAAAAATTTTCATGGCTCTGCCCCGCTTTGCTGAATTTGTAAAAGTGCAGTTACTGTAAACAGACAGGGCATTCCCGCAGGAATGCCCTGATTCTTATTCCATATGCTTCTTCCTTCTGGCTTTTCTTACCCGTACACCTGTAAAGCTCCGTAATAAACCGCAATTCTACCTTTATCCTGCACAAAGGCTGCAACATCATCGGGAGCATACCGCAGCAGATAATAATCCATATCATGAAGAAGGTAATAAATTTCCTTAATATAAGTGACATCATGTGTCTCTTTTGCCTGACGTGTGTTCTCGATCAACTGATTAAGATCCGCGGTAAGCATATCATTCTTAAGCAATCCCTTCATCTCTTCCATCAACGCGATAAAGTTATCCGCATCAAAACGGTTGTAGGCATATACCGGCTGACCGTGCTCTTCCTCATATTGCTGATAAGCCTTCCAGTAGGAGTCCATATCCGTGATCTCTTCGGCATTCTGTGAATACTCCTTCCATGCATCCACTGCTTCCTGCTCCAGCGAATAACCAATCTGGATGTCTCCCTTCTGATCGACATAATTCCAGTAAAGATCCTCCGGATCTGCCATTCTTTCAAACAACCGGTCATACAGGAAACTATATTCCATTGCCAGATTGGCAACCTTAATATTCTCGGTAAGCCGCGCAATGTCCTCTTCCGACATTCCCTGAAGGCAGGCATTCCGCCGCTCCAGAACCGTTTCTTTCGAAGGAACATCCGCATCTTCTTTGAGCAGATCGTCGTCGGCTCCTTTCAGCAATTCCTCTGCCCCGCTCTTTGGTCCAACCCACACGGTCTGCAGAATCTCTTCAAAGGCAGGCTCCAGTACCTTCCAATCCTTCAGAGACGGACTTGCTGTAATCAGATACGTTCCACCGCTCACATCGTTTTCCGGATGATTCAATGTAATCGTCAGCCACAACGACGAATCCAGTTCTTCTGTATATCGCCATCCGGTGATCCCATTCTCCAGCTTCAATTCGTCTATCGTCACGCCGGTTCCACACATACCAAACGGCGCCTGGTATCCCAGCACAAAGATATCCTCCGGATAATCCTTCTGCCAAAAACGGATCGCACAGGAATACAGATTATCTTCTTTTTCCAGATCCTCTTCTGATAAAATCCGGTACTCCCAGTCCTCAGGCAGAACAATCGAAAGATAAAACTCATCCGAACGATAGACAACATTTCTTGACATACTATCCGCATCTACACCGGCTGCTTCCTGATCGTCTCCGGAAAGTGTTGTCCCGACTGCATTCGTTTCTTCGGCGGCCTGCTTTTCCTCTTCCTGCATCATTGATTCGCTTTCTGTTGCATCCGTACTCTTCGTATCCTCTGCAGGATTGGAAGAATTTCCGCATGCCGTCAGCATGCAGATTGAAGTCATCACTACCAGCATTGAGCACAAAATCTTTCTCTTCATCACAGTCTCCTTTCCGCGAATACTATAACCCTACCGTTATGCCAATCCCCGGTCTTCCTTGAGCATCTTCCATCCTAAAGTGCCTGAATATCCTGCACCAGCTCGTTTACTTCTTCGTCTGTCGTGGACCAGCTTGTACAGAAGCGCACCACGCTGCGTCCATCCGGCAGCACTCCATCCAGCTCAAAAATATATTTCTGCGAAAGCTTTTCTTCCTGCTCCTTCGACAAAATCACAAACTGCTGGTTCGTGTAGCTTCCCATGTATTCCGGGATCTCTTTCTTGTGAAAGGCTTCCTTAATCCGCATTGCCTGCTCATCTGCCTTTTTCGTAATCGTGAAATAGGTTCCGTCCTTCAAAAGCGTGTAGAACTGCAATCCCAGCAGCCATCCCTTTGCAAGAACTGCGCCATTCTGTTTCATATAGGTTTTAAAATGACGCTTCAGCTCCTCATTCACCAGAATAACGGCTTCCCCAAACATCGCACCACACTTGGTTCCTCCAATATAAAACACATCCGTAAGCTCTGCCAGATCCTTTAAGGTTACATCATTCACCGATGCGCCCAGTCCGTATCCCATTCTCGCGCCATCCACGAACAGGTACATTCCATATTCCTTACATACCCGGTGAAGCTCCTGTAATTCTTTTAACGAATAAATCGTTCCATATTCCGTTGGAAATGAAATATATACCAATTTCGGTTCAGTCAGATATTCTGCCTCTCCGTGCTCAAAATAGGAAGAAGCACATTCCCGCACCTGCTGCGCCGTGATCTTACCTTCCGTTGACGGAAGTTCAATAATCTTATGTCCGGTGTTTTCAATGGAACCGGCTTCATGGCAGTTGATATGTCCTGTTTTCGGACAAACGACACTCTGGATCGGATTCAGTGCAGCGGCACACACCACAAAATTCGCCTGTGTTGCTCCCGGGAAAAAATATATGGCCGGATCTTCCCTGCCAATCAGCTTTTTAATCTCTTCGGCAGCTTTCGTACACCATTCATCTGCTCCGTATCCCGGATAATTGTTTGCCTGATCGGCCTTCATTGCTTCATAAATACTCTCATGCGCGGCATGGTTGTAATCATTATTAAAACGTATCATCTCTTGTCTCCTCTCTGTTAATCAAGTGGGCTATGTTGCTTTCCTTTCACAATTTTGGTTTTAAAAATAATTAATTCATAATCCGTGGGGCTAGGACACCAGTTTTCCTAAATCATACAACTCATCCGGGCAAATATCCTGACCATCAGGCCATACGACCGTAAAACCATCCGTAGTAACCTTCTTAAAATATTCAAGTATCCGCAGCTTTCCATACCATTCTCCCTGAATATAAGGCTCTACATCAAAATATTTTTTTTCTCCATTATCAAATTCTACTAATATCTGATAAGCACATACTGCTTCCACTTTAACTGCCGTTGGACGTAACATAATTCCACCTCCTACCGTAAAGGTTCAATTTTGAAATAGCCATCTCCATGACTTAACAGTTGCCAGTTTGCATTCAATTCTTCCTCATGAATTGCCATCCACGCTAATAATAATTTCATTTGTTTATTCGGAAGTTTTCCTTCTAAAACTTCTCCATCTATTCCAACAACAACTTCCTCATTTCCATAAATTGCATGTATATGAGGCTTGTTATGTCTTCCACCTTTTTCACTTTGCATTCTTACAATAATTCCAAAAAACATAGATAAAGCTGGCATACCTTTCCCCTCCTTTATACATACCATACCACATAACCCCCACTAAAAAAATAGTAAAGTTTACCCTGTGCAGAACAACAAAATAAAGAGTTCGCTTGCGAACTCTCAGACTGTAGACAAAGTCCCGCACTCTTGTGCGGGACTTTGTCTACAGTCTGGGCTCTGGGATGTAAATCCCAGAGCTGCTTTGTCTACAGTCTGAAGCCGGTTCCTAGGAACCGGCTTAATTACACTACATTAAATCATATCATAATCATAACTATCCAGAACCCCATTCGTAAAACCACTGCTAACGCAGCTTAGGTTTATCTCATGTGGTTACTTAGCCACCTTCGCATTCGGATAAATCTTCGCCATTTTCGCATCATCGTAATGCTCATCTGCCCACTGCTGCCAGGAGCTTTCTGCTGCGATGCCCTTACTGCGTTCATCATAACGGACAAGTGCCACACAGGAAACTGCCACATTGCAGCACATAAACACAATCAGTACCCATGTCAGAAGCTTGCCTGCTTTCATCGGGATCTTCTCGATCCACCTGGCGGCAAAGGGATAAATCTTCTTAAACCATACAACCGCAGCGATGCCCCAGAAAAAGCAATACAGCAGGTTGATTCGTCCTCCCAGGTTAAACGGAAGCTTACTGTAATCCCAGAACACCTTGCCAAATACCATCTCCGTAAACACACTGCACAGATATTCATAGCCACCGCCAAGCAGGGTTCCTACTCCAAACAAAAATCCATCACTGCGATCCTTATATCGATAAAGCATTGCTGTTCCAAGTGCAATGGCAAGTCCCCAGACAATGCTGAAGGGTCCCCAGACCACACTGCTCCGGCTCATCCAGACTCCGGCCGTGATCCGGCAGAAGATCGTTTCTGTAATATCTCCCAGGAAAGCACCCACGAAGAACAGCATCACCACCTTATAGAACCCGCAGCCTGCCGCAAACACCTTCGCTCCGGCCATCTCACCGGCAGCTTCTGCATGTGTTGTCCTGACCGCTTTGGGGTAAGCCTTATTGATTCGCCGGTCAATAATTCCGGTAATGGTCTTGCGCAGGCGGAAGCTTACCTTGTCAAGCTGTTCATTGGCAGCCTCCCACTGTGCCAGATATTTTCCTCTTCCTTTTAACAGGATATAAGAGGCCAGTACATCCACTGCCAGCGCAATCATCAGCACCAGAAGCAGTATTTTCATAAGAAGAGACGGGAATAAGGAAATCAGCTGCAGCACCAGTCCATTGCCCCAGCGCACGGTCACAAATCCCAGAAAGCCCCAGCAAAGAGACATCGGTAAACAGATATAGCCATCCAGGTTCCACTTCATGTTGGAGTAATTCCACCAACGCTCCCTGAAGGCCCTTTCGATCAGATGACCGGCTACCCATTCCACAGCCGTTGCATATACGGTTGCAAAAAGGAACAGCCACGGTCCCGACATTTCCCGTAAGCCCACGGACATCAGCACCGCTGCAATACCGTAAATCACGCAGAACGGACCATTCACCAGTCCGCGGTTTGCAAATTTCCGCTGCTTGCAGGCTGCCAGTACCACTTCAAAAATCCATCCAAGAAACGAGTAAATGTAAAACAGCCACAAAATTTCATAAACCGAATAATGTTCCATCTTATTTGTCTCCTTTTTCGTATGCTTTACCACTATACGAATGGCATAATTGAACAATTAGTAACTGTTCAGTACCTTCACAGTTACGATGCAAAATCCATTCCAAATCGGCTTCGCCGATGGGATTTTGCATTACTGAATCATTTTCTTACGGTCTCAGCAGTAAATGCTTCGACCTGTACTGAATAGTTACAACAATTACAGTAATTATTCACAGTTCACTTCCCGGAGCTGAGCCTTCGCCGCATTCACATATCGCTGTGCATTATTCCCCGTTTCCCTGATTTCCTCCGGAGTCAGGCTGCGGATCACCTTCGCCGGATTGCCAAAGGCAAGGCTTCCATCCGGAATGTGTGTATTCTGTGTCACAAGAGCTCCCGCACCAATGATGCAGTTGTCCCCAATCACTGCTCCGTTCAGAATAATAGCTCCCATTCCAATGAGAGTGTTGCTTCCAACCGTACAGCCATGAACAATGGCTCCATGTCCGATCGTCACATCATCCCCAATGCTCACCGGATAGCCGGAGCTCACATGCACCACAGCATTGTCCTGTACATTCGTCCTGCTGCCAATGGCAATCTGATTGGAATCGCCACGGATCGTTGCATTGTACCAGATACCCGAGTCTTCTCCAATTGTGATATTTCCTTTGATAACTGCACCCTCTGCCACATAGTAAGCCATGGTTTGTCCTCCTGATCCAATCTGATTTCTTTCTTATCGTATCACGGACTGAAACAGATCTCAATTCACATTGTTAATTTTCTATTGCCTGTTATCCATCCGCCAATTATCCTCAGAAATTTTCTTGTAAACCGATACGATTCTATGTCATAATAATTAAGTTGTCGTGTTAAAAATTTTACGAGGGAATAAAGGGAAAATGTCAGAAAAAATTGCAAGTATTAACAGTGTTGTAAACAGCTTCATCTGGGGTGTTCCCGCCATGATCTGCATCATCGGCGTCGGCATCCTTTTAACCGTCAGAACGAGATGTATTCAGGTGCGCAAATTTGGCGTTGCCATGAAAAACACCATTGGAAAGATTTTTGACAAAACGCAGGCCAGGGATGGCTCTATGAGTCCCTTTCAGGCTGTATGTACGGCTCTTGCCGGAACCGTCGGAACCGGAAATATCGCAGGCGTTGCCGGTGCCATCGCACTTGGCGGACCGGGTGCCATTTTCTGGATGTGGTGTTCCGCATTCTTAGGCATGTGTACCAAGTTTTCTGAAGTAACTCTCGCCATCCATTTCCGTGAAAAAAATAAAAACGGCGAATACGTTGGCGGACCTATGTATTACATTAAAAACGGCCTGTCTAAAAAATGGCATTTCCTGGCTGTCTTTTATGCGGTCTTCGGTGTACTGACCGTCTTCGGAACCGGTAATGCGACTCAGGTAAATACCATTGTTTCTTCTGTAAATACCGCACTTATGAATTTTAATATTTTAAAGGGCGAACCCAGCAGCAATGTTAACCTGATCTTCGGCATCTTTATCGCCGCACTGGTTGCCATGGTACTGCTTGGCGGAATCAAGCGAATCGGACAGGTATCTGAAAAGCTCGTCCCTTTTATGGCAGTTCTGTATGTCATCCTTGCCTTGGGCGTAATTATCCTGAACATCCAACGCGTACCCGGAGTCTTTGCCCAGATTGTGAGTGGTGCCTTTACCCCCAGAGCAGCAACCGGCGGTATCATCGGATCGATGTTCCTTAGTATGAAAAAGGGGGTTTCAAGAGGAATCTTCTCCAACGAAGCCGGTCTTGGTACCGGATCCATCGCCCATGCCTGTGCCGATACTGACAATGCGGTTCACCAGGGTATGTTTGGAATTTTTGAAGTTTTCATGGATACCATTGTAATCTGTACCCTGACAGGACTCGTCATTCTGCTTGCCGCTCCGAATATTTCCTATGGACTGGCAGCCGGTGCAGAATTAACCATCTCCGGCTTTACGGCAACCTATGGCGGCTGGGTATCCATCCTCACAGCGATTGCCATGTGCTGCTTCGCATTCAGCACCATTATCGGATGGGGCTTATACGGCTCCCGCTGCATCGAGTTCCTCGGCGGTGAAAAGTTCGTCCGCCCGTTCCTCGTGGTATATTCCTTCGTTTCCATCGTTGGTGCTACCATGAACCTTGGACTACTTTGGGACATCTCCGATACCTTCAACGGACTTATGGCAGTCCCCAACCTGATTGCCCTGCTCATGCTTTCCGGTCATGTAAAGAAGCTTGCCATAGAAGTCGATCAGGCCGAAAAGGACGGCACAATTTAGGATCATAGGATCATAGGATCATCTTTTTGCAGGCAAAATCACATTTTCTCCACCGGCAGCTAACGTCTGGGTGCGTTCGAACGCGAATGCATCCAGATGTTCAATATTCCTTGGTGATCTGATCCTGAATTCCATACTGCTTCTTAAATGTTTCAAGATCCTCAAAGCCTCGAATCAGCATCACTTCCCTGAATTCGCCTGTATGCAGATTCTTAAATCCTGCAACCTGCTCTCCATTACAGATACTTGCCTTAATCAGAGGCTTTTCATTTTCTTTATCATAGGTATGCAGAATGAGTTTTTTCTTAAACAGTGCCATGGTCTTTCTTTCCTTCCCCAGCCTGCCGGTCATTGCCAACCATAAGGAATTGATTTTCCTTTCTTATAACTGCTCCTACCCGGATATTAATAAGACCATTATCAATTGGAATGGTGCAGTCGGATGGGGGATTTGCCGTCTGTTTGCTTCGATCCTGCCATAACACAAAATCAATCTTCTTAGCATCAGATATCTCTAGATCGGAGAATTTCTGATTAAATAAAGTCAGGATCATCTGTCCTTCATCAGAATGTAAATATTCGTAAAACCTCTTTTTGTACAAATCGTATCTCTGCACACATGCACTTTCACGGTTTTTATGTCCTGATGCCGGTATGCAAAGTCCAAAATGCTCCTTCGTAACCACACTATCCCAAATCGGATTCTCCGGCTGCAGCATATGTAACATTTTACTCGAAAAAGACATTTCAAAGGTATTCTGTATCCCCAGTATCCGATCAAATATCTCCTGAAAAGTGACGTTATTTTGATCTGCTTTCAATTCCTCAAGCAGCTGAAAATAACCACTTGCAAATTCATCACTGTAAAATTTCCGCATCTGATAAAATTTTCTGAATACATCCTGATAATGTGCATCTTCTGCCACATTGGTAGAATACAGATTATTAAGCAAATAACAGTAATCATTGATTCCTGCCTGCAGGCCAGGCTTGTCTAATATTTCAAGAATTGTTTGTTTTGTGAGCATAGTATATTTCTCCCTAATAGCCAGTATGACCTATTAATATCTCCATGTTCTATTGTTTACAATATCGCAATTCACCTGTTTGGTATAATTACCTTACTTTACCATCTGTCCCAATATATCCTATAAATTATTAGGAGATAAAAATTCACTCCATATTTTCCACCCTATCTTATTCACATCCAACGTTCCAGCCGGATTTCTCTTTCCCCACTGGCCTCCATTACTTCCACTTGTAGATGGTAATTGAACTCCTCTAAGCATTGGATAGTGTTTTATAAATGTAGCATATGCTCTTTTTCCCGGCAAACCTATTCTCTTGATGTTAGGATATCTTAATAATAATTCTTCAATATTGTTAAGTTCTTCAGATATAATGTCTACATCTCTACTCGTCTTCTTCATCCCCCTTCTATTCACACGAATTCCTGATGCATAAATATCCCATAAGGCAATCTGAGAATTCTTTAATAATTGTATTTTATCACTGTCAGATAAAGGAAAACTACATCCCATATATTGAGACAGGAACTGCCAAAAACAATTACCTCTATCTGCATAATAAAATTTAGTTTCTAATGATTTTTTACCAGGAAGTGTGCCCAATATTAAATACTTTGAGTCTTGAAAAATAATTGGATCAAATCCATATATTTTACTATCATCCATTCATTAATCCTCCATTTCAAAAATCGTATATTTTATACAACTCGTGCATCTTCATTTTAAATGCTTTATTTAACGCAGCAAAATTGCAGCTACTGCAATAATACACCCAAAGATACCTATGACATTGGAAGAAAATGCATATATCTTATTACTATCCGTTTCTTTATAAAATACTCTCCCTGCTTGAACTAAGGTTCCAGCTAGAAAACAAATAGGAATTGCCAATACAATTTCTTTCATAGAACCAATAATGTTAATTGCCCGAATAATCCGCAGCATACAACGTACAATTATATACATCCCTATTATCCATAAAATCAATCCCAAAGTTTCAACTACTGTAGAGATGATCGAGGAAAGAACATTCTCATAAAGTTTATCTGATACAGTATATTTTTTGCTGATCTTTATTGGAAAAAAAGCAATATTTAGAGCAAGCTTCCACCTCGGATAACTTTTTTCTTTTGTCTCAAATGTTACTATATTCGCTTTCTGTTTTTCTTCTTCAATTCTCTTCAAAGCTCTATAATATGCTTCTTCCTGAATATCAATGAGCCTATCTTCTGATAGATCAAGTAGTTTTACATTCCCTATATCTTCTTTATCTTTTTTCTTATGTGAATTTTTCCCCATAATTTCCCCCCTCTACACATATATTTTCAAACACTATACTCACTACTGCAATCTAACTTATATCTACATCTTTTATCTAATTTAATCCATTTCCTATCCATAGGAAGTTTTCCTTCGACCCAGCATCGTTTTATTTGAGAGAAATGAAAAGTATATAATTTGTTTTTCTCATCCCAATAACCCAATATTATCTCATCAAAGTTTTCCTTCCCTACCTCCATATTCCTTTCATGTAATAAAAACTCCATTTTAACTCGCTTTGAACAATTTGCATCAACTACGACAGTATAAGCTTCATCTGACCCCAAATGTACAACACGATTGTCATTCCCAGTTTTTTGGACCTGTGTAAATTCCTTTATTATCTGCCCATCATTACATGCATACAGATTCACATCACGAACTATTCTTGATATACCGCTTGTATTAATTATATCAAGCCATACTGGTATATGCATAAACAGTCCCTGGTCCTGCGGACTTTCATAGAAGCCCCATGGCCTGTTCATTGCACTTTCTGAATATACAACCCGTGCATACAATGAAATTTTCCCACTAGATTGCATCTTTTTATTTAACCAGATCCCTAATAATGTACCTAATACACCTATAATGGATCCAAACAATGCTGCTCCAGCGGAAATTAAAGTTGCTTGTAGATTTATATCCATTGTTTTATACCTCATCGCTCAATTTATCTATTTTGGACTCCTTGATAATACTAATCACTATTATGTAATAATCCTAACATAATTTTTTACAAATAAAAGTATCTTGTCAATTTTTCATTTATTTTTGTCACTTTTATGATTATAAACGCATTTTCTCCAGCACATGTAGCAAACACCTTTTCGTGTATATAAGACTCCTTTTTCTGCTACGTTTTTATCACATAAAAATCGTTACCCATGGTGTCTGTTGCCGATACCCCTTATCAGTCTCAAAAGTAGAGCCTCCGGAAGTAATATACTCCTGCGCTTCCTTCTAGCTTCTTAACCACTGTAGGCTTTGGCTTTCTTCCTGTCATCGGAATCCCCTCCTTCCACATTTTTTGCATAATAAAAGGACCATACATTTCTGCACAATCCCTTCTACAAATTACAATATTCCATTATAAAGCAAATCCATTTGCTCTACGAAACATCCCCATTCCGGGTTTATTCTTTTATCCCCAGCCGTCAAATAATACTGGTACTTATATAATATTCTCAAAGCCTTGTTATCATATCGACCTGTTTTGTATAAATAATATATCAGTTCATACATCTGAACGATCTGCATGTCATCCAAACCAGTCAACAACTTAGCAGCATCCTTAATCAGCCTTACCGGCAACGCATCATTAGCCGCAAAATATAGAAACTGCTTAACAGCCATAAATGATAAAGACCTTACCTCGCCTCGATCCTTAGCATTATCTCTTGTAGGATTATATAAAGAATGAACAGCAATTTTGTTAATATATGTATTTCGCAATGCCTCTTCCAAACCGCTTAATTCCGAATCATAATGAATCCTAAGCTTCGAAGGGATACAACTTGTCTGTTCATCTGCGTATTCTTTGACACTATCAGCGACAAACTCGTCATACACCGATTCATGTATTGCCAATCCAGTAAACTCACTTAACAACGGTATAAGCCAGCATTCCTTAAAGTCTGTAAATGAATACGCTCTTACCTTTGCTACCTCACTCCTGTCAGGAGGAATAAAGAAATTAGCATCCAAAAATACCTTCTGTCCAGGATTTTGTATTATGCTCTGAAAAGCCGGATTGACCTCTTTTGTATCTACCTTCATTAGTCATCCCCGCTTTCGAAAAAATCCTTCAGTTCATCATCAATCTCTGCGTCCATACATAATCCGTAATCTTCTGGTTTTTTGTCAAACATTGCTAATGTACGAACAAATTCATCATCATCAATTAATCCATCTTCATAATTGCTGATAATTGTTTCTATTACTCTATTGGACACCCCCACAGTTTTCGTTTTCTTATTCAACAATTCTGATATCTCAGAATCAATATTTTTCAAAAGTCTTCTATATATCCCGTCTTCGCCTCTACAATCAACCGCATACAATTTATCGTATTGATTTACATCTATATATCCCTCTTCGAACAATCTATTTATTATTGCCTGAAAAGGAAGCCACCAATCACATTGCATTCTTGCAATAAAACGCAACGCTCTATTATCAGAAACATCCCTCATATTTGAACTACCAAATGCATTCATCACAGCATCTTTCAGAGCCTCAGCCGGAAGTAATAGCTCAGCTGCAAATCTGTCAGCCTGTTTTTCCGTAACTTTATCCTCATAGTCAATCTCGGGAGTATATGCTTTTCCAGACTTCGTAGTATAATGATATATTTCATGGGCTATAGCAAATATTTGTTCATCATAAAAGCTTGAAGTATTCAAGCCAATAAATGTAATAGTGTCATTATCTGTCTTAAACCATGTAATATTTCCGTATGTGTGGGTTCCATTCGTATCTGGAAAAGGATATTCGCATAATAAAATATCCTTTTTATCCAGAAGGAGACGAATATCATTCCCAATAGGAACATCGGGATGTACTCCAAAAAATCGCCTTGTTTCAGCAACTAATTTTTTAATTTCGTGAATTTGTTTGTCGGCCAACACAACCGAATTGCTCTTACTCATTAAGCATCGCCTTTCTCAAAAGAAGTTGTTGCTTAGAAGCCATCATCATCTCAAACATATGATCAACACCTGCTTTTTCTTCTTTAGACATACTTGAACTACGATATGCAGTATATACTGTTGGTTTATTTTCTTCAAATAAATCAGGGACACTAAAACCTAATATTTCCGCGAGTTTCTCTAACTGAGGAATAGACGGCATATACTCACACTTTTCTAATCTACCAATCATCTGTCTATTAATTCCTGTTTCTACGCTTAATTGCTCTTGTGTTAATCCTTTTAATTTTCTCAAACTTTTTACGATATCTACCATTTTTTCTTGAGATAAACGCTTCATGATAATTTCTCCCTCCACGAAAAACAACTAAATTATATGATACTATAAACACCATGAAACATCAATTACTTTATTGTATTATCCTGCTATTCTTTCCGTTTTGGTATTGGAAATACCATTTCCACGAAAATAGCCCCCGTATTTAATTTCGCAACTGCACGCACAAGACTCACCCGCCGTTCTATAAAGGTTAGGTCTGTAGCGATTTGAATCCTCCTTTATTCAGAAAAATATTTTGTAAATATTACCGGTATATTTTCTAAAAATCGTGTATGGTTTGATCGTTTTTCAGCATCTGAAATTGCTATAGAGATCTTTTTATTACTATCTTAATGCTTCCTTTATCTTCCCTACAATGGTAATATCTGCCGGCAACCACTCAACAGAATCCATCTTCTCTTTTGTCAGCCACTTAGCTGCCTCATGTTCTTTAAGTACCAAATCCCCTTTTATAATCTCACACCAAAAACAATCCATCGAGAGGTGAAACGTCGGATAATCATATTCAATGGTATCGATCAACTCCCCTACGGCTATTTCTGTATCCAATTCTTCCATAATCTCTCTCTGTAACGCAGCCTGTGAAGTTTCTCCTTCTTCGATTTTTCCTCCTGGAAATTCCCATCCGCCTTTTAGGTCTCCATATCCACGTTGTGTTGCAAAAATAATTTCTTCACCCTTCTCATTCATTGCTTTAATCACTGCTGCAACTACTCTTATTGTTTTCATCCTGCCTGTTCCTCCACTGTTTCTATATTACTCTGCAGATATCGCAGCAAATCATCTCTTACCGCATGATGCATCTTCAGCACAAATTTTGTAATATCACGTTCTTTACCATTATTATCATTTTTATGAGCCGGTTGAACATCCATAATCTCAAATTCCCCTAAATAATAGAAGTTTGTTTCTGCATCACTCTTTTTTACCAAAAGATGCTTATGTAATGCTGTTACTACCTCTTGCACATAAGAACTATGGATCCCTCTTCCTATCTGAGAATCCCATCGAAAAATCATATTATCTTCAAATGTATCTGCATAATCCGGCTTTCCGTCAACATAATTTTTATCTTCAGAGCTTTCTTTATGATAGGTAATAAAAATAAATACATCATCACCAATTCGCTTCATTCCATACATTGTTGACGATAAATCCTTTCCACAGTTCATCAAAAAGCTCACATCTCGTCGTGAATACTTCTCATACAGTACGAATGGCGTATTACATTCCCTCTGATCTGTATACTTATCCACATATCGCCTTAATCCTACATCAATAATATCTTCCATCTGTCTATAAAATTCTGAGTGATTCAATCGCTCCGCGAATTCTGACATACGTAATACATAAGACTTTTCTTTCGCATCTACAATATCTATATGGCAATACTTTTCATACTCTTCGGCTTTACTTACAAATTTACCTTGCAACACATCCACTGCACTTGCTAAAGATATATAATCTATTTCATGACCATACTTTTTCTGGATTTCAGTTGCAAATTCATCTATCTTAATGGACGGTTGCTGCAAGATCTTTTTTAACATTTCAAGCTCATAAGGTCTCGTTCCGTTTAAAATTGTTTTGGATAAATACTCCAATGTTATTAAATCCTGCTCAGAAATCCTTCCCACATAGCTATCTTTTTCCACAAGCTCTAAAAATTTCTGATATGTTTTGTACTCTCGAATAATTACAAGTGGATCTATCTCACCATTTTCATAAAAATCAAGTAAGTACGGTACTCGTCCAAGTCGATTTTTCAATGTAAGATAGCTTTCACGAATAATTGTCGGCATACCCTTTATTTTATCAATAGATGTGAAAATCTTTTCCTTGGCAATTTCATCAAAATGAATAGATGACGCTCCGGGAATGGTCGTATTTCCACTAATCACGTATCTACGAATATTATCCGGATTATAGGTTCGATCCCCGGATAGCGCAATTGGGATCATAAAATTATTGTTATAATTTCCAATAAAATCAAGAATTACCACATATTCCTTTCCCTCTGCTTTTCGTAATCCTCTTCCCAGTTGTTGAATAAATACAATCGGAGATTGTGTTGGACGAAGCATAATTACTTGATTCACCTCAACAATATCAACACCTTCATTCAAGATTTCAACGGAAAAGATATAGTCCAGCGGTTCCCTATCACTTGTACCATCCTCTTCATTCATTGCCAGGCGTTCAAATGCTTCCTGTCGCTGTTCATCCGAGGCATCACCATTCAATGCAATGGTTCTGAAATATTTTCCAGTAGCTGAATTTACTAATTGATTAAATTTTTCAGAAAGAATTTTAGACTCATCGATTCTACTGCAGAAAATTAATCCTTTAACTCGCTCACCACTGTAGCCATAGAATTCAGCTTTTTCAATAATATGTCGAACCCTCTGATCCCCCGTCAATTGATTAAAATCTCTTTCTGAGATCTTTTTTGTTTTGCTCAATCTATCATCAATCAGTGAAATATCACTAATTCCAAAATAGTGAAATGTACATAGCAGATTCTCCTCCATAGCCTGTTGAAGTCGAATCTCATATGCAATTTGATAATGAAAAATTTCGTATATATTTTTTCCTATCTCTCCATCATCTCTCTTATCTGGTGTAGCTGTCATACCAAGCCACAGCTTCGGTTTAAAATACCCCATAATCTTCTGATAAGTATCCGCCGCTGAATGGTGAGCCTCATCTAAAATAATACAATCAAATTCATCCGGTGCGTACTCCATCAAATGCCGATCTCTATTCAATGTCTGAACAGTTGCAAAAACATAATCCTTGTCATATTCATAAGCTCCAGCACCTACTAGTCCCATTGAAACCGTATTTCCAAATACTCTCTCATAGGACTTCTTAGTCTGTCTGGCTAATTGCCCTCTATGTACTAAAAATAAAACTCTTTTATATCCAAGTTCTCTCATTGCAAATGCAGACGCATAAGTTTTACCGGTTCCTGTTGCAGAAATAAGCAACGCCCGGTCTTCACCGGATGCAATAATTTTTCTCAAATTAGTAATAAATCCAACCTGCATTTTATTGGGTTGTAAGCTGTATTTTCCAATAGATGGGATCTGTTCCTGACGTGCTATTTTCTGTTGCTGTTTAATGATTCTGTAACGTTCTGCATATTCTTCATAAAAATCATCAAACTCCATAGTATATTGGGAATTCCAAAGTTCCTGAAATTCTTCAAGAATTTCCTGTGCTATTTCTCCCTTGTCAGTAGATATGATTCTAATATTCCATTCTCGGTTACTGCCAAGTGCTGCTTTCGTGAAATTAGAACTTCCTATTATGATTCTATAAATTTCTGCATTCTCAAAAATATATCCTTTCGTATGAAAATTGTCATTCGCCGCATGAGAATCATACATTTTAAGCGTAATATTTTTAAAACCCTGCAACTTTTTTAACGCCCAGGGCTGACTAAAATCCTGGTAATTTGTTGTAAGAATCTCCCCTTTAATATTTCTTTTTTCAAGTTCACTTAATGTCTGCAATAAAGGAGTTATACCTCCCATTGTAATAAATGCCACGCTAATTTGAAAATGATCACATGCTAACAATTCATCCTCTATCGATGCCATCACTTTCTTTCCCATTTTATAATTATTTGAAACAAATTGGGGCTTATATGCCAAACTAGAAGGAAAATCCTTATTAATGTAAGCAGTCTGAAAACCATTATGTAGTTCTTTTAATGTATTTTGATCCATTTCTATCCTCTATGTATTACCTGGCCAATGTCTATAATATCGAAAAATGATTGTTTATATAAATATATTACTATATTTTCATCTTTTTGTCTGTTGACTTGTCATATTTCCATAGATTTATAACAAAACTTCTGTTCTTTTGATGAACCCTCGGCTCCTCACAGCCCCTCCATATCCAGATCCACGATCAACTGCCCTATACTCTGTTCTTTGACAAGATAGCACATATATGGGAAGGTACGTTACCTTTCCGTCCATCTCAATTAAGAAGTCCAGTTGACCTATATTCTTCTTTTATGGATATCAGCTTTAACTTTTTATCTTCACTGTCGTATTGGGAAAAATTTTCTTTGTACTGCGTTACGATATCTCTTTGTATCTTATTAACTTTTGCCCCGTTTTTTCAATTATTATTGTTATATTTTGCCCCGTTTTCATAAATTAGCATTTTCAACGGTAAATAGCGGTAAATAGCAAATTTAACTTCCGTTTTGTAAAAGGCAACCTCTGTTTGAATTATTTTTGCAGGATGAACTTCGAAATCAGCACCTTGAAAACAGAAAAAAGAACCGTCCTCCACAGTCTCCTGCGTCAGACGGTCCTGATTCATTCTTTAACTATTCCGAACTATTTTTATTCTTTTCTTTTTCGTAGCTTTTCAGCACACGAAATTATGCTGTAAAATCCATTTAAAATCACCTTTGCTGACAGGATCTGCATTGATAATTGTACTTACCGCTCATTACATCAGCACACTGCTCCAAATCATAATTGCCGGGATGGAGCACAGGGTTGAAAATACCACAAGCTTTGTTGCAAATTCCGGATCACGGTCATACTTTGCAGCGAGCATACTGGTCGTTGCACCGGCAGGCATTGCTGCAAGAAGCACGCTGACTCCACAGACCAGTCTGCTGACAGGAAGAAGCCGGCATACCAGGTATACCATGATTGGAATGATGACGAGACGGTGGATCGTATAGCGGATCACGGTTTTGTCCAGGATTGTTTTTACATCAATATCGGCGAGGATCATGCCAATCACCATCATCGAAAGTGCTGTGTTGCATCTGCCAAGCGTCTGAACCGGAGTCAGAATCACAGCCGGTAATTTAATCTGTCCAACCATCAGAATAAAACCAATAAAACAGGCAAGTACACATGGATGCGTCACTACCTTTTTCAGGGTTGCCTTCTTATCGGATACCCCGGAGAAAATAGCAATTCCTTCGGACCACATCATGATACGCTGCGGAATCAGATACACACTGGCAAGCATCAGACCGACCGGACCGAATACTCCCTCTGCAACCGGATTCCCAAGGAATCCGGCATTGGAGCAGATAATGGCATATTTCAGACATTTCAGCCGGTTCTCATTTTCTTTATGAAAAAAGAGATTACCATAAAACAATGCTATAAGCTGTATGCCAATAGAAATCACCGCAATCCACGCACAGTCAGAAATGGTGTCCGTGCTGATTTCTGTCATAAAACTGGTAATGATGTTCGCCGGGAGAATCAGGTTAATGACCAGATCGGTAATCTCCTTTTGTCCCCTGGCTGAAATCAGTTTAATTTTCTTTAGCAAAAATCCTATTGCCATCACCGAAAAGATGGTGACCTGGAGCGTAAGCATTTCTCCCACGGCTTTTATCTCCTGTTTCAGAATGATTATTCATTAATACGATCCGGATTGTAAACGATATTTCCCCTGATCTGTCCATATTCATTCTGGGCACCTTGTTTAAAAGCAAGAAAAGCCTTCCTTCCCATAAACTCATAAGGGATATTATCTGTCTTCCCCTCTTTAATTGCTTCGCAGACTGCAATATTATCCTGAATCATGTTGGTAGACGGTCTGCCGCCTGCTTCATGGGATAAAAGCACATCATCATAGCTCCCCTCCACCTTTGCCAACAGGCTTTTCAGGCTATTCTCATATGAGGAAACCCCAAGACTGGTAATGTCAAACAAAAACGTAAACGGATTACAGGAATCTCCCAAAAGAAGCATTCTGTCCTCTTCTATTAAAAATGCCATGGAGCCAGGTGTATGCCCAGGACAGGCATATGCCGTAATATGAAGTCCTCCAAGATCAAAACGCATGCCATCCTGCAGATCCAGAAATGCATCAGCACTATTTTCCGGGAGCAGATCTTCTCTTCTATATTTTCCGGCAAAAGAGGTGGTTTCTACATAGTCAATTCTCTGCTGGATCAGATCATGAGCTGCATAAATCCCACAATCTGCCAAATTCATGTATACCGTGTCAAACTGTACGGCTCCGGGTGCATGGTCGAGATGTCCGTGTGTAAGCAGAACCGTAATCGGCTTGCCGGTAAGTGTTGCCACATAGGCTTTGAGGTCACCTATACCACAGCCGGTGTCAATAAGAACCGACTTATCCATTCCCTCCACAAGATATGCCTGAACATCCCCCGGAAGGTAAATCCTTGTAATATGATTCGTTATTTTCTGCGAACTGAAAAAATCCATAATATTCTTGTCTCCTTCTCAAATAGTCCTTCATTATGCCTTTTTACTCATTACATTATAGCAAATACCGCACCGGATGAAAATATCCGATGCGGTATACACATTAATCAATCCAGATCACTTCATCCAGTTCCTTCACATCTGCAAAAGGTCCCGGAATCGTAGAAACGCCACGATGATTTCCCAGATAATCACTTTGGAATACAATATCGGATCCATCCCGTTCCTCAAACCGCTGTTCCGGTTCAAATGCCTTGCCCAGGACATCGCTGTTGATAATTCCTGTGGTAAATCCGTCCAGATAATCGTACAGATTGGTGGATAGGCTGTACTGTCCATCCTCTTCCACCAGTTCGATCTGAACATCCGCATCATCTTTCACCAGATTATGCTTTTCCTTCTTCCATGCCTTTGCCCCGGCAAGATAAACATTGCCGTCTGCCCAGACCGGAAGATGGCTGAAGTGTGCCGGTTCGAGCTTGCCCATATCCGGCTTTTCTTCTTCCATGTCAAATTTCGCAATCCATTCTTTATAAGTCGGATATTCGTCCCATACATGCGTACCAACCTGCTGATAGAACGGAGATTCCTTCGGCTCCTCATTCGTAATGGGATGTCCCTGTACAAAAATGTTGTTATAAAAACGATTGTCCCCGTGCAGAATCGTCATCATACCTGCAACCTCTGTCCTGTGCCGGATATGATACGGCGTATATCTGCGCTGTTCTCTTCCGTCTACCCAGTTGTCCACACCGGAGCCGACCATAGTAAACGCTCCAAGAATCAGGTTATGTACCATGGCAACACCCTCGGTTGCCACACGAAGTCCATAGCGTGACAGCATAATATTGTTATCGATTAAGGTAGGCCCATGACCGACTTCCACGAAAATGTCCTGACTTTCCATGCCGCCTTCCAGCTTTGTCGAGCCTTCCGGAACATCGTTGTCATGGAGCAGATTCTGGGAAACCCGTGCTCCCTGTGCTTCCCAGTCCAGCCAGATTCCCATCGTACTGTGATGAATATGGTTTCTGCGAATCACAACATCAATTGCCGCATGCAGCTTAATTGCTGAGATCTCCGCGCCACCAAGCTCCATCATGTTATTGATGTGATGGATATGGTTGTCCTCAATGGTCGAAAAAACGCATCCCATTCTTCCCACAATACCGGTCTGCTGACAGTCATGAATGTTACATCTACGAATGATGTGGGAACCGACCTTTTCCTTTAACCACCCATGATACTGACCACGGCATACCGCGTCACGTTCCATCTGGGTCGCACTTTTTACATGCTTACGGGTAAAGTAATGATCATTTTCTGCATCATAATATTTGCCAAGAGAAATTCCACAGCATTTGCTGTTGACGATTTCACAGTCCTCAATGATCCAGCCATAGGCCCAGTGCGGACCCACCATGCCGTCCTGATAAGCTGCCGGCGGTGCCCAGGTCGTAGCTGCTTTTTCAATATAAAAGCCGGACAGGGTGATGAAATCCACGTGCTCTTCACTGGGCATAAAGCACTCCCTGCGGACATTGATCTCAACCTTTTCCTCACGCGGATCCTTTCCCTGGAAGTTCGCATAAATAACAGTTTCATCACGCTCGCACTCCGCATACCACTTGTATCTGGTCCACTCATGCTCCCAGGACGGTTCATAAACCGGAGCATGATCGCACTCTGTCAGAGTCAGCGCCTCATACATCGCTTTATCATTCAGATAGACACATCCTGTGTGACGCTCGTCCTTCGCAAAATACCAGTCCCCATAAACCGGCGTATTGTAAGGATTGTAGTCATTGAATACTCCGTTCGGAATGTGCGTAACCCATATATCCTGGCAGAAATGCTTCCAGTTCTTCACTTCTTCCGCACCACTGATGATTGCTCCAAGCGGCTCCACGGACCGATATACGATCCTGTTTTCTGCCGTTCCGCTATGGATGGGATTCACATACTCCCGGTAAACACCGGGCAGAACCAGCACTTCATCCCCCGGCATCGCAATCTTCGCCGCATCGTTGATTCTCTTAAACGGCCGCTCCTTTGATCCATCGCCATCACATCTGGCTTTTGCATTAACGTAAATTTGCATTTGGTAACCCTCCTTTTTAATATTACATATAAAATATCTTACCATTACTTTTACAGAAATTGTTGACTATTTTTTTACCTTCAACTTTTATAAATAAATTTATTGTTCTACCATGTCTTCCAACATCTTCTTCAACGTATCCGCAAACTCTTTGGGATTTTCCTGTGGAACAGTATGTCCCCAGCCTTCGATCAACTGCATTTCCTTCCCTGGTGCTGTAATGGCGTTATAATAATCCTCCGTGTATTTCACCGGCATAACCCAGTCACATGACCCGGAAATGAATCATAACAGTGCTTTCTCCCATTCCGCTTCCTTGAAACCGGTCAGTATTATGTTTCCATTCACGATAAGCGGACGTTTCACAAGCATGCCATTCGTTGCAAGAAGCTTCAACTGTTCTTCTTCACTCATTGTAGGAAGCTTATCCCTAAGCTGCATCTCTTTATACAACATACCACTGGTATTAAAAAATTTCTTTAATGGAAGTCCACTCTCTGCATACCATTCCTTCAGTTCTTCATAGGAAGGATTCTCCTCTACAATGTGACGTTCCGTGAATTCCAGATGATTTGCCTCAAGCCATTTCCTGGCTTTCTGACAGGTTGAACATTTCGGATAACATATGAACTGCATAAACTTTGATCTCCTTTATCTTTATCCTATATCATTCTTATGATCAACCTTATTATACTCATATTTTTCTGCTTTCACAATCTTTTCCAACCGATAGTGATGTTCCTCATCGAGCTCCTTTTTTCCATTCTTGTAATCATATCCAAACTTTCTGTAAAATTCCACTGCTGTGATCGATGCAGGTATTTCCACACGGCTTGCCCTCACATAAAATTCATCCTGTTCCAGCGTATTTACAATTTTCTCAAAAGATAGTCGACATTCTCCTCAACCGGAGCCGTTCCATCGATGCGGATCACCGGGCACGGTACACGTTCCAGCCACTCGGTGACGAAATTTTCAGGCCGGCTGTTCACTACCGAAAACCATGCATTCTCTGTATCGGCGAGGTCTCCTTGCTCCTGTATTCTGTCCCCGAATTTCCGGGCAGAGCGCATTTTTACCCGCTCCATTCTTGTCTCTTTGGGTACTTCAATCAAAACAACGTAATCCAATTTCGTAAGCAGCTTTTCTCCATAATCCCCTTTTACCGCTGCAAAAACAAACCGGTCGTCTTCCTCGATCTTTTCCTCCAGAAGATGTATAACTTCCTCCTTGCTCCTCGGATTTGAAAACAGATAGGAGGCATCCTCTTTAGGAAAATATAAGTCCTCATTATCAATGAACTGCCAGGACATGCGTTCCGCCAAAATTCTCCCAATCGTACTTTTCCCGGCCCCATTAAGGCCGCATAATAAAATTCCCATGAAAATCCCCCTGTTTTTCATCTTTTGCTTCTATTTCAACACAACTTTATCTTACCAGAAGAATATATGCCAGGCCATATATTTGCACCTCTTCCTGATCTTGAACGTTCTACCAGCGGATCAATTCCATGATCTGATTCAAAAGCTTCATAAGATAATAATATCTAATTAAACAGAAAGCACCCACTCCAAAGGTAGATGCTCCGAGTTTAGGTTAACGAATATCCTTAAGGACACCGCCTATCCTGTGGATCAGACAGGATATCCAAACTTTTCAATAACTGCTATTACCGTTATTTGTCCTATAGTTCCAGTTAAATATAATCTAATTGCATTTTTCCTATCCACAGAATTATCCATGTCATCTTCCTTTGTTAGTCAAAATATGTATAACTCTTTTACATTACTCCGCCAACAAATAGAGCCAAACCAGATCCATTTGATAAAGCAAATACCGGAAACCCGCATAAATACAGGCTTTCGGCATTTTAATCCGTTATTCAAGCTCGGCAAGCCGCTTCTTTAGCTTAAACTATTTTGTTTAAGTTTTATTTGGAATCCGCCAATATTTTACTTCATTTGCACATTTTATTTCGGCTTACTGATTTTCTGTTGCCAAAGTGTTACCATTTCATTATAACGATTGCAAATACTGTATGCAACCGCTATTTTGAATAAACTGCATCGTTTCTGGAAAGAAGATATACACAATACTGATTCATGCTGATGCCTTCCCTCTTAGAATGTTCTGCAAGGGAACGATGAAGACTTCGTGGAATTCTAAGTTTAAACTGTCCAGAATAATCCTCTAAGCTGTCCGGCTCATGGATTTCAATACCATCTTCCTCAGCAGCTTCTAACCATGCTTTCTTGGCATCTAAAGCATTTGCGACAGCGGATTCTACTGTTTCTCCACAGGTAATACATCCCGGAAGCTCCGGAAATGAAACCACAAAACCGCCCTAATCCTTATCCTCTATAATTTCCATACGATAATTCATTGCAAAATAATCATTTGGAAGGCAATCAACTTCATAGGTCTAATCGTAACCTCCTCCTCATCCTTTTCAAATTCAAAATCATCGGACATATCCGAATAATCACTTAATGCATTATTTATCATAATATTTCTCCTTTATTGTGTGTTTTTTCATAATATATTCAATTACTGACACGGAACTTTTCCAACAGCAAATCATCCTGTATATTAACTATAGTTCCAATATCTTTAACCTCTTCACAATCTCCTCCGGCTCCGGAAGCAATGCCTTCATCTCTTCCGGTAACGTATTTCTTTACTGATATGTAGCCACACCAATCGGTGCACTAATATTCTTTAAAGCATATTCTACATAAGTTTTATCCTTGTTCTTGCAAATAATAATACCAATAGATGGATTCTCGTCTGGTAATTTAACCTGTTCACCCAATGCTGTCAGATACAGTTGCATCTTTCCGGCGTATTCTGCTTCAAATTCACCGATTTTCAATTCTATGGCTATCAGGCTTCTCAGTCTTCTATGAAATAGCAATAAATCAATATATAAATCTCTGTTCCCCGCCATCAGATGATATTGATTTCCTATGAATGCATAGTCTCCACCCATTTCTATCAAAAATGCTCTTATGTTATTTACCAATTGCATTTCTAATTCGTGTTCAGAGTATTCCGGTGATAATTCCGCAAAATCAAATGTATATTCGTCTTTTACCGCAAGCTTAGCCTGTACCCTTTGCTCAACCGGAAGTGTTAAATCAAAATTCGTCTGATTCAGTAAATATTTCTCATAGGTCTGTGCCTCAATAAAATTAGTTAAAATACGCTTAGTCCAACCATATCTTTTCGTCATTTAAATGTAAAATTCACGTTGCAAATCATCCTTACATTTTTCCATAATGATGATATTATTGCTCCAGCTAATTTCTCGCACCAGTGGTGCGAGTTTTATTTACGCCATCACATATCCATCCTTAATTTGTAATTGTCTCTAATACCTGCATTAGAGTATCTGCAAATTCTTTCGGACTTTCCTGCGGTACAGTATGACCCCAGCCGTCAATTAACTGCATCTCTTTTTTCGGCGCTGTAATTGTATGAAAATAATCTTCGGTATACTTTACCGGAGTAATCCAGTCACACGACCCTGAAATAAAGCCTACCGGAATTTGATATTCTGTTCCATACGCATATACATCTTCGATACTTATATAATCAAAAAGCTGGCTGTTTAACTCTACAAAATCTGAAAGGTTCCCTAACTGCTTTCCAAACCAGAGCACATCATATACTCCCAGATAAGGAGAGGTCAGTGCAGTCATTATATAATTGTTTTCCTTTTCCGGTACATGATAAGGTGACACATAACTTCTTAATGCAAGCATATTTTCTAATGTTGCATCTGCCTGATATTTTTCAAAAGCAGCAATCATGGCAGTTGTATCATCTCCTTTTTCCCTGGCAACAGAAAGAGCATCTTCGTAAGCATAAATATCACTCCCGCCTGCCCCCATTTGTCCGACACCAACATAAGCTGCTACCTTATCCGGATGTTCGATTGCATATTTGCTCCCGACCATAGTGCCATAGGAATGTCCTACCAATATTACATTTTCCTGTTGAAATCTGTCACAAACATAATCGACCAAGGCATCCAAATCTGCCTGTGCCTGCTCAAAAGTTGCCGTATCATTATAAGGATCATTATCTTTATTTTTATAATAGGTTCTTCCGCAGCCTCGCTGATTCCATGCAACTACAGTATAGTCATCCTTAAGATAATTTGAAAATGCATATGTTTCCATTGTATCAGGACTTGCCGGACCTCCATGAATCCAAATAATTACAGGATTACTTACATCTTCTCCTCGAATCAGATAATACTGTTCCTGCCCACATAAATCAATATAGCCTTCTTCCTCAATTCCATTGGATCTATGTATACATCCCCTGATTGCATTATAGTTTCTGGCTCCGATTATTATAGTAATCCCCCCGAAAACAATTACCAACGCAGCTATAAATACTATGCGAAAAATTCGTGAAAGAATCCCTTTCTTTTTCTCGTCATTAAAAACTTCCTTTTTATGAGACATATGTATACCTATATGACCAATTCCCAAAATAACCGTTGCCAAAAGTAGGAAAAAGTTAGCACCGTAAATCCCTAAAAAGAAAAAAGCTGCAACCGGCAGACTTGCTCCAGCAACCGGTATTCCAAGAAAAGTCGAATAAAAATCCGTCATTTTCTGTTCACTACGAAAATATCTGATCCAATAACCTTCATAGCAAAGCATCAACAAAGCAGCCAGAATCAGCCATATTGTCCAAAGATTCGGTTTCCGCAAATTAAAATCAGAGAAGATCAACACAATACCACAGATAAGTATTTCTCCGATTCTTTCAAACAGTAACAATACCTTATTTTCATTTACAACATACTGCTCATAATCCTTTGGTTTGTGCTTTGTCCAAATGATATTGGGAATAAACAACATTAACAGAAATATCAACCCCATATACGAAAATCCAAAATGAATCATTTTTATGCTCCCTATATTTTTTCAAGCCGACAAATTCAATATACACCAATGATTATACCATAACATCAGTTATCCCACATCCATATTTTAAAGAGTGCGGAGCATTACGCTCCGCACTCTTCTCATACATATATCAGTTTCATAAGCTCTAGTTTTATCATCCGTCCGCTATGCTCCCTGCTGCTTGCATAACGGATACCATAATCTATATTAGACTCATATGATTACAAACACACGAAACGCACGCGTGCGTTTATTGTGTGTTTATTTAACCAATTCATAATATGCTGATCGCCCATTTCCAACAAGCTTAATCCGGCCTTTATCAGACATTTTTTTCAATAAACGATAAGCTTGCGGTGGAGTAACATTTAATAACTCTACAACATTATCTCTGGTAATTTTTCCGCCTTGTTTCTGTATTAATTCCATAATCCATGCTTCATATTTCACCGCATCAATTCCCGTCTGTCGAACATATCCCACGATATTATCCTGCTCTTTATACACCTTGGAACTAAGTATATAAAAGCGTGCTTTATTATTACCACTAGCATCAACCAAACCGGCTTCAACTAACTTTTCGACAACTGCTTTAGCACGTATTTCCCCAATATTTGTTACCTCTGCAATTTCAGCTATTGTTAACCTACGCTGGCTTTGCAAGGCTGAGAGAATCAATAAAGAGTTAATCGGCAAGGACCTTCCCAATCGATTCTCTTCATTGGAAATCATTTTTGTAAACGCCAAATCAGGTTCTGCCCTCTGAATAAACAACTTTACATAAGTTGATGTTGTTTCTGAATAGTCTGGTAACGGTCTACCAAATACAATAGAACCCTCAAAAATTCTATCTATTCCTCTGCCTGTTTTTTCAGCAAGACCTATTCTCTTTAATGCATCCGCTAATACCGGATTACGCCCATGAGGCTCTACTGTTAGCAAATTTTTCAAATTTACTCCCTCAATAAATCCTCCCGGGCTACTAATTGTTAATCCCTCATCTTCTATAGCAACTCTCACAGCTTGAATTACAGTATAATCTCTATGACAGAAAGCATTAACTAAACCTTCACGATATGCAGCTTCTGAGAACTCAGGAATTGGCACTCTAAATAAGCCATATTCCATTTCTCTTTCCGGATTCCACGCTTTCATATATTCTTCAAACATTTCAAAAGTAGCAAGCAAAGGCTTTGATGTTTGCTCGTTTTTTCTAACTTTTGTACCTTCAAGAACCTGAAATACAGCTTTCGCTGTAGGTAATAATTCGGCGATTCTATCCTCTTTTCCCAGCAACAACATTCCCGTAACTGTTGGATATAAAACTCCCGCTTCTTCCTTTACAAGTTGCAATGCCTTATCAAGTTCTTCATCCGTAAGCTCCAATAGCGTCTTATCACCTTTGCGATATTTGATGATATTACGAAGCCTATCTCTCTCATTTCCATCCAAATCATCCATAGTCGCGCCTAAAAGAATTTGTGCTGAATAATCAAGCTGGCTGAGACTTGATAATCTTCCCGGAATTTCATAAGGGTACATCGGAACATTTTCCGGACTTCCATCCGGTTTCAAACGTCTTCTTTGTATTTTCCCATCCGATGTCGCAATAATCGTCTTGCTCATAGGAATTTGGATTTGCAGAACCTCAATTCCTTCTTCTTCGATAATTTCAGCACGCACGGATAGCGAAGGCACTGTTTTATTAGCAATCAAAGCCATAGCTCCATTCGAATCTCTGTGCTTTTTGTGTACACCTGTTATATCACCGTTGTCCTCGACTCCAAGATACAATACTCCTCCTTCAGTATTTGTCATACCAACAATTTCTGAAACAAGTTCTTTCTCGTCAAGACAATCAATATCACTTTTAAATTCAATTGTAAGCGTTTCTTTTTTTGGTATCATTCTCATCGTCCATACCTCCAATAACAATCCTATCACTTTCCGTGCGTTTTTGCAATAAAATAAACGCACGCGTGTGTTTTGCGTGCGTTTTGAAGTCATACATTGTAGCCTTCAACCAAATAAATCCCCTCTTTTGCACAATAAAGCTTTACCAGAAAATATCGTCTTCTTCCGCCACTTGTTCCACCAATTGTTCTTGTTCCTGTTCTGGCTCTATTCTCATGCTTTAAAAAAAATCATGAAAGTGATTGCTATCATAAAAGCTACTATAATTCTTCCCATCTTTAACATAAATCAACATCAACGGAAGCCACCATTTAGAAAACATAATGCTCCGCATCCAATACGAATTCTCTCCTTCTCTATTTTCTACAGCCATATAAACACGCTTAATATAATCAAAAAGCTTCTTATTATTTCCAAATCCTTCTTTAATAAAACCAGCTATGATTATCGGATTAACCTCGTCCGAAGCAAACGCATCGATCACACTCTCTATATTTATATTGGAGTCATATTTACTTAACACATAATAATGCCATACTTGCAAAATAGAATCTTGATATGTCGCATTTATATGAATATTTTTCGCATTTATTTCTTTGATAATCTCATCATAGGTTTCCTTTCCTTCACATAAATTTAACAATGATATTATTACTCTATAACAACGAGATGCAAAAACCGGTTCAGTACATGCAAGTTGTAGCATATATGCAGCTATGTATTGTTCAAGATGAATCATCGAATCCTCAGGCATTACTAACTTTCCTCTATCAATGGCCTTTTTAAATAATGTTAAAATAGCTTTTATTTCGGATTTTTCTCCCGAATCATACTTTTTTGCAATATATCCTTTCAAATTATAGAAAATATCTTTATCCAATGTTATAGTTTCTGTCACTTCAAAATCAAAAAAAGAAAAACGATTTTTTAATTCATACATATCGACATAAGACATATTGTAAATACTGTTCTTACTTTCTGTCTTATTACTATTAATTCGCAGCCTATATTTATTCAAAACTCTCTGAATTAATGGTAGCTTTTCATATATAGTTTCCATTGAATCGGAAAAAAATGTCATATCATCAACATAACGTATATATTCAATATCTTCTCCTATAACAGCATTAATATCGTAATCAACACAAAGCATAAGTAGCTCCGCCGACACAGTTGAAGAAAAGACACCTGCAGATATACCTTTCGTTTGATTATTATTGATTTTCATATTATAGTAATCCAAAAAATCAAAATATTTATCGCACGAAAAATTACCATTAAAAGGGAATCTCTCCTTAATCTTTCCCAGATAATGCGTATACACATTGGGATAAAATGATTCGATATCCACTTTAACAGAATATAATTTTGAACCTTGCTTAGATAAATAACGAACATTATTTTCTTCAAGCGCCAATTGCCCTGTTAATTTGTTATTTCTAACTGCAAAAACTCCACTATCAATGATTTCTTCATCTCCGTCATATAACCTATAAACATGAAACAATTCATTGAACATAATATATGAATTAGAATTTGAAACATATTGTTGGTTTTCTGGCTCTCCATATAATTTCATAAATAAGTCTTCATATACTGCCATAGTATTGTATATAAATGAACAATAATACTTGATATTGGGAATCTGCATTTCTCTCAATGTACCATTTTTCTTAAACTCAAAAAAAGTAATTGGTTCTATGCCATCATTAAATATATAGGATGGTGCCTGTGTATTCCTATATTCTGTAATAAAACCATCTTCATCCATTTTGAAGTCGTCATATGCCCCTGTATCAATTTTAAGCAACTCTTGATATATTGCTCCTTTAATTACTTCAACGTCTAGAATAGGCGGTAAATCCTCATACCAATACCCATCTATTAACAACTCTATATTTCGTCTTTGTATATCGTCAGTTTCAGTTATCATAGTAATCCCCCATATAGATTTTATCTTCAAGTACTTATCTTGTATATCTCACTACATTTTTAACCAAATCACACAAACATATTATATATCACCATTACTAAAATAGGAACCCTTTTCAGGATTCCTACATTATTGGGAACTACACTTCCGCAGCCCATTTCTAATTTTCTACCAAACATACCATATCAAATCAAAATGAATTAAAATTACAAACACCACCACTGCAAATATGACACATCCCAGCGGAAACATCATCTTTTCCGCAAACCAATCCGCAAAACTTTTTCTAGTGTAATAGCAGCTTCTATATCTCTTTTTTGGGCCCCACAGATGATGCTTCTCCCGAAACTTATCCCATGCACTCTTCCCCCTTTCCCTATCGAGCTCTTCTTCTGTTTCTCTTAGCCTGCTGTT
>OGDN01001823.1_pt1 | contig 31354 bp, 28 predicted proteins | sample 1570271 | NCBI WGS metagenome assembly OGDN01 (sample SAMEA4384481, study PRJEB24528) | human gut metagenome | reverse complement strand
GGATGGGGCGATTGGCAAGCGGCATCCGCTGCGGTCACGGGCCTTATCGCGAAGGAGAACGTGGTCGGTACGTTCGGCATCCTCTACAACGGCGACGCTGGTTGGTATGCCAACGTTCAGGCCGCCTTCACGCCGCTCGTGGCCTATTCGTTCCTTGCGTTCAATCTGCTCTGTGCTCCCTGCTTCGCAGCAATGGGTGCCATCAAGCGCGAGATGAACAATCGCAAGTGGTTCTGGGCGGCGATCGGTTATCAGTGTGGACTTGCCTGGGTCGTGGCGCTGTGGATCTACCAGATCGGCGGCATGATCACTGGCGAGGTCGCCTTCGGTCCGTTCACGGTGATCGCGATACTTCTGGCCATCGCCTTCATCTACCTGCTCTTCAGGAAGAATAAGTACAAGGGCAAGGTGGAGAGCCTCACTTCAGTGGCTGCTGAAAGTTAAGCCAAACATAGAGCTTTGGGATCGCGGACGATCCCGCACCCAAAGCTCGAACGATCCTGGTGCGCAGGTGCCAGGGGAATTGATGGCAAGAAGGACTTGCCGAAATGTAGAACTGTTTATCCCGAAGGAAGGGGGTCTCTTATGAATCTCGGAACCGCGCTCGTATCATTGCTCCTCATTGTGATCGTAGCGGCCATCATCAGGAGCATCGTCAAAGACAAACGAGCTGGCAAGAACGTCGGATGCGGAAGCTGTAAATCGTGTGCACACACGGCCTCTTCTCAAAAAACTTCTCATGCTTCTTCAGCTGCCTGTTGTCCGTCGTGCAGCCAGGTCGATAAGATGCTCGCTGATATGCAAACGTCTGTGGATTCCTCTAAGCAAGACCTCCCTTCCAAACCTTTGCACTAGCTCGGCTGTGTGAGGGGTCGTGTAATTCGACACATGTGAACGCACGATTGCCGTAAAGCCCCGCAAGTACTCGTTATTCCTTTGTGAAAGCGTCTGGATCCCAGGCGCTTTCGCGTTTCAGCGTTCGAAGATGCTCACCGTTTCGATGTGATAGGTCTGGGGGAAGAGATCGACCGGGGTGGTTCGCGTAAGGCGATAACCGCACTCCTCGATGCGCGCCACATCGCGCGCCCAGGTGCTCGGATTGCAGCTCACATAAGCGAAGCGCTTTGCGCCCGTGGCCGCGATATCTGCAGGAACGCTTGGGGCAAGACCGCTTCGTGGAGGATCGACCACCAGACCGTCAAGTTCGCCCAATTCAGGAAGCTCGCGCGCGCTGTCGCCGCCGATCACTTCAGCGAACAGATCGTTCAGCTCAAGATTACGGCGCAGATCGCGCACAGAAGATGCTTGCGATTCAACGGCGAACACTTCACCGGCATGCTCAGCAAGGGGCAGGGTGAAGGTGCCCGCACCACAGTAGAGATCGGCCTGGTAAGAATCGCCTGTTACGTTCAAGCCTTCGAGCACGGCCTTGATGAGCGTCTCGGCTTGTTCGGTATTCACCTGGAAGAAGCTCGGTGCGCTCACTTTGTATTGGAGCCCCAGCAGCTTCTCTTCCCAATATCCCTTGCCCGCCAGCACCTCGACACCTTTTATCTTGCGCGCCTTGCCAGGGTCTGCCATCACGCGCACCACGCTCGTGGCTTTCAAGCTGTCCTGCAGGATCTTCGCCACATGGCTGCGAGGGAAGCCGCCCGGTTTCGTCCACACGGCGATCTCGGTCGCCTTTGTGCGCGCGCTCGAGCGCAAGCCCACCCTAAAGATGCCCAAGTCCTGGTTGCCCTGCGCGTAGCGCAGCGCACCCCGAATAGCTCCCGGAGCCTTTTCGAGCGCTTTCGTTGCCACCAGACAGGTCTTCGTCTCGACGATATCGTTCGATTCGCTTTGGTGAAAGCCCAGCTTGAAGCCTCCTTTATAGGAGCCGGCAAGCTCGATCTTGTTGCGGTAGCCCAACTGGCGTTTCGAAGGCTGCACTTCGCCCACCAGCGCTTGTGCTGCCTCTCGCTCCTTGCCGCCGATGCGCACGAGTTGTTCGATAACGTTCGCGCGCTTGGCCGCAAGCTGCTCTTCATAAGCAACCTGCATCCAGGGGCAGCCTCCGCACACGGCATAATAGGGGCAGGCAGGCTTCACGCGCGCGGCGCTTGGCCGAACGACCTCGACGATCTTCGCTTCGCAGAAGCGCTTAGCATCCTTCGTGATGTCCACCGAGACCACATCGCCCGGCACGCCCGCACCAACAAACACGGTTTTTCCAGAACTGAGACGACCGACCGCAGCCGCTCCTTGTGTAAGCCCAGTTAATTCAACGATTTCGCTCACGGACGAATCAACCCTCATATCTAATGTAGCTACGCAGAAATTTACCAAGACCTATAATATCGTATAATATAAAGCGTAATGCCCTCTTAGCTCAGGGGATAGAGCGTCTGCCTCCGGAGCAGAAAGCCGCAGGTTCGAATCCTGTAGAGGGCACCACGTTTTGTCGTAGTAGGCAGGAGAATATATGGCACTCTACACGCCAGAATATAAGCCAACAGGAAAAGAAGTGGCTATCATCAAGACTTCTCAGGGAACCATTCGGGTCGAGCTCGATGGCGAAGGTGCCCCCATCCACGTTGGCAATTTCGTCGAACTCGCGCAAAAGGGCTTCTACGATAATCTGAAATTCCATCGCTACGTGCCGGGTTTCGTCATCCAAGGTGGCGATCCCAACACGCGCGATCTCGATTCCGAACAGGTGAAGGCCGCTGAAGGCAATCCGTTCGCTGGTCTTGGCACGGGTGGTCCGGGCTACACCATCAAAGAGGAATTCTCCACGAACCCGAATAACGAGCACCTCGATGGCACGCTCGCTATGGCTCGTTCACAGGATCCGAACTCGGCTGGTTCGCAGTTCTACCTCTGCCTTGGTCCGCAGCCATTCCTCGATTCAGGCTACACGGTGTTCGGCCAGACCGTCGATGGGCTCGATGTCGTCTCCAAGCTTCGCGTGGGAGATGTGATCGAAACGATCATGATCGAAAACGCGGCTAGTAGGGCTTAACTATGAACAATGATCTGTTCCAACAGGCGCGCAGTGCCTATGTCGAGAAGGACTATGAAACCGCGCTCGCAGATTTCACCGAGTGTCTCAAGGACACCTCGGTTGCGCTCGCGCCCGGCGAAATCGGTCTTCTCTATCATCAAATTGGCAATTGCCTGGTAAAACTTCACGATCCCAACGAAGCGATTCATGCCTATTCGCAGGCCCTGCATGACAGTGCCTACGATGCCCTCGGCTCGGTCGCCTACAACCTTGGCACGGTCTATGCTTCGCAGCTCGATTACGAAGACGCGATCCCGTTCTTCGCTGAGGCGCTTGAGGATCCGAAGTACAAGACGGGCTACAAAGCCTATATGGGGCTCGGCAACGCCTACCTGAAGCTCGGCAAATCAGCCGAAGCGGGCGCATCGTTCCGCTCTGCGGCGCTCGATGAATCCAACCCCGATCCCACCAAAGCGCTCCTGAACTTGGGCGTGTGCTTCATGGCGCTCGATCGTCCGATGGATGCGATCGCTTCGTATGAGAGCGCGCTCCAGTTCGACATGGCTCCTGCTACTCGCAATAAGCTGTTCGCGAACATGGGCCAGGCTTATGTTGCCGCAGGTAAGATGGCAAAAGCCGTGAAGGCATTCGAGTCGGCCCTTGCCGATCAGACCTACGTTTTCAACGATGCGGCCAATGTGGATTACCAGCGCGCGATCCAAGCGGTCGCTTCCGGCGTAGCCGAAGAAGAGCATGCGCCTGAGCGGGAAGAGAAGGATCTTTCTGGGCTCGATGTTTCGGGCAGTGCGGTCCCCTTCGATGTGGCGGACGACCGCGAGCATCTTGCTGAAGCAGGCACGATGGTGCTCTCTTCGCACGATATCAACGATCAGGTCGATGCGTATGGCAACCCGTATGACACGAACTTCTTCAACGAGAACGATGTGCGCCTGCAAGACTGGGCGCGCTCGGCCACGAAGAAGAAGCGCAAGAAGGGCATCGTTATCGCGGTCATCGTTGTCATCATCGTAGCTGCGCTCGTTGGCGGGGCGGCCTACGTGGTCACGCAGGGCTTCGGCATTCCCACGAAGCAGGATGTCATCACGGAGCTCTTCGCTGATCCTACGAATGGCGATGCGCTCAGTGGCGATCTGGATGACACGAAGCGCGCTCGCATTGCGGATTGCATCGAAGCAGGCTCTTCAGCCCAGATCGTGGGCGAGGTAAACGACCTTACCACCGCGAAGGTCTATGTGGATGCCACCACTCCTGAAGGCGGCACGGTGCCCTATGAGATCTCGCTCGTGCGCGATGGCATTGGCTGGAAGATCACCGGCGCAACGCTCTACTTCACCTCTCAGCATTAAAAGCCTTTGAATGAAAGGAAATCATACATGGCAATGGAAAAGACTTACATCATGATCAAGCCCGATGGCGTCGCTAATGGTCATATTGGCGAGATCATCAATCGCTTCGAGCGCGCTGGCCTTACGATCGAGCGCATGGAGCTCGGTAACGTCACGCCCGAGCAGGCAGCAGCGAACTACCAGGAGCACGAAGGCAAGCCCTTCTACGATGGCCTTATCACCTACATCACTTCCGGCCCGGTCGTGAAGATGATCATCTCTGGTGATGGTGCGGTGCTGAAGTGCCGTTCGCTCATGGGTGCCACTAATCCAGCTGAGGCGGCCCCCGGCACGATCCGTGGTGACTTCGGCCTGATTATGGACGAAAATGTAATCCACGGTTCTGACTCGGTCGCATCGGCCGAGCGCGAGATGGCGATCTTCTTCGCGTAAGTCTCGCCCGTGCGCAACCCTGCGCAACACTGCTCGTGAGGCTGCTTACGAAAGGAAGCGTACATGCTCTATCGTGTTATCGATGCAGACAAGCTTTCTTCACTCGTTCGTGGTTTCATGAATGATTATGAAGTCATAGCCCCGGTCAAACGCGACCAGGGCTATGTTTTTGCCGTCATCCATGATCCCGATGAAGTGGAGTTCGACTACACCACCACGATCACTTCACCTAAGAAATTCTTCCTCCCTTCAGAAGAAGTGCTCATGCGCTTCGATGCTGAGGAGAACGAGGTCACTGATTTCGCGATCGATCTTAAGCCGCGTGTGCTCTTCGGCGTGCATCCATGCGACATCAACGCGCTCAATCGGCTCGATCTGGTGTACAAAGACTGCGCGTATCCCGATCCCTACTACACGAAGCGCCGCGAGAACACGCTCATCGTCGGACTGGGCTGCATGCCAGGGCCTGCGTGCTTCTGTAACCTGTGCGGCACCGATGAAGCGCGCATGGGTACCGATATGTTCCTGCAGAAGATCGGCGATAAGTACCTTGTCTCGCTTGCGGGCGTTGAAGCAGCCAGTGTGCTTGAGGCATCGTGCGATCCTAAGCATGCAACCGACGAAGACCGTCGTGAGTTCCGCCGCGTAACGCGCGAGCGTGAAGAGAGCTTCAACACCAACATTCCTCATGTGCAAGAGGTTGCCATGATGATGGATGTGTTCCATCGCGATGAATTCTGGACTGAGATGGGTGAGCGCTGCCAATCATGCAGCGCCTGCAGTGCGGTCTGTCCTACGTGCTTCTGCTTCGATATCTATGACGAGCTCGATCCTGATGGCAAGCATGGCAGCCGCATCCGTGTGTGGGATTCATGCACCTCTCCCGAGTTCGCACTCGTTGCAGGTGGCCATAACTTCCGCGACACGAATCGCAAGCGTGTGCGCCATCGTTTCTATCACAAGCTCAATGGCTTCACGGGCAGCCACGACTACCAGCTCTGCGTTGGTTGCGGCCGCTGCGTGTATGCCTGCAAGGCCAACATCAATCCGATCGAGGTCTTGAAGTTCTTCGACCGCAAGGGGGCTGAGGCAGATGGAGAGTAAACGTCGCACAGCACCTACTAAGCTCGCGGTCAAAGGGCACTACAACTACAAAGCACCGCTCGATGGCGCAGAGATGATGGCGGCGAATCCGTATCGTCCGTGGTCGGCGCGCATCACATCCATGACGCCGCTCACGGAGAAAGAAACACTGTTCGAGCTGCGCCTTATCGATGATCGCATCCGCGATGCGTTCCATCACAAGCCTGGACAATTCGTATGCGTGAGCGTCTTCGGCGTGGGCGAGGTTCCTATCTCGATCTCATCTTCGCCTTCGAAGAGCGGCTTCATCGAGATCTGCGTGCGTCGTGCGGGTGATGTCACGAGCGCGCTTCATAACATGCAGTGTGGCGATATCGTGGGGTTGCGCGGCCCGTATGGCCATCCCTTCCCGTTCGAGGACATGAAGGGGCACGATATTCTGCTCGTGGCAGGTGGTCTTGGCATCGCACCGCTGCGATCGCTGATCAACAACATCCACGACGAACGCTCCGAATTCGGCAACGTCACGATCATCTATGGTTCACGCAGCCCGGAAGAGATCATGTTCCGCGAGCAGTTCGAGATGTGGAGCCACCGACCCGATTTCGATTTCTACCTCACGATCGACAAGCCTCATCCCGATTGGAAGGGCAACGTCGGCCTGGTCACCGAGGCCTTCAAGGATCTCGAGGTCGACCCCGATAACACCTATGGCGCCATCTGCGGACCGCCGGTGATGTATCGCTTCGTGGTCGAAGAGATGGCGAAGAAAGGCATCAGCTATGATCGCATCTTCATGTCGTTCGAGCGTCACATGAAATGCGGCATGGGCCGGTGCGGACACTGCCAGATCGGGCATCAATACGTTTGCTTCGATGGACCGGTGTTCAATTACTGGGAAGCCAAGAACATTCAGGGGTCGATGTAGCATGGAAAAACAACCCCTGTCCTCATCCTGCGCTGAACAGAAGCCGCTGCGCGTCGTGGTCGTGGGCCTGGCGAGCTGCTTCGGTTGTCAGCTGCAGATCACCAATCAAGAGCATTTCCTCACCGATATCCTCGGGCGCATCGATCTTGAATACTGGCAGCTTGCCTCGAGCGAGCCGATGCCAGAAGAGTTCGATATCGCGATCATCGAGGGCGCGGTAACCACTGAAGAAGCCATCGAACAGGTAAAACAGCTGCGCGAAAAGGCGGAGATCGTCATCACGATCGGAGCGTGCGCGCATACCGCCGGCATTCCCGGCATGGCAGCGCAAGGCTTCGAGGGACGCATCGGGGAAGTCTACGACACGCTTCCCGAGGCGTGTGGCACCGTGATCGAACCGCGTGCGGTAAAGGATGTCATCGATGTCGATTATGCGGTGCTCTCTTGTCCGATCGATTTCTACGAGTTCGCGCAAGTGCTCAGTGCGGCATTGCATGGGTCGAACCGCCATCGCCGTTCCACGACGATGTGTGCCGAATGCAAACGCCAGGAGAACCTGTGCTTCTACCCGCGTGGCGAGATCTGCCTGGGCATGGTGACCAACGGCGGCTGCATGGCGTGCTGCCCGAGCTTGGGTAGGCCATGCATGGGATGCCGCGGTCTTTCACCAAAGGCCAACCTCGCATCAGCACGCAAGGCGGCCGAGCGTTTCGGGCTTTCCCCTGAAGAGTTCGATCGCAAGCTTACGATCTTCAACCAAACCAATCCGCTCATTGCCGCAGAAGACAAGGAATCACATGACACGCTCCCAGCTTAATATCGATCATGTCGCGCGCGTCGAGGGCCATGGCAATGTGCATGTGGTCATCGAAGACGACGTGGTGAAGACCGTTGAGATGAACATCGTCGAGCCAGCGCGCCTGTTCGAGAGCATGGTGCGCGGGCAGAGTTACAAGGATTGCTCCTATATCTCTTCGCGCATCTGCGGCATCTGTTCGCCGAGCCATTGCGTGACCGACCTTAAAGCGGTCGAGGATGCGTTCGGTATCGAAGTCTCACCGCGCACGAAGATGCTGCGCGAGTTGCTCGTGTATGGCTCCTACCTGCAGAATCACGCTTCTCATCTCTTCGTGTTCGTGGTGCCCGATTTCGTGGGCGAAGAAAGCGTATTCCCGCTCGCGCAATCAGACCCTGAACTGTTCAACCAGGCGCTCGATTTGAAGAAGCTCGGCAACGATCTTTGCACGCTCGTGGGCGGGCGCTCGATCCATCCCATCACGGCAGTGGTGGGCGGTTTCACGCATGAGATCAGCGCGCAGGAATACCTTGAGCTCGCCGATCGGCTCGAAGCAGCGATCCCGTTCGCGAAAGCAACGGTCGATCTGTTCTCTTCGTTCCGCATCACCGAGATCCATACCGCTTCTGATCTTTTGGCCATGGTCGAAGACGATTACTACCCGGTGCAGTCTTCGAACACGCTTGAGCTGCTCGATGAGCATGTTCGCTTCGATGCGCATGATTTCGAGTCGTACCTTGAAGAATATGAAGTGCTGCATTCCGGTGCGCTCTTCACGCGCGTGAAAGCAACGGGAAAGCCCGTCTTCACCTCGGCGCTCTCTCGCTTGAACGCTTCGTGGGATCATCTTTCACAAGAGGCCAAGTTCGCTTCCGCGAAGGCAGGTCTTCGTCCTGAAGAGAAGAACCCCATGAAGAACAATCTGGCGCAAGCTATCGAGATCTTAGATGCACTCATCCGCTGCGCGGGGATCTGCCGTGAACTGGCGAAGGGGGAGGGCGATTCGAAGCCGGTTCCCTTCGAGGTGCGTGCTGGCATTGGTGTGGGCATGAGCGAAGCACCGCGTGGCGTGGTCTTCCATAAGCTCGAGTTCGACGATGAAGGCCGCGTTCTGCACGCTTCTATCATCACGCCAACATCCCAGAACCTCGCTTCGCTTGAAGCTGATACGCGTCACCTGGTCGAAGTGCTCGTTGAAGCAGGCCTCGACGAAGGCTATATTCGCTCCGAGATCGCAAAGCTTGTCCGTGCTTACGACCCGTGCCTTTCCTGTAGCGTTCATTAAGCTCCACTCATGCACCGTGTCCTTTTGCGTACGCGGTGCCTATGATAGAATCGAAAGCTGCACGATAAAGACCGTGAGGAACACGCATGTCCTTTTTTGATTTTATCCAGAGCGCTTCGTCGTCATCGTCATACGATATGGCGATCGACCTCGGAACTGCAAATACGCTTGTTGGCATAAGCGGGCAAGGGGTCGTGATCAACGAGCCTTCCGTTGTGGCCATCGAGCGCAGCACGCATCGCGTTCTGGCTGTTGGTCATGAAGCGAAGAACATGATCAACCACACTCCCGATACCTTCTCTGCTGAACATCCTCTCCATGATGGCGTGGTTTCCGACTACGACATCACCGAGGCTATGATCTCGGCGTTCATCAACAAGGCGGCTCCGCGCCGCTATCCTTGGCAGCCCAAGCCGCGCATCGTCGTATGCATCCCTTGCGGTGCAACGTCGGTCGAGAAGCGCGCGGTGTTCGAGGCCACCATCCAGGCAGGTGCACGTCAGGCATACCTCATCGAAGAGCCCATGGCTGCTGCGATGGGTGCCGATCTGCCCGTTACCGAACCCACGGGTTCGATGGTCGTCGATATCGGCGGTGGCACCACCGAAGTGGCAGTCATCTCGCTCGGCGGCATCGTTACGTCCTCTTCGCTTCGTTTGGCAGGCAATCGCCTCGATGAAGCTATCGCTATGCATCTGCGCGATCTCTTGGGCATCAAGATCGGTGAGCGTACGGCAGAGGTCATCAAGATCAAGATCGGTTCCATCCTTCCCTTCGAAGATGGACGCGAGCGCGACATGATCATCTCTGGCCAGGATGTGCTCACTGAGCAGCCCAAAGAGGTCACGATCCAATCCGAAGATGTGCGTGAGGCGCTCCAGGAACCCATCGACGAGATGGTCGTTCACATCAAGGAGACCTTCAAGAAGACCAATCCCGACTTGGCATCGGACATCATCTCCAACGGTATTCTGCTCACCGGTGGTGGCGGATTGCTCTCGGGTCTCGACCGTTATCTCACCAACAAGCTCGAGATTCCGGTCTGGACGAGCGAAACCGCCCTTACCAACGTGGTAACCGGCTGTTTGAAGGTTCTCGAAACACCAGCCGCACTCAAACAGATATTGATGCGTTCGAAATAGGAGCTCACACACGCACATGGCCCTGAAGATCAAGAACAATCCAGTGCAGTTCGGTGGCCATCTAGGAGGAAGAACACTCCTGATCGTTCTCCTTGTGGTCTCCCTTATTCTCTTCGTTGCCTATGCTCGTGAAAGCGAGGAAGGCCCGATCCATACGCTGCAAAACACCACCTCTTCTCTGGTGACGCCGCTCACGGCGGTCGGTACCACGGTGGGGTCGCTTGCGGTTTCCGGGTCGATGTCGGTCGAAGACCTCACTGCATCCGATGCATCCTACAACCAACTCAAAGAGAACAACGCTCGTCTTTCGCAGATGGTCGTTGAGCTCGAGGAATACCGCCAAGAAGCAGCGCGATTGGAATCGCTCATCGGGCTTGCCGATGCCTATGGCTTCACCTCCATCGCCGCGCGCGTGGTCGGCTATTCTACCGATTCTTACAACCGTTCCATCACGCTCGATGCGGGTAGCGCATCAGGCATCAAGAATGGCATGCCGGTCATGGGTGCCACGGGTGTTATCGGTCAGGTGATCTCGACCACGCCCGTTACGTGCGATGTTCGCTTGCTCACCGATCCGCAGAGTGGCGTTTCGGTGCTCGTGCAATCGTCCCGCGCTGAAGGCATCTTGCGTGGCTCGGTCGAAGGCACGCTCTACCTTGAAGGCATCGACGACAACGTCGAGATCAAAGAGGGCGATGTCGTTATCACCTCTGGTCTTGGTGGCGGCTATTACCGTGGTCTGGTCGTAGGCATGATCACCAAGATCGAGCAGCGCCCTGGCAGTGCGTCGCGTACGATCGTGGTCACGCCGAATGCATCGTTCAACAACATCTCTGAAGCGCTCGTCGTTATCAGCATGGGCGATGCCAACGCTGCCGATAACGAAGCGATCGTGCGGGCTGTCGATCCCCAAACGCTTGCGAGTCGCAGGGCAGCAAGCGGGGATAACGGCGACCAACAGGGCGGCGATCAGTCTTCGGGCGGATCGTCTGAACCGAACCAAGAAGGAGGGGAGTAGCCATGCGTGAAAAGCTCGTTCCTCTCGTTTCTGCGGCCGTGGTCGTCTTGCTGCAGGTCGTGGTCGCACCCGTTATCGCCATCTATTCGGTCGTTCCGAATTTCATCGTTGCCTTCGTGATCGTGCTCTCGATCGTGCGTCCCGAAGACACCACCTATGTCTATGCCTTCGTGATGGGCATCATATCGGACCTGTTCACCCAAGTTCCTTTTGGGCTCACGCCGCTACTGCTGCTCATCATCTCATTCGCGCTCTCGCGTGTGTTCGAGGTGCTCGATAAATCGAGCATTGCCATGGTACTCGTCTCGTGTGCGGTATCGCTTTTGTTCTATGAGATGATCGTCGTTATCGTGCAGCTCGTTCTGGGGTACCCGGCGGCGTTCTTCGATCTGATCGCAGCGCGCGCTCTTCCGGCAACGATCTTCAACCTTATTCTGTGTGTTCTTCTCTATTTGGTGGCGCGCAAATTCCCTGATGTTTCGTCGGGCAATGAAGCGTGGACGGTGGATAAAAAACAACGTTTCCGCTAAGGGGTACGTGCCATGCTCGCCACTATCGTTGTCGTTGTCATATCGCTCGTTCTTATCGCTATCGCGCTCGTGGTGTTCTTCCGCTGGCGTTCGTCTACTTCGCATGTGCGCATGCGCAACAAGATGGGCGTGCGCTCCATCTCTTCAGTAGGTATTTCAGCGCAAGCTCCGAAGGTCGATGGCGCAAGCATCGGCAACACTTCTTATTCTGCGACGGGCACCACCTCCTCGGGCACGTCCAATGCTCAACGCAATCGTTTCCTTGCGGTCGGGATCATCGTTGCGGCTGCTTTCAGCGCGCTTGCCGTGAAGCTCTTCGGCTTGCAAGTGGTGAGCTCGGCGAGCTACCAGCGCGAAGCTGAATCGAATCTCTACACCACCGTGCGCACTCCTGCGCCGCGTGGGGTGATTTATGATCGCGACGGCGTGCCCTTGGTAACGAATCGTCAGGTGCAGACCGTGCTTGCCGATGCTGATGTTGCGAACAATACGAACGTCATCTTGCGTCTTTCGGCCCTGTTGGGCATTCCCTACGATGTGGTGCGCGCGCGCATCCTCGATGCCTCCACCGGTGCACAATCGCAGCGCGTGGTCGCAAAGGACGTGCGTTTGCGCGACGTGGCCTACATCAATGAACACCGTGATGCCTTTCCTGGCGTATCCACCCAAATTCGTTCCGATCGCATCTACCCCTACGGTGCTCTTGCCGCTCATGTGCTCGGTTATACAGGCGCTTCTTCGAAAGAAGATCTGGAGAATGTTGCTGAAGGACGCGATATCGAGATGGGTGACGCGGTCGGCAAGGCGGGCATCGAGCAGTCTTATGATGACGTGCTTGCTGGCGACCATGGTCAGCGTACGTTCATCACCGATGCTTCGGGCGAGATCCAGCAGGTCGTGAGCGAATCCGATCCTGCCAAGGGCAACGACATCTACCTCACGATCGCCGCTCCAGTGCAATATGTCGCCGATACGGCGTTGCGCGAGCTCGTGCAGGGTGGAACAGGAACCGCGGCATCGCTCGTGTGCATCGATGTGAAGACGGGTGGCGTGCTTGCCATGGCGAACTATCCATCCTATGAGCCTGAACACTTCATCGGTGGTATCTCGCAAGACATGTGGGATGCTTACCAAACTGAGGAATCTCACTATCCGCTCATGAACCGTGCGATCGCGGGCACGTACCCGGCTGCTTCGTGCTTCAAGGCGTTCACGGGACTCGCAGGCCTTACCTATGGGTTCGCCGATGCGACCAAGGCATGGAACTGCACAGGTACCTGGACGGGGTTCGGTGAAGAGTACCCGCAGAAATGTTGGGAGCACAGCGGCCATGGTTGGCTCACGTTCCGCGAAGGTATCGTGGTTTCTTGCGACGTTGTGTTCTATGAGATCGCGCGCGATTTCTACAATGCGCGCAATGCGATCGGCGATGAGGCCATGCAGGACTTCATCAAGGAATTCGGCTATTCGGCGCTCACGAATATCGATCTGGCGGGCGAGGCGCAAGGGCGTATTCCCACGCCTGAATGGAAGTCGGACTACTTCCGCGATGTTCCTACCGAAGCGCAGTGGCTCCCTGGCGATATCTCGAACATGGCTATCGGTCAGGGCTACGTGCTCGTCACGCCCCTGCAGGTCGCGCGCGGCTATGCGGCAGTGGCAACGGGTAAGCTCTTGCAGCCGCACCTGCTGAAAGAGGTGCGCAATTCTGCTGGTGAGGTAGTGGTCGAGGCACCGGTGGTCGAAAACGCCACACCTGATGTGAGCGAAGCGAACTATCAGATCGTTCGCGATGCGCTGCGTGGCGTTGCAACGGAGAATCATGATGTCTCGAATGACTTCTCGAGCTATGATTTCACCTTCGCTGCTAAGACCGGTACGGCTGAGGTTGCGGGCAAGCAGGACTTCGCGTGGTTCGCTTGCTATGCGCCTTACGAAGATCCGCGCTTCGCGCTTGCGCTCTGTATCGAAGAAGGTGGCTCGGGTGGTGCGGTGGCATCGCCGGTGGCCGCGCGCGTGATGAAGGCAGCGATCGATTATTCCAACGGTGTTACCATCGACTACAAGAAGATATCAGTGGGCACGCCAGGCAAGCCGCAGCAGGCAGGAGGTGAATCGAATGAGTGAGATGGTCGAGATCGATTCCGTTCAACCGCGCGACCCAGAGTTAGCTAAGACCTTCAAGTCGCATCGGTTCAAGTACTTCAATCTGCCCTTCGTTGCGTGCTTTGCAGCGCTCGTTGTTTACGGCCTTATCGTGCAATTCTCGGCTACCTCTTCCGATTCCGACTTCAACTTCACCACCCAGGTGGTGGGCGTGGTCATCGGCATCGTGCTCTTCGTGCTCGTGAGCCGCTTCGATTACCGTGCGCTTTCGGGCTTCACGACTTTCTTTGTGGTGATCAACGTTATCTTGCTGCTCTCGCCCCACTTGCCCTTCATCGGCAGGGAAGTGAACGGTGCGAATTCGTGGATCCGCATCGGCGGTTTCAGTATGCAGCCTGGCGAGTTTGCGAAGATCACGGTGGTGCTTCTAGCGGCAAGCATCATGTCGCGCTATGGCGGGCGCCTCGATGACCTGCGCGAATACCTTAAGGCGCTCGGCATCTTGGCTATCCCGTTCATCTGTGTCATGACGCAGCCCGACATGGGAACAGGTTTGGTGTATCTCTGCATCGCCGCATTCGCGCTCATCATCGGTGGGGCTAATTGGCGCTTTTTAGTGGCGACCGCTGCCATTCTTGCGGCGCTGGTAGTGGGCGTGTTCATGCTCGACCCGATTCTCGATGGGCTCTTCGGCAGCGATGTGCTGCTCAAGGATTACCAGCGCAGTCGCTTGCTCGTGTTCATGGACTCGAGTTACGACCTCTCTGGCGATGGTTATAACTTGCAGCAGGCGAAGATCGCTATCGGCTCGGGCGGCTTCTTCGGCAAAGGCTTCATGCAAGCAACGCAGTCTTCGCTCGGCTTCTTGCCAGAAGCACCGACCGACTTCGTATTCTGCGTGCTTGCTGAAGAGTTCGGTTTCGTGGGTGCGCTTCTTCTGCTGGCGCTCTATCTTGGGCTTATCGTGACGAGCATCCGGGTTGCGCGCAATGCTCCCGATCTTTTCGGCACGATCATCGTCGTGTGCATCGTGGGCATGTGGGTATTCCAGATTCTTGAGAACATCGGCATGGATGTGGGGCTCATGCCCATCACGGGCATTCCGTTACCATTTATTAGTTACGGTTCATCTTTCATGCTGGTAAACTTTGTAATGTTGGGGCTCATCAATTCCATTTGGGCGCACAGCGAAAAGGCACCGCAATAACCAGCGCGCTGCCAGGAGGGGGAAAGCATGTTCGATTTCAAATCGATCGATATCAAATCACTGATCACCGAAGCGCTCGATATCGAGCGTGCGCGTAAGACGGTCGTTTCCGTTCAAGTCTTGCTCGATGAAACCGCGTCCCCTGAGTTTCAGGTGTTCGTGCGTTCGGGCTTCAGCTCATCTTCGGTGAATTCACGCTTGACCGTGGGCTATTATCCCTCGCAGGATATCTCCGTTATGGAAGGCACTGATCTGGTGGTCATGGCGGCGGGTCAGACTTCGGAGACTGGCGCGATCGCGGCAACCATCCGCCAAGCAGATATCCCCGTGCTCGTTATCGCTGAACATGGCAATCAGGTTATCCAGAGCGCGAAGGATGCGGGCCATCCGCTTCCGAGCGATGCGCTCATCTCGCTTCCTGCAGGACAGCCGCTCGACGAAGAGATCAAGGGCAAACTTGCCGACAAGATCGGTTCATGGATCATCGATCACGATCGCGAGAAGCGCTTGTCGTTCTCGCTGGCCTATCCGTTCGTTCGTCGTCCGCTTGCACAAGATGCGATTCAGCTCACCGCTGCGCAGAATGCCGGCATTGGCGTGCTCGTATTCGTTCCTGGCGCCGATCTGCCCGTTATGACGCTCAACCAGATCAAGATGGTGCTTCAGATCGCGGCAGCGTATGGCGAACCGCTCGATAAGGATCGTATCAAGGAGATCATTCCCACCATCGCTGGTGCGCTCGTGTGCCGCGGCATCGCGCGCAAGGTTGCAGGCTTCGTGCCTGCGCTCGGCTGGCTCGTGAAGGGTGGCATGGGGTATCTTGGCACGCTCGCGATCGGCGAAGCAGCGCTCACGTATTTCGAGCAGGGCGGTAGCATCGCTGGTGTGGCTGGCATGCTCTCGCAGGCAGGCAATGCAGCTTCCGATGTCGCGATGAAGATTCGCAACCAACGTGCTTATCAGGTAGTGAGTGATGCGACGGGTCCGGTCGCACGCAGAGCCGCATCGAAGGCGGTCGGCGTTGCGGGTGATGTCGCGCAAAGTGCGCTCAAGGGCGCGATGGATTATCACAAGCGCAATCGCGGTGCGAAGAACTAGCGCGCTCGGTAGAAGCCTCATCCTATTCACCATAAGCCTCTTGCGTAATCGCCGCATGTTTTGCGGCGATTTGCTTGTTGACCACCGTGCTGCGCTACTCGCGCAAGCGCCGCACGCGTGCTCGAAACGATCGCAAGATCAGCTCGTCTTGTTCGTTGGCGTATGCGGTAGGGTAGCTAAGATAGCAGGCGTTTGTGACCGTTTGCTCCTGTGGGCGGAAATTTTGCTTTTGTGGCTTGTTTCGGCTCCTTTTATGGATATAATAATCAACGCTGATAAAGCACGGGGTGTTAGCTCAGTTGGTTAGAGCGCTGGCCTGTCACGCCAGAGGTCGCGGGTTCGAGTCCCGTACATTCCGCCAGTCTGAATGCAAGCCTCGGAATTATTCCGAGGCTTTTTCTTTTTTCATTGTTCTATCGATATGGATAGTAGCGTAAGCTTTGAGCTGCACAGTGGTAGCCAGCAGGAAGGCGTGGCGCTCCATGAGCAAGTTTAAGAGCTATCGTGCGAATCTTGCTGTGCTCCGCCATGCGTCTGAACAGGACCTAGACAACGAATTTATCCAAAGCGGGATAATCTATAAATTTGCGATGCAATTTGAGCTCTCATGGAGGCTTCTTTATAAAACGCTCCAGCATGAGGGGAAGATGAGTGTGGCTACTTGCTCGCCGCGTGGCGTTATCAAGTCTGCCTATACTGCGTATGATTTTATCGATGAAAAAGTCTGGCTCTCGATGCTCAATGATCGCAATGCTTCCGAGCATGTGTACGATTCAGCCCTTGCTGAAAGGCTTGTAACGGCTATTCTCGATCGATATATTCCTGAATTCATGCATCTTCTTTCGTGCCTGATCGATCTTTATGGCGAAGAGCTGCTTGAAAACTTATAGGGCTTTCGTTTTATGAAGCTTTGTTACCTGGAAAAGCTGAAGCTCATCAAGATTTTCGATGTTTTCTCATTCAGAAAATTACGGATATTAAGAAATGATTAATCTGCCGTTCAGTGCTGCCTGCAAATGTTTCAAAGGTAAAAGACTTAGCTAAAAAGGGAGCATAGGGGCTTGGTAGGGATTAAAAAGCCCTTGTTGTGTGTTTTTTAATAAGTATCGGGTAGAATATAGCTGCTACAGCCATAGACAGCAGATTTGCTGCCAGTGAATACACAGATTTAGAACCTGTGCAGGAGAACGCCTGCATTCCTTTTTGGTTCTACTTTCTGTGTAGCCATTGGCTGTAGCAAGCTATGTGTGGGCGTTTTCCTTCATGCTTGCAAAACTCCTTTCATAGCTATCTATTGGATAGGGAAGACGAAAGGAGCAATATATTTCGTAAATCTTGAGCCAAATAAAAAACTTGCTTTGATAAAGCGCAGGCATTGCTCTGTCTAAATCAGAATCAATACATGTTTAGGCTCTGATGAGGTTTACAAATTATGCTTTCAGAATTTGAAGCGAAACGAGGCGATATGACCAAACCAAAACATCACCTTAGTTCGATCATGTTTGTGGCAGGGCTAGTTGTAGCTTTGTTTGTCCTTGTGGGTTGCTCGTCACAGACAGTTGAGCCGTTTAAGGTGGCCAATACAGTGGAGACTGCGTGCTTGAATGGTGCATTCGAGATGGATATACCTGAGGGGATGTCAAGCGATGGCGTGCAATCTTTTAGTGATGATATGGGGAATGAGACCTTTTTCCCAGATAAAGGAGGGACTAGCTCTGGGATATATATTCATTCTACCGAGATAAGCCCGTATTTAGGTGCAGATACATTTGTCTCCACCTATTTTGATAAACCTCCGAAGGATGCAACATATAAATACAGAAACATCAAGATAAAGGAAATGTCGCGAGGGCATTACATGTCTTCTGCCGATCTTTATGAAGACGGTACTGAAGAGAGCAAGGAAAAAGAAGTTTGCTTTTCAATGGATGGAAATATAGTGGTAACGATATCTTTTGAGAATCTGCAGAAGTCATACACGAATACTGTTGAGTCATCTATTAGAATCCTTTAGTCCAATCGAAGACATTGACCCAGGCAAATCCCCTGAGCATCGTAGGAGTCAGTGGTTCGTATGGCACAGAAAGACAACAGGCTTACAAGTTATTAATCTAATTTGAAATACAAACGAGGATGGTTGCAATGGATGAAAAATCTAAAGATTCAGAAATTGAAAATTCGGAAGAAGCCGTATACCCGGATGCGCCTCTAACGAGTAATGAGGTTGAATCCGTGTCTACTCATGAGGGAGCAGGCGAACAGCAAGAAGAAAAGATTTTGTCGTATTCTGATGGGCGGGAAAACCTCGAAGCAGAGACAGCAGGGATGTCTCAGACTAAAGCAGTTCAGCCGCCGGTGAAGAAGGAGAATAAAAAGAAACTAGGGAAAAAAGCAATTACAGGAATAATTGTAGGTGCTGTCGTTCTTGTTGTCGCTATTATCGTTGGTGTAGTGCTGAGCATGCAGGCTCAGGCAACAGAGAAATACAATGAGTATATTGATAATTTGGATAGCCTGTCATCGAATGGGCTGCAAGCAGCCTCGCTTGCCGAGGGAATTGGTAACACTACGAATAGTGTTTGGCGCGCTGCTATCTGGGATGCAGATGAAACATGGGATGCTGATATTGAAAAATATCATGCATCAGACTTTAATGAAGCCTTAGCGAAATTGTATGCAGATTCCGATGTGAAAACAAAGATTGCAAACATGAAGTCATATATGAGTGAAGTGGAATCACTTATGGGGAAGTTAAAAAATCCTCCTGATCCAGAACTGGAAGACGCATATGATGCTGCAAAAGAATTTGCAAGTACGGTAGAAGATTTGGTTGATTTAGCGGCTGATCCGTCAGGATCATTGCAGACGTATAGTACGAATTTCAACGCTGCAGATGATGCTTGTGCAAAAGCTCTTAAGAAGCTTACAAACGAAATACCGGATAAGAAGCAGTAGGCTTTGTCGGAGCAATAGATGATGTTGCATGTTGTTAAAACTCGTATTAGCAACAGAAAGGAATAGCCATTTGGATACAAACGGCAATGAAAAAACTGAATCTGCTCAGGAGTCTTCTTTTGATAAAGGCGAGAAAAGTTCTTCTAAGAAAAAAAGATTTTCTAAAAATGCTTTATTCGGAATCGCTATTGGCGGAGTAGTTTTAATTATACTTTGTGCAGTTTTCTTGCCTCGCGTGCTTCTGACGCCGGAGAGCTTAATTAAGCAAGGTAAATATGAAGAGGCGTATGAAGTTGCGGATGAAAGCGAAAAACGAGAAATAGCTATAGGCAATATCATAGCTTGGTGTTCGGCAGAGGTTTATGAATCTTTGTTCGACACCCTTTCAAAACCAGATTCCTTTGAACTTATCGATGCATATTATGATGGAAAGATCGACTTTGTACTTCATGCTTCTTTTCGGGCTCGAGGTGCGCTCGGAGTAAAAAGTGATGCGTATTTCTACTTCAATTATAGGGCGGATGGAGATATCTCATTATTCACAGCGTTTTCTGATTTGAACGAAGAAGAGACCTATAGTGAATCAGCGAGCGAAGATGAAAAGCTAAAAGCGCTTGTAAAAAACTGGGCTATTGACTCCGCTCGAGAGGTCGTTGAAAATCCCTCTTATAAAGTCAATGGAATATTCATTGATGAGGTAAATACGTTGATCAAAAACGGCGAGCTGCTTTCGGTCGAGTTAATTCCTCAAGCAAAAGAGGTGATCGAATCTAACAAGAATGCTCAATAATGTACTTATTCTTAGCAGAGATTAGTTTAAATGCGAAACCAGGAGCGCGACTCCTGGTTTTTAGTTTTATGCATACCAAAATTCTAAGAACAGGAATACTGGCGGTATGAGAGCTACATCATGAGTCAGTACCCATTGCAGTGTGTTTTATCATGCAAAGCTCTCTAGCGCCTTTAGGGTATACTCTTAGTTTCCATTTTCAATGAAGGGAAATAGATGGACAACGAAACCACTTATCCAGAAATTCCACTCCTTGTGGGTGCCTCGTGTTGGTCTTACGGCTCCATTGGGCTTACGCCTGAAATGACCCCGACGATGAACCCATCATAACAAAGTAAGCATTAAGAAGCTTTGGAGTGCGTGAATCTTGCAATCGTGGAAATTTAAGACAGCATTGCACTCGCTAATTCTTGGAATTCTTCTGGCAATCGGGGCGGGGGCGTTTGCAGGTTTCGCAGTGGTGAAGTGGGCTTTCAGCAAGCTCTGCTTCCCAGTCGAAATCGCTGGGCGGTCCCATGGGTAAGTCTGATTCATCGGCGGGAATGTCATTCCAGAGGAAAATTGTTCATGGTTGTTTTGGTTCGGCTTTGCCGCTTCGATATAATTGGTAACGTTCAATTTCTGAAATATGAGTATCGGAAGGAAGGGTCGTATGAATAACGTTGAGAATTCAAACATCCCTCGTTATGGCGTATTGCTTACCGATAATGTTGATCCCCAATGGTTGCGCGACTGTTCGCCTAGATACTTTGATGAATACATTAAGTTCACGGTAGATCCGGTAAATAATCAGATTGTCGTAGGGATGCAAGTTCACAGAAATGGTAAAGCTCTGTTAAAGGCCGAAGAAAAGGATTTACTTGGTGGCAATATATTCTTCGATGACCTTCATATTGAATACGAATCGGGGTTAAATGAACCGATCAATGAGCGGGTTGGCACCGAAAGCGATGATCTTCGAATTGTTACTGACCCAAATGTTATAGAACGCATAGATAACGTTTTGAAGTCGTGGGTGGTAGGACTATGATCGAGCTTTCAGTCAAGCTAAAAACTGAATCTGATTTCGATCCTATCGAGCTTGAGATGTGGCAAGAAGGCGGTTTTCTGAGACAGATTCTCGATATTTATCCCGAAGTGTATCGTTTGGAAAAATATGAGAATGACGAAAAGGCTTTTCGCTCACAATGGGATACGGTTGTAGAATTTGTAAGCATGACATTGCTAGACGACGAGGTTGAAGAAACAACAAAGTATGAGCTTTATCACAATCTAGAAAAGCTCCAAAGGTATTATACGGATGCTGGAATTAATAAGGCTACCGCATTCGGATGGTGGAAACAGTGGAAGTACGACCTGAACAGGACAGTGGCGCGAGAGGGTCATTGATCTCATTCAGCTTATTGGCAACTCTTTAGCCTGTCGCGCCAGAGGTCGCGGGTTCGAGTCCCGTACATTCCGCCAGTCTGAATGCAAGCCTCGGAATTATTCCGAGGTTTTTCTTTTAATTTGAAATGCCCTTTTGGCAATCGGGGCGGGGGTGCTTGCAGGTTTCGCAGTCGTGAAGGGGGTTTTCGGCAAGTTCTGCTTCCCAGTCGAAATCACTGGGTGGCCCCATGGGTAAGCCTGATTCATCGGCGGGAACGCCATTCCAAAGAAAGCTTTCCATCACCACTTTGCCTTCTTCGTCGAATTCCACACCTTCTTCTTTGAGCATCTGCTGTTGGATCTCGGGACCACCGAAAGCGAAACCAGTTGCCATGCGGCCATCCTTGAACACCGCGCGATGGCAAGGGATCGATCCAGGTTCGGTGCCAGGAGAGGGGTTAGCGCGCAAGGCGTAGCCGACATAGCGCGCAGCGCGAGGTGCGCCGATGATGCGCGCGATCTGACCGTAGGTTGCCACCTTGCCGCGCGGAATCTGTTTCACCACTGCAAAGACACGATCTGCGAATGCGCCCATAGTATCTCCTTTTCGATGTAAGGCCCGAAACTATTTCGAGATGCCGTCCTGTGCATTGAAATCAGTAGCGTTGGGCTTCTTTAGCGGCATAATCGCTGAACAGCTCAAGGCATGCAGAACGGTCGAGCTCTTGAATCTTCGTTGGTGTTTCCCCGCTGTTTAGTTGGCGATAGAAGGCTTCGTCACGAAACCCAATAGCGGCACTATCTTGGCGTGTGCAGCCGTAGTAGACAGCAGAGATGTTAGACCATAGAATCGCGCCCAAGCACATTGGACAGGGTTCAGCCGTAGTGTAAAGCTCACAACCGGTTAAGTCATAGGTATTAAGATTGCGGCAGGCAGCGCGAATGGCTTCCATCTCTCCATGGCAGGTAGGGTCATTCCTCGCGATCACGCGATTGTGGCCTCGCCCCACGATCTCCCCATTCTTTACGATGACAGATCCAAATGGGCCGCTATCACCTGCGGCAATGCCCTGACGGGCTTCATCGATGGCAAGTTGCATAAAATCGGGAAGGGGGGTTGCAATATTTCTTTCAGAGGAAGACATGCTGCCATAGTAGCACACCCATTGTGCAGGCTTTTTTACGATGATTTCGGATACCGTACTTACTATGGCTGAACGATGTGAGTACTGCGCATCGGGCTATTCTTGCTGCTCGCGTTGCTTGCGGTAGGAGTGCGATTCCTTGCCCGTAAGGTGTTCGATCGTGAATTCGATCATGGCACAACGATCTTCGGCGGAATTGACCTCTTCGAGCGTACGGTCTTCGTGATGAGGGTTGTACTTATCACCTAGATCGAAAAGCGCTTTATGCGCCAGATCCCCTTCAATAAGGCGAACCGTACCGAACGCGATAACGCTTTTGTAGGCGGTGGAGTACTTGTCGGGAAGCACCGTGTCGTCTGCGATCACGCAGAAGCTTGCTTTGGGATCGCGCTCGATCGCGTCGATCTTGTGGCCTGCTTTTGCGGAATGGAAGTAGACCTTGCCGAGCGCTTCAGGCTCATCGGCTTCAACATAGAGATAGTTGAGCGGGACCGTGTACGGATAGCCATCATCGCCGGAAAGAGCGAGGATGCCCGTGCTCCCTTCTTGCAGGATAGCGAGTGCTTCTTCGTGAGGAAGCTGTTGTTTGCTTCTGCGCATTGGTCTGAACATCGTAACCCCTTTTTGTGGCGTGTGGGTATCGCTTACATTATTAGGATTGTATCGAACGCGCCTGGAAAATACAGCAGCTTTCATCACCCCTGTCATCTGCAACGAGATGCGAGATGATGCTCTTGTGATAAGAATCCCTATTGGCTCTTCGGTCTCAATATAGCTGCTGCTTTTGGTGTACCCTAGAGAGCATGGTTTTGTAGCTGCTTTCGCGCAGTCCTCAACAGCCCGATCTGCAATCCAGGGAGAAATTCGTTGTTCAAGCTGTTCAAGAAATACTTGAAGCCGTTTGGCGAGCTTGTTATAGCTGCGATCCTCTTCACCTTCTTGCAGGTAGTTGCCGAACTTCAGCTGCCCGATATCATGGCGCGCATCGTTGATACGGGCATCTACAACAAAGACTTGAACTACGTGATCGTGCGTGGCCTCGAGATGCTGGCTTGGGCGATCGGTTCGGTAGTATGTGTGGTCATCGCGGCGCTCTGCGCGGCGCGGGCAGCCATGGGGTTCGGCCGCGATGTGCGCGCCGCCATCTTCTCGCAGGTGCAGAGCTATTCTCTAGCGGAATTCGAGACCTTCGGTGCCTCCACGCTCATCACGCGTAACACCAACGATGTCCAGCAGGTCGAACGATTCCTGCAGATGCTCATCACCATGGCGGTCATGACCCCGGTCATGTTCATCGGTGCGGTGGTCATGGCATTTCTCACGAACGCCGAAATGGCGCTGCTCATCTTCGTGGCGATCCCGGTCATCATCATTATCGTGGCGCTGTTCTTGAAGATCGGCATGCCGCTTTTGCGTTCGCTCCAGAGCCGCATCGATGCGGTGAACCGCGTTATGCGCGAAGAGCTGCAGGGCGTCCGGGCGATTCGCGCGTACAACAAGGAAGACTTCGAGCGCAAGCGCTTCGGCAAGGTCAATCGCGACTTGGCGGATACCTACATCAAGGTCGGTCGTCTGATGGGCGCGGTCATGCCGCTGCTCATGTTCATCGTGAACCTGACCATCGTTGCACTCTATTACTTCGGTGCAGGGCAGATAGATGTTGGTACGCTCACCGCGGGCGAGATCATGGCGCTCGTGCAATACGTGACGCTCATCCTCATGTCGCTCATGATGATCTCGATGATCTTTGCTATCCTGCCGCGAACATTGGCGGCAACTGAGCGCATCAATGCTGTGCTCTCGACCGAATCGACCATTGAAGATGTCGCTATGCCGACACCATTGCCAGAAACCGCGGAAGATGGCGCACTGCGAACACTCGGAGCTGATATTCCTGAAGAAACCACGGTGCAACCCGCTCAGAAGCGCAGAGTCCCGATTCTCAAGATGGATCATGTGAGCTTCCGCTATCCCGAATCGAAGAAGGATGCCTTGAGCGATCTTACCTTCGAGCTTGCGCCCAATACGATCACCGCCCTTATCGGACCGACAGGTTCGGGCAAATCGAGCCTGATCAACCTCATCATGCGCATGTATGATGTAAGTGCAGGTACGATCTATTTCGATGGCGTTGCGATCAAGGACATCCCGCTTTCCGTCTTGCGCACGCGCGTTTCCTACACTCCACAGAAGTCCTTCCTGTTCACGGGTACAGTGGCGGATAATCTGCGCTTCGCCGATCCCGATGCAAGCGATGAGGCGCTGTGGCGGGTACTGCAGATCGCGCAAGCTACCGAATTCATCACGTCAGAGGCAGGTGGCCTTGATTTTGAGATCGCACAAGGTGGCGGCAACCTTTCAGGTGGTCAGCGTCAGCGCATCGCTATCGCGCGTGGTCTTTTGCGCAAGGCCGATCTCTACATCTTCGACGATTCCTTCTCGGCGCTCGACCTCAAGACTGATGCGCGGGTGCGCGCGGGAATCGAGGATCACCTTGAGGGGCAGAGCGTTCTCACCGTAACTCAGCGAGTGAACGTGGCGCTGGGTGCCGATCAGATCATCCTGCTGAACGAGACAGGAGCCATCGAAGCGTGCGGAACGCATGCCGAGCTCTTCCTGTCGTGTCTGGCCTATCGCGAGCTCGCGCTCTCTCAACTCTCGGAAGAAGAGCTCTCCTCAGGAGTTCAGGCAGATGCGAGCACCGCAGACGATAGGGGAGGTGAATAGCATGCCGCCGCACGGACCGCACGGCCCTCACGGTGCAGGGCGCAAGGAAAAACCGAAGAACGCTTCGAAGACCCTGCGTCGCCTTGTTGCGCGCTTGAAGCCGTTCATCCCGCTTCTGGTGATCGTATTCATCTTCACGGTGGCAGGAACGCTGTGCAATACGGTCTCTCCGCTCGTGCTCGGTCAAGCAACCACCGAAGTGTTCAGCGCCTTCGAACGCGTGATGGCAGGCACTGGTGGACTCGATTTCATCGCGTTCAACCGCATCCTTCTCACGCTCGTGTTGCTCTACGTGGCCTATTCGATCTGCCAGTTCATCTGCCAATTCATCATGGCGAAGGTGACCCAGGAAGTCATCTATGGTTTGCGTCGCGATATGAAGGCGAAGCTCGATCGCGTGCCGCTTTCCTACTACGATGGCCGCCCTAAGGGAGAGATCCTCTCGCGCGTCACCAACGATGTCGACCTTATCTCTTCTACCTTGCAAGAAACGCTCGTGCAGATCATCTCGGCGGTGGTCACGCTCGTTTCTGTGGTCATCTTCATGTTCTCGATCTCGTGGATCTTGGCGCTCGTTGCGTTCGCCACGCTGCCGCTCTCGCTTCTGGCCACGGTGGGTATCGCAACGCGTTCGCAGCGCTACTTCAAGAGCCAGCAGAAAGCGCTCGGCAAGCTCAACGCGCACATCGAAGAGATGTACAGCGGCAATACTGAAGTGAAATCGTTCACGCGAGAAGATGCTGCCATCGATGAATTCAACGTACGCAATGGCGAATACTTCGCACAAGCATGGAAAGCGCAATTCCTCGCCGGTGTGATCCGCCCTGTTATGGGCTTCATTGGCAACTTGGGCTACGTGCTCGTCTGCATCATCGGCGCCGTGCTCTACATCACTGGCGGGATCGCCACGGTCGGCGAGATCCAGGCGTTCGTGCAGTACATGCGTCAGTTCACGATGCCTATCACGCAGATCGCTTCGATCGCCAACACCATCCAGGCCACGCTTGCCGCATCCGAGCGCGTCTTCGAGGTGCTTGACGCAGAAGAGATGAGCGAGCCCGATCCTTCCACCATCACGCAGATCGCCAAGCCTTGCAAGGGCGCGGTCAAGTTCGATCACGTGCGCTTCGGCTACGATGCGCAAAAGCCGGTCATCAAGGATTTCTCGCTTGAGGTCGAACCAGGACAGATGGTCGCGATCGTGGGACCGACCGGGGCGGGCAAGACCACGCTCGTGAATCTGCTCATGCGCTTCTACGACATCGATGCGGGCACGATCACGATCGATGGTGTGAACACCGCGCTCGATACGCGTAGCGATGTGCGCAGCAACTTCGGCATGGTGCTTCAAGACGCATGGCTCTTCTCGGGTACGATCCGCGAGAACATCGCCTACGGGGCAAAAGACCCGAAGGAGAAGTACATTCGCCTGGCTGCCAAGCTCGCGCAGGCCGATCATTTCATCGAGCTTCTGCCCGATGGCTATGACACGGTCATCAAGGAAGACGGCACGAACCTCTCGCAAGGTCAGCGCCAGCTGCTCACGATCGCGCGCGCCATGCTCTCGAATCCTTCGATCATTGTGCTCGATGAGGCAACCTCTTCGATCGATACGCACACCGAGGCGCTCGTACAGAAAGCGATGCGCGAGTCGCTCGAAGGACGAACGAGCTTCGTTATCGCTCATCGTTTGAGTACGATCAGGCAAGCAGATATAATTCTTGTTATTCGCGAGGGGGATATCGTGGAGAAGGGCACGCATGAGGAGCTGCTCGCGCAGAACGGCTTCTATGCCGAACTCCACAACTCGCAATTTGTTGATTGCATCGATGAGGACGACTAGATAACGCATATGGCGAACAATGAAGAACATATTGAAGCGAAGCCTGAAGGGGTCGCTGTCTTCATCAAGGGCAAGTCGTCCGAAAATGCCCGCTTGGTCATCTCCGAAGCAGAACTCGAGGCGCAGAAGCCTTCTTCGGCAGTAGATGATGCTGCGCAGCTGAAGGTCGAGCGTGACCATGATCGAGCTGTACCTTCACCTGATGCTCCGTGTGAGATAGCGGTGTTCGATTTCGATGGCACATGCATCAGTGGTAATTCCCCCGTGCTGCTCGTTCGCTATCTCCTGAAGAAAGGGCAGGTGCGCACCTCGGTTCTTCTGCGCATCCTTACCTGGGGTATCGCGTACAAACTGCATCTTCCGCAAAACGAGGCATGGGTGCGCAGTTTGGTGTTCTCATCGTTCGATGGCATGCCCGAAGAAGAAGCCGATGCGGAGATGTACAAGTTCTACGATGAATGGATCGTGCCGCGCATTCGCCCCAAGGCGCTTCAGGTCATGCGCGAGCACATCGCTGCTGGGCGTGATATCTGGATCGTTTCTGCCACGTTCGATCCCATCATCGTGCGCGCCAAGCGTGATATTCCCTACGATCATCACGTTGCCACCGACATGAAGCTCGATGAGCACGGTTGCTATACGCGCGAAGTGAAGGGTAAGCCCGTTGAAGGCGCTGAAAAGCTTCGCCAGATCAAGGAGCACGCTGATCGGATCTATGGGAAGGATAGCTGGAAGCTCGCCTATGCCTATGGCGATCACTATTCAGATGCTCCGTTGCTCGCGGCTTCCGAACACCCTGCTGCAGTCACGCCGGGACCAACTCTTCAGCACCATGCGGAAAAGGAAGGCTGGCAGGTGCTCGATTGGCGTTGATCGGCACTCGATCGGTGATGGTCGACGTTCGGTGCTCATTGACGCTAGTCGGCGCTCGATGAAAACGTTTGGCTTCGGTCGGGAAATGGCTTGGCAACGGTTTCCCCTTACGCGCTCGATTTGCTCGTTTCTTGTAATAATCGTAGAGAGAATTGAATAAATGTTACCCGTTTAGTAGCATTGAGTATCCATCATTTGGTGTTTTTAATGCTTGAATGCGGCAGTGTCCCTTGCCGCTTTGCTCATAAGGAAAGTGATTGAAGATGAACGAAGATTCCAACTTCGGTAACATCCCATCTCATGATCATAGTTTCAGCGATTCGCACGACTACCTTTCGCGCGCGCAGTATGCGGTCGAATCAGGCGATCGCATACTCGGTATCCACCTGTATCTGGCGGCCTTCGAACAATCTATCCTCGAGAACATCGTTCCGAGCGAAGAGAGCGTGAACGGCATGCGCGCGGCATGGGATCTTGCCGTCGATGCGCGCCAGCATTCGCTTGCTGAATATATCTTCGAGAAACTCAAGCCCTTCGTTTCGGCCGAAGAGCTTTCGCGCAAGGCCGATCAGCTGCAAGACGTTGCTCTCGATCGCCTGGAAGAATTCGGCTTCTCGCGCGAAGCTATCGAAGACATGGCTGAGATGATCAACGACGATCTGTTCAATCTGCCACCCGATCTGCTCTATCGTTATGAAGACGACAACGTTCCTTCGCCCTTCTCATTCTTGGATCTCTCTTCCAAGAGCGATAGTGCTTCGAATGAGAACGATGCTGCGTCAACAGCGGAAGCATCCGATTGCGCTGAAGAAGTGAAGGCTGAGCCGATCGAACCCGAACAGAAGGAAGCAAACCCTACAGCTGAAGCGGACGAAGAGCCGCTCGAGCTGCCTGCGTTCCCTCTGCCGAACCTCAAGGGTGCGAAGATCGCGCATATCGATCTTTCTGGCAAGAAAAAGAAGAAGAAAAAAGCGCCCGAGGTACACTTCGACTATTCCACGATCCATGGCTTCTCGCGCGCTATCGAAGAGATGAAGCGTCTCGGCGTTGGCAGGATGCGCGATCCGCAGTTCAAGGAATTCGTGAAGATGCTCAACTTCCGCCATGGTGTTTCGCGCATGCCGCAGCTCGGCACGCTCGTTTTCTCGGGTGCTGCGCGTGAAGATGCGAACTACTTCATGGTGGCAACGGTGGGAGAGCTTGGCATTCCCGCTGTTCGCATGCGCATGGACCAGAACGTGCAAGGCCAGTCAGTGCTTTGCGTTATGGCTTCGCCTGATGCGATCACCGATTCAACCTCGCTCAATCGTTTCGGCTTCGAAGGTCCTACGGCGCTCATCTTGGAAGATCTTGACCTATGGGATCTGCCTTGGATGGATTTTGGGTCGGGCGATATTTCCGATTTCCTTCAGATGCAGCTTTCGCGTGGTGCACGCGAGGCGATGGCGTTCATCCAGCAAGCGATCGAGAACCCCGAAGTGACCGTGCTCGTTTCTGCATCGAATCTCGATGCGCTCGATACGTTCTTCGGCCCGATGCTCGGGCTCTACCGCTTGGTCGAACTCGACTATCCCAACGACGAAGAGCGCAAGGATATCTGGCGTCATGCGCAGGCGGAGCATCCTTCCATGCGCGGACTTGATGTTTCGAAGCTCGTTCCGTTCTCCAAGGGGATGTCACGCTTCGAGTTGTATGCGGTTGTCACCGAGTCGGTCGAAGAGGCTTATCGCCGCAGCGTGGCGAAGGATTGCTTCTGCGCAGTGCGGACCGACGATGTATACATGCGCCTTTCCAATTTCCATGAGCTTGATTCGCCAGAGTATAAGGCTATCGAAGAGACCATTATGAAGCGATTCCATCGTTCAATGGATAACATCGACGATCTACTGAAAGAAGACTGATGGATATCACCCGCCGCTGCGATTACGCTTGTAGGATCTTGCGCTCGGCTTACGAGTGCGGGGATTCCTATATCTCGATCGCCGATGTGGCGGAAAAGGAAGACGTGCCATATTCGTTCGCACGCAGCATCCAGCACGACCTGGTGAAGGCGGGCTTTTTGAAGACGATCCGCGGTGTGCGCGGTGGTCTTACGCTCGATTGCGATCCGCATGAAGTCACCCTTCAGGAAGTGATCGAGGCGCTGCAGGGACCGATCGGCATGTCGCCTTGTTCGGTCGATTGTGATTACTGCAATCGTTCATCAGGATGCGAATTCAATGCGGTTTGGTGTGCTGCTGATGTGCTCGTGGCGCAACTCTTCTCTTCGATCACGCTTGCCGATCTCTTCGAGAAGGGCGCGAGCCATCCTGAGGTGAGCCGCATCCTTGAATCGAAGTACTAGCTCTCTGCTTTTGCTCGTGGAAGCTCCCATAAAAGATACCTTTGATCTCGATGCTTTCGTTCGCAAGGTGTGGAGCGAAGGGAAGAAGCATCATCGCGATCTTGCTTGGCGCTATATCGATGATGCCTATGCTGTGCTCGTTTCCGAGATCATGCTGCAACAGACGCAGGTATCGCGTGTGGAGAAGTATTGGCCGCGATTCCTCAAGACATTCCCTACGCTCGATGCGCTCGCTTCTGCTGATACTTCGTTAGTGCTCGAACATTGGCAAGGGCTTGGATACAACCGACGCGCGCTGGCGCTCAAGCGAACTGCTGAAGAGTGTGCACTCCAATTCAAAGGGGAGCTGCCCCGTACCTACGATGAGCTCTTGAAGCTGCCGGGTATCGGTCCTGCTACGGCAGGGGGCGTGATGGCGTTCGCCTATCAGGAGCCAGCGCTCTATCTCGAGACGAATGTTCGCACCGTATTCTTGCACGAGCTCTTTCCTCATGAAGAAGGGGTAAGCGATAAGACGCTCGAGCCGCTCGTGCTGGAGACCTGCAGCAAAGAAGATCCGCGCGGATGGTATTATGCTTTGCTCGATTACGGGGCATACCTGAAATCGATCATGCCCAATCCTTCGCGGCGCTCGAAGCATCATTCCAAGCAGTCCGCCTTCGAAGGGTCTAAGCGTCAAAAGCGCGCCGAGCTCGTTCGCATCGTGCTTGGCGCTCCCGGCATTTCAACCGAAGAAGCCAAACGTGCGCTCGATGAATTCGAACAGGAGAAGGGGAGAGGGGAGACCGACCAAGCTCTCTTCGACGCCCTCGTTACTGATCTCTCTGCCGAAGGCTTCTTTGCTTTTGACCAAACCACAGGAAAACTGAATCCTTAGATGATGGGGTAGGAGCCGAGCACCTTCACTTCGCGCAGTTTCAGGCGCAGGCAATTGAGCGCCGTCTGCACGTCGACATCCTGGTCGGATCCTTCGAAATCGATGAAGAACATGTAATCGCCCAACCCTTGTTTGGTAGGACGAGATTGGATCTTCGTGAGGTTGATGTTGGCATATGCGAATTCCGAAAGGATCATCAGAAGCGAGCCTTGCTTATCTTGTTGTAAGGAAAGCAGGATGGAGGTCTTGCGGTCCATCTCAGGAAACACTTCCGGCATGCCCGTGCGCGCGATCAGTGCGAACGAGGTCTGGTTGCCGAAGTGATCTTCGATGCTTTCCGCGTACACCTTCGCGCCATACAGATCAGCAGCGAATTTGTTAGCGATGCTCGCGAGCGTCTTATCTTCCATTACCTTGCGCACGCCAGAAGCGGTGGACGAAGCCGAGCTCGTGT
>OGDN01001819.1_pt1 | contig 31401 bp, 28 predicted proteins | sample 1570271 | NCBI WGS metagenome assembly OGDN01 (sample SAMEA4384481, study PRJEB24528) | human gut metagenome | reverse complement strand
TTTATAGACCTTGGAGAGGGTCATTAAAAACTACTACTATATAATACGAGTGAGGAGATATCTATGAAATACAAAATTGAGAAAAACATCCCTTGCGATTTGAATGATATCGAATGGTTTACAAAAATTGATGCATCAAACGGCGCAGTCTTTTTCGCTTTCTTGCTAATTACCAAATTTCCATGATGTGTTGCATTCCCAGACTCACAATGGTAATGCCAACCCAGCAGCACCCACCAAGGATAAGTGGTTTTCCACCAGATTTAATCAATTTTACAACATTGCTGTTAAGTCCGATCGCAGCCATAGCCATAATGATAAAGAATTTTGATAATTCTTTTAACGGAGCAAATACGTCCGCACTGACACCCAAGGTCATGCATACAGTAGTGATTACAGCTGCAATGATGAAGTATAAGATGAACATAGGAAATGCTCTTTTTAGACTGAACTTGTTTGATGGCAGGTCAGCATTGCCGGAGTTTGCAGCAGATTTTGCGCGGATCATTGACAAAATCAGAGTGATCGGAATAATTGCCAGTGTACGCGTGAGTTTTACAGTAACAGCTGTATTCAGTGTTTCACTTCCAAGGTTCCACATGCTGTCCCAGGTGGAGGCGGCAGCGGTAACAGAAGAAGTATCGTTAATAGCGGTTCCGGCGAATAATCCGAAAGATTCTCCACTTGTAGTGTCAAATCCGAGTACGCTTCCAAGAACAGGGAAGAGTACAGCGGCAATCACATTAAAGAAAAAGATGACGGAGATAGCCTGTGCAACTTCAGTATCGTCTGCATCTATGACGGGCGCAGTGGCGGCAATTGCAGATCCTCCGCAGATGGATGAGCCGACGCCTACGAGAATCGAAGTATTGGATGGAACATTCATGATTTTATGGAGCAACCATGCAATTATTAGGGAAGTGCTGATGGTACAGATGATGATGGGAAGGGATTGCTTTCCGGTCTGCAGGATAACACCAAGATTCATTCCAAATCCAAGTAGCACAACAGCTGTCTGCAAGATGATTTTAGAAGTCCATTTGATACCTGATTCAGCTTTCCCTTTATTGGTCCACACTAATGTGATGAGCATTCCGGCAAGAATTGCGATGACGGGTCCGCCGACAACCGGGAAAGTCTTTCCAAGAAGCCAGGATGGAATTGCAATGACAAAGCACACTAGAATACCGGTAAAATTTTTCTGAATAAAGTTCATGTTGATTTCCTCTTTCTTATTTTTTCCATCAGAAATTATAACACAGGAAAATAGAAAAAGATGGAAAAATTTATAACTAATACTTGTTAGAATCAACTAACAGTAGTATAATGAATTAGATAAAACTAACAGAATGTTCAATGTGCTAACATTAAAGGAAGGACACAGGCATGGATAGAAGAGAGAAAAAAAGCTCCAGAGAGGATTATCTTGAAGCAATATTGATTCGGACGAATCGTTATGGCGCTTGCCGTGTTACAGATGTGGCAGATCAGATGGGATATTCAAAGGCGAGTGTCAGTGTTGCGTTAAAGAAGCTGGAGGAGGACGGTTGTATCATTCGTGACGCATGGCGCGTGGTTTTGACGGATAAGGGTCAGGATATAGCACAGCACATATATGACCGCCATGAGTTTTTCGCAGAATGGTTCAAAAAGATAGGAGTGAGTGATGAAAACGCCGAGGGAGATGCTTGTAGAATCGAGCATGTTCTGTCGGAGGAATGCTATGAGAAGATGCGAGTCTATCTGGAAAAGGTTGAAGAAAATGTTAGCCGTGTTTAACAAAGATTAACTAATACATTTTTCGACAGGAGAGTATAATAAATCCCATTAAAATATTTATAGAAAACGGAGGTAATATTTATGATTAATCTTAAAAAACTTGGACTCTTTGCGGGAGGAGTACTTTTTGGTACAGCAGGAATCGCTATTCTGTCAAGCAAGGATGCAAAGAATGCATATACACATTGTACAGCTGCTGTTTTAAGAGGTAAGGACAGTGTTATGAAAACGGCTGCTACAGTAAAGGAAAATTGCGGTGATATCTACGAGGATGCAAAGGACATTAACGAGGTACGCTACGAGAAGGCAGCAGAGGAGAAAGTAGCAGCTGCAAGAGCAATTGTGGAAGAGTACGAACAGAAAGCAGAGGAAGAGGCATAAATATATGAGATGTGTTGTTTTACATGAGTCTCCTAGAAGGATACGAATGAAGACACCCCTTATACATATGTCTTACAAAGATGCGGATTTGTTACAGTATTACATTGCAAGTCTGCCTGGGGTCAAAGAAGTGTCGGTTGACGAGAGAACAGGCAATGCGATCGTATACTTTAGAAAAGCATCTACGGATGATAAGGAGCGCCTGATGAAGGCGCTCTTAGCATATAATCCAGAGGACGAGGCGGTTACTTCACTTGTACCGGAGGAGACCGGGAGAGAGCTTAACAGAGAATACCAGGAAAAATTTATAATGCAGGTTTTAAAGCATAATTTGTACAAGCTTTTTCTGCCAGCACCGATTGCTATAGCAAGGACTGTAGTGAAAAGCGTGCCATTTCTCATAAAAGCGATAAAGGCTTTATGTAGTGGACATCTTAAGGTGGAGACGCTGGATGGTATTGCTATTGCGGCATCTATTATAAGAAGGGATTTTGAAACAGCATCATCCATCATGTTCCTTCTTGATACAGGTGAAATATTAGAGGAGTGGACAAGAAAGAAATCCATAGGTGATCTGGCAAGATCTATGTCACTTCAGGTGGATAAGGTATGGTTATGCACCGAGGACGGAGAGATACAGGTAAGTGTCAACACTGTTAAGAAGGGTGATCGTATTATACTTAGAAACTCAGACATTATTCCACTTGATGGTAAGGTGATAAATGGTGAGATGACGGTGAACCAATCTACTATGACAGGTGAGTCCGAACCTGTTGTGAAAAAGGTGGACAGCTATGTTTATGCAGGAACGGTAGTAGAAGAGGGCGAGTGCATCGTTGCGGTTACAAAGGAGTCTGGAAAGGGAAAATACGATAAGATTGTGCAGATGATTGAGGAATCAGAGAAGCTTAAGTCAGACACGGAGGCAAAGGCATACCACCTGGCGGATTCTCTTGTACCGTACAGTCTGGCAGGCTTTGGACTTACCTATCTTTTTACCAGAAATGTGACCAAGGCATTATCTTTCCTTATGGTTGATTATTCATGTGCTATGAAGCTATCCATGCCATTGTCTGTGCTCTCAGCGATTCGGGAGGCACGAGAATATGGTATATCCATAAAGGGTGGTAAGTTCATGGAGGCTGTGGCAGAGGCTGACACTATCGTTTTCGACAAGACAGGCACCTTGACTTATGCGACACCAAAGCTTATGGAGGTTATCACCTTTGGAGGAGAAGCCTCTGATGAGATGCTTAGAGTGGCAGCTTGTCTTGAGGAACATTATCCGCATTCTGTGGCAAATGCCATAGTAGACGGTGCCAAAGAAAAGGGCTTAAGCCACGAGGAACTGCATTCAAAGGTTGAGTATATAGTAGCGCACGGTGTCAGCAGTTATATCGGAGAGAAAAAGGTTGTAATCGGAAGCTACCATTTTGTAATAGAGGATGAGCATTGCCGGATTCCGGCAGAAGAAAAGGAAAAGCTTGACGCTATAAAACCAGAGTATTCAAGAATATATCTTGCGATAGACGGCATGCTTACAGCTGTGCTTTGCATTTTTGATCCAGTTAGGGATGAAGCTTCACTTGTGATGAAGGAACTTCATAAGCTTGGTATCAAAAATATCTGTATGATGACTGGAGACAATCTAAAGACGGCCAGAGCGGTTGCAGAAAAAATTGGAATTGATGAGTTTTACGCGGAGGTGTTGCCGGAGGATAAGGCGGCTTATGTCAGAAAGCAGAAGGAGCTCGGACACAAGGTTGTCATGATCGGTGACGGAGTCAACGATTCTCCGGCACTTTCAGAGGCGGATGTAGGAGTTGCGATTGAAGCGGGAGCTGCAATTGCGAGAGAAATTGCAGATATTACAATTTCGACGGACAATCTTATGAGACTTGTAACTATGAGAAAAATCAGTGCTGCCCTTATGGAACGAATTCACAGTAACTATAGATTTGTTATAGGTTTTAACTCTACATTAATTGCTTTGGGATTAAGCGGTATTATGTCACCCTCAAGCTCTGCTCTCTTACACAATGGTTCAACCATCCTTACAGGTGTAAAGAGTATGACAAATCTTTTGGACGAACAGGAAGTATAATGTAAGCCCAATGGAGCTTTTGGTTGAAGAGTGGTTGCAGCTGTGATTAAGGCAAGGAATGAGAATGACGAACCAATCATTTTTCAACGCAACGAGGATATGGTGAATTTAAAGATAGATGGGAATTTCATCTATCCATGGACTGTTTTTGGTGTGAAATTGTAAAGGGAGTACGAAAGCTTAGCTTCACGTACTCCCTCTTTTTTACAATGCATAACTAACTAAAAGTTTTAAAGTGTTTTCGACACCATCACGATGACTGCGTTCATAACCATGAGATGCGTAAACACCGGCACCGATGAGACCGTGTTTTACGTCAAATCCAGCGCGTAATGTGGCTTCTACGTCAGAACCGTAATGTGGATATACATCTACTGCGTAGTCTGCGTTCACTTTCTTGGCAGCTTCCATCAATCCCCTTACAACAGGATATGCATATGGACCGCCAGAATCCTTTGCGGCAATTGATACCTGATGCTCTGTGCAGGTGAGATTTTCACCTACGCAACCCATATCTACAGAGATTGCTTCGGTTACGCCGGTAGGAACGGAAGCGCAGCCACCGTGACCCACCTCTTCGAATACCGTAACGTGTACATAAATCGCGCGTTTTGGTGTGATTTGCTTGTCCTTTATGTATTTGGCAAATCCAAGTAAAATACCGACAGATAATTTGTCATCTAAAAAGCGGCTTTTGATGTAACCAGATTTGGTAATGCGTGTGTTTGGTTCAAAACAAACGATATCTCCAATGCTGATGCCCAGCTTTTCTACATCTTCTTTGCTTGTGACATTTTCATCCAAAACAACTTCACAGTTTTCAAATGTTCTTTTGATGTCGTCATATTCTCCGTTTACATGAATGGATGCATTTTCCAGTTGGAAAGTCCCTTCATAATCTCCGTTAAATTTGGTGATGATACGCACGTTTTCGGTTTCAGCGTTATTGGCATTCATTCCGCCTAAAGGTGTTACAAGCAGACGACCACTTGATTTGATGGAAGCAACCATTGCACCAAGTGTATCAGTGTGAGCTTCCAGGAAAAGTCCATCTTCTTTGTCTTCACCACCAAGTTCTATCAGAACGCCACCTTTTCCGGTGATATGAGCATGAAATCCTAATGCTTCGAATTCATTTTTTACCCAGGCGGCAGCATCTTCCGTGTATCCGGTTGGAGAATCGATGCCAAGAAGTGTAACTGTTTTATCCATTATAAAATCAGTATATTCTTTGTAACTATTGCTTTCTGTCATGTGAAATCCCTCTTTCTATATACAATCATGTAAATAGTATAGCATAAAAAAACACAAAAACTTTTCGAAAAAAATGAATTTGGGGTGTTAAGTATTGTAGAATGTCTCCGATATAGAAAGTACAAGGGCAAGGAATACTTGCTCGTGAGGAAGCCAAAGCGTGTACGGCGAAGGTGGAATCACTGATTATTAATCACATCTGTCATGGAAGACAGATTATATTCAAGGAGGAATGAATTATGGTAGTACAACACAACATGCAGGCTATGAATGCTAGCCGAGTTCTTAACATCACAGCAGGTCAGCAGGCAAAGAGCACAGAGAAGTTATCTTCTGGTTACAGAATTAACCGTGCAGCAGATGATGCAGCTGGTCTTTCAATTTCTGAGAAGATGCGTAAGCAGATTAGAGGTCTCGACAGAGCTTCTACAAACGCACAGGATGGTGTATCTGCAGTACAGACAGCTGAAGGTGCTTTAACAGAAGTTCATTCAATGCTTCAGCGTATCAATGAGTTAGCTGTTCAGGCTGCTAATGGTACAAATGCTTCAAAGGATATTGCGGCTATTAACTCTGAAGTGCGGCAGCTTAAGACTGAGATTACTCGTATCGCTTCTACAACAGATTTCAATGGTAAGAAGATGTTAAACGGATCTGGAATTGCAATATTCGCTGGATATACAGCTGATAAAGCAAACACAATCTCAATTGCGGGTGTTAAGGTGAAAAGTACAGTTGCTGACATCACAGATGCTAACACTGCAAAGGTCGCAATTACTGCTGTTTCAGAAGATATCGAGACTATTTCTGGATTCCGTTCAACATTCGGTGCTATGCAGAATCGTCTTGAGCACACAATTGACAACTTAGACAACATCGTTGAGAATGTTACAGCAGCTGAGTCACGTATCCGTGATACAGATATGGCTGATGAGATGGTTAAATACTCAAAGAATAACATTCTTCAGCAGGCTGGACAGTCTATGCTTGCACAGGCTAATCAGTCTACACAGGGTGTTTTGTCATTACTTCAGTAATTTAGTTATTACTAATATTGTTAAAGTATTCGTACACAATACTGAAAAAAGGTCACGCATATGCGTGACCTTTTTTAAAAAGCTTATAGGACTTTTTAGACTGATTATATGGGGGAAGAATGTTAGAATTTGATAAAACTTTTTTTGAAGAAGAGGAAAGATGTGGTTTTGTTGTTGAACCAATGATGAAGAGCGTGTGGGCAGCACAGCTCGAAGTGCTTGAAAATATTGATAGGATATGCAAGGAAAACGGAATTAAATATTTTGCAGATTGGGGTACCTTATTAGGGGCTGTACGCCATAAAGGATTTGTACCATGGGATGATGATATGGATATATGCATGCTACGCCCTGATTATTTACGTTTTATTGACGTGCTCAACAATTACTCAAATGAAATTAAATGGAATGGAATATATAATACAGAAAATTGGCCGACTAATGTTACACGAGTTGTGAATTTTAGAGGATTTAGTATAGAGAGAAATATATTGAAGCAGTATCATGGCTGCCCATATGAGGTGGGAGTTGATGTGTTCCCTGTGGACTATGTGCCTCGTGACAAGGAACTGGAGGAGGAACAAAAGCAGGTAATCAGGTTGATTGTCGAGGCAATAGACCTGAGGCTGCGAGGTGAACATGAGAAATTTAAAGAAATTGTAAGGAAAATAGAGAATGCCTGTCAAATGAATTTTGAGGACTCATATCCATCTCAACAAGAGCTCATGATATTAATGGATGAGGTTGAAGGCTTATATGGTGAAGCAGATGCAGATTATGTAACTGCAATGCACAGACTGGTAAATGGGCAGGATTACTATGTACAGAAAGCAGATTATGATCAGGCGGTACTGTACAAATTTGAAAATATATTTATCCCGGTACCTGTAGGTTTTGACAATATCCTAAAATTAAAATATGGCAACTATATGGAGATGAAAAAGACTGGTGGAAGCCATGAGTATCCATTTTATAAAGCAATCTTGCGTACACTCAGCGAAAAGAATGGTCAAGACTCGATTGATGAGACTGAGGTATATGTGGAGGATGTATGTAGAAAATACTATATAGAATATTTAAATAGAGACAGCAATCCGAGGTTAGAATTACAGGAGGATTTTTTTAGAGAGAATAGCGAATCCAGAAGCGTACAAGCTGCCCAATTAGAAATTTTAGAAGAGATACGGAGAATATGTAATAAACATAATATTTGTTATTGGGCTGTGTCAGAGACTTATCAAGGGGCAGAAGAAAAGCACGGATTTATGGATGGTGAGGAGCATCTCACACTTGGAATGTGTCGGCAGGATTACTTGAGATTTCTATCCATCATACAAAAGGAGCTGGATTCTTGGTTTGATTATAGAAGCATATACACACATACTTGGTATACAGAGGATAATATATGTGTATTAACAGATATATATGATGTAAGCATGGATGAGTATAGGAAGAGGTTCCATGGATGTGAGTATCCAGTAGCGGCCAGAATTGTGCCGGTGGATTGCCAAAGGGATAATTATATAGATAATGTAGGGCTTGTCCCATTTGAAAGTACGTTTATACCGGTTTTAAAAGAAAAGCGGCCCATAGTGTCTATTTCAGTGCTGATATCTGATCGTCCAGATACAGTAAGGAAGTGTCTGGACTCCCTTTTGCCTATACTAAAGGCTGTACCGTCAGAACTTATTCTTACAGATACCGGCTGTGGAGAGGCAGTTAGAAAAATAATAGAAGAATACACGGACCATATTATAGATTTTACATGGTGCAGGGACTTTTCAAAGGCAAGAAATGTCGGTCTTAGGGAGGCAAAGGGACAGTGGTTCATGTATTTGGATGATGATGAGTGGTTTGAGAGCACAGATGAGATTATAAGATTTTTTAATTCGGGAGAGTGTGATGAGTATAATGTGGCATGCTATATCCAGAGAAATTACTATGATTTGGATGGTAAAGAATATTCAGACCATACAGTAGATAGGATAATAAGGATAAACGAGCAGCTTCACTTTGAACATAGGGTACACGAAGCATATACAGGCATTGATATTGGTGAAAAGAAGTTAATGAATGATTATGTGCATCATTATGGATATATATATAAGAGTCAGGAGGATGTGTATAATAAGTATAAGAGAAACGAGGAACTTTTAGAAATTGAATGTAAAGAAAATCCTAATGACATGAGAATGTGGCATCAGTTCATTATGAATCAATATTTGTTAAAAAATTGGGATAGGGGTATAGAGATTGCCAGGGAGGCAATAGGCAATAAGAGTGAATCGGAATACTGGGATGCCTGTCACACTGATTTATTATACTGTCTTGAACAAAAGGAGGATTGGAATGCCATAATTGCATATGGTAAAGAATTCATAAGGAAGGGATTATTCCCATATGAGAGCTTTGGAATACTCCAGTATATGGAGAAGGCATATTACAAAATCGGGGAGATGGATAAAGCAGAAAGTCTTGGTGAAGAGGCAATAAAATTATATAACGAATATAAGGATAATTCTAAATTATTTTTTGAAAACCAGATAATGAGAAAAGACTTTATTTCGGAACGTGCCATAAATGATATGTATGCGTACTATAGCATGGCAGAAAATAGGAACTCCGATTATATAGTTGAAAAATCAAACGAACAAAAGGTATCAAGAGATAATGTAAAGTATTACCAAGGAGAGATAAGGAACGGATTCTACATCGAACCAATGATGAAATGTGCATGGGCAGCGCATTTAGAAGTGCTAATGCAAATAGATGCTATATGCAAAGCAAATGATATTAAATATTTTGCAGATTGGGGAACCCTGCTAGGTGCAGTCCGTCACAATGGATATATACCATGGGATGATGATTTGGACATATGCATGCTAAGACCGGATTTAGAGAAATTTCTTGAGATAATGTATGCGAAGCAGACAAATCTGATTTGTCTGAATATGTATACAGATCCAGACTGGGGGATGCATGCGACAAAGGTTATAAATACAACAAGATATGAGACAGACAGGGCGTTTATAAAAGAATACCATGGTTTTCCTTTTAGTGCAGGAGTTGATATATTCCCGATTGACTATGTGCCAAGGGACAAAGTTCAGGAGAAGAAACAAATGGATGCTGTGCGCCTTGCAAATGAGCTGGCCCATTTGATAATAGAGATGGAAGAGTATAAAACAAATAGTAGGAAGTATAAAAACGGGGCGGATATTCTTGCAAGCATGATTCCAAAATTGAAAAAAATGAGTGAAAGTTTAATATCACAGGAGGCACTTAAACTGTTGGATGATATTAATTATCAGAACATGACTATTCTTGTGGATAAACTGGAGGGAGCCTGTGGGGAAAATGATTCAGACTATGTCACAGCCATGCATAGGCTGGCGAATGGACAGGACTATTATATTCCCAAAGAGGGCTATGGAGACAGTGCTTTAGCTCAATTTGAAGATGTGATGCTGCCTGTTCCGGTGGGATATGATATCATATTGAAGAAAAAATATGGCGATGGCTATATGACCCCCAATAATGTTAGAGGAGGTCATGACTATCCTTTTTATGGACGACTAATAGATGCGTTATCGCAAAATAGAGGAGACCGAGATTGCCAGACAACAAAAAAACATATTGAGAAAATGTCGGTTAACTATTATACTCATTTTCTCAGTAAGACAGATGAGCCTTCTATCAAATATGATAAGGATTATTTTGAGACCGGTATAATTGATGGCTGTGAGGTTACAGAAGATAGAAAAAGAATCTGGGCAGCTCAGACAGAAGTCTTAGAAGAGGTAAGAAGAATCTGTACAGCTGATAAAATACGTTTTTGGGCCATAGGAGACACTGTGAATGAAGCTGTAAAATATAATCATTATGCTCCGCAATCAGAAGATTTACATCTGGCAGTTTTAAGAGAGGATTTTGCAAGATTTATAGTGGCAGTTCAAGAAGGACTGGATGCATGGTTTAATTATGGAACTTTGTATACAAGCGAGAATCATGAGGACATGCGGGCATATATAATAACAGATGGATATATGTGTGACGAAAAGGAATACGCAGAGAGATTCCATGGCTGTCCGCACATAGTTGGTGCAGATATTTCGGTAATAGATACAGTAGATACAAATACTGAAATGGATGATATGCGAAAAACACTTATTGAGGGACTTATAAAGACATCTCAAAATGTAAGTGATGTGACACCATATACGCAGGAGGAGATAGCTATCGCAGAGGAATGGCAAAGAGTGACTCAAATCAAGATAGACATAGAGTCGAATCTCAGAAAAGAACTGCTTAAGGCAGCAGACCAGATAGCGGGTAGTTATCGCGGAAAGGGTGAATATGTGCGTATAACAGCGGACTTGCAGGGAAATCAAGATACTATATTACCGAAAAAGTACTTTGATGATTCGGTAGAGATTGTATTTGGAAATACAACTATACCTATTCCGATTGGAGATGAATATGAAGGTTGATGATAAATTTTTTCAAGACGAAGAAAGATGCGGATTTTGGGTAGAATCAAAGATGAAACGTTTTTGGGCATCGGAGATTGAAGTACTGGAAGAAATTCGCAGAGTATGTAAAAAACATAATATCAAGTGGTTTGCAGATTGGGGGACTATGCTTGGAGCAGTACGCCATAAGGGATTTATTCCATGGGATGATGATATTGATATATGTATGCTAAGAGATGACTGGAACAGATTTGCAGAAGTTGCACCTAAGGAACTTGGAAAGTGGTTTGAGGTAAGCAATTTGTATAATGATGTTAGTCAAGATAATTGTATCATGCGAGTGATAAATAACAGGCATATGTGTTTTGAAGAGGATTTTCTGAAAAAGTTTCATATGTGCCCTTTTTCTGCGGGGATAGATGTTTTTCCCATTGATTATATTCCGAGGGACAGAGAAAAAGACAAGCAGCTGGTTCATCTGGTTAAAACACTTATGATTACAGCTGCCACTGTATCTGAGGAGTCACCATATACGCAGGATGATAAAGATATTGTGAAAATGTGGGAAAATACCCTTGGTGTACATATTAATTGGAACAATAGATTGTTTCATGAAATGAAGAAACTGGTAGATATAGCTATGCAGCAGTGTGATTCGGTAGATGCAGATGAAGTATGTTCTATGATGATGAGACAGATTGGGCAGGATTATCATATTCCAAAGGAATATTACGAAGAATGGGTAGAAATGCCATTTGAATATACAACTGTGCCGGTTCCGAAGAATTATGATTATATTCTTAAAATTGAATATGGAGATACTTACATGACCCCCGAGAAGGCTGTGGCAGGGCATGATTACCCTGTATACAAAGAACAGGAAATAGCATTAAAAGATGTGCTTGAAGCAGAGTTTAATGTTAAAATGGAATTAAAGGATGTACAGAATCTTATTGATATGAAAGTATTTGGCATAGAATAGTTATGGGGGGCAATGTAGGAACACATTGTTATAATCACGGAGGATAAAATGAAAAAAGTAATAACGTATGGAACGTTTGACTTATTCCATGAGGGACATTATCGCCTGCTGGAAAGAGCAAAAGCCTTGGGGGACTACTTGATTGTGGGGATTACAACAGAGCATTTTGATGAGGCAAGGGGAAAGGTAAATGTAGTTGACTCTTTGCTTGAAAGGATAGAGAATGTCCGTAAGACCGGATTCGCAGATGAAATCATAGTGGAGGATCATGAGGGACAGAAGATAGAGGATATCCAGAAATATGGGGTTGATATATTTACTGTGGGTTCGGATTGGATAGGCTATTTTGATTATCTGAAATCATATTGCAAGGTAGTATATCTGGAGAGAACAAAGAATGTATCATCTACTATGATTCGCAAGGAAAAATTCCCAATTATAAGGACTGGGATAGTGGGAACTGGACGAATAGCTCCAAGATTTGTAGCAGAGTCGAAGTATGTAAGTGGTCTTGAAATAGAATGCGCATATAATCCAGAGATGAATAGCGCTGATGATTTTGAAGATAAAGAGCAGGTGACTGTATATAGAAATGATTATCAGGAATTTCTTGATAAAATAGATGCAGTATACATAGCTTCTCCTAATGAAACACACTATGAATATGCCAAGGAAGCATTAAAAGCTGGAAAACATGTATTGAGTGAAAAACCTCTGGCATTTACATATGATGAAACCGTTGAATTATATGAGTTAGCAGGTGCACAAAATGTAGTCCTTATGGAAGGAATAAAAACAGCGTACTGTCCAGGCTTTCAAGAGCTAATCAATAGTGCCAAAGGTGGAAAAATAGGGAAAGTGATGGATGTAGAGGCATGCTTTACACGAATTGCAAATCCTAAATCAAGGGAGAGAACAGATGCTAAATATGGTGGAGCATTTTTAGAATTTGCAGGATACACATTACTTCCGATTATCAAGCTTCTTGGGATAGAATATCAGGATGTCCAGATTGACAGTATATATGATGAAAATGGTGTGGACATATACACAAAGATTCAGCTTCGATATCCAAATGGCATGGCAACCGCAAAGATGGGGGTAGCTGTGAAATCTGAAGGTAATCTAGTTATTGCAGGGACAGAAGGATATATTCTGGCACCATCACCATGGTGGCTCACCCATAAATTCGATATAAGATATGAGGATCCAAATGTAATAGAACATTTTGAGCCAAACTTCCAAGGGGATGGGCTCAGATATGAGATTAGTGAGTTTGTAGGAAAGATAAATGGAACAGGACGTAGAGACTACAAGCTTACCGAGGAAGAATCTATAGCTATGTCCAGAATAGTTGAAAAATTCATGAAAAATCGCCAGAGTATATAATGGGGTCTTGTAAATGGTAAGATTAGGAATTGTAGGTACTGGAAGAATTGCAAAGCGTTTTGTGACAGATGCGTGGCAGGGATTAGATGTCGAAATTATAGCGGTGTATAATCCACATGATGGAAGTGCACAGAAGTTTTGTGACGAGGTGAAGTTGGGACAATGTGCATATACTGATTGGAATGACTTTGTGGCGACGATTGATGCTGCTTATGTGGCGTCTCCTTTAGGAACACATGCAGAATATGTCAAAAAGGCACTGGAAGCAGGTATCCATGTGCTGTGTGAAAAACCAATGGTAGTATCAGGCGCTCAGGCAGAGGAACTTTTTGCATTGGCGGATGAAAAGCAGTGTGTTCTAATGGAAGGAATCAAGACGGCATATAGCCCGGGATATAAGAAATTAAGGGAGTTGTTAGAGGAAAAGCCTATTGGTGAGATTAGGGATGTCGAAGCGTGTTTTACTAAATTAGTAAAACCGGGCTTGAGAGAGTGGACGCATCTGGAGGATTGCGGCAGCATGACCGAATTGGGAAGTTATGGCTGCTTTGCCGTCCTAAGTATTTTGGGAGAAGATTATGTGGAATCACATCATGTGTCTCTTCGAAATGAAGATGGGGTAGACATTTTTACCAAAGTGTTCTTTTCCTACCATTCTTATGCCATGGGATTAGTGAAATCGGGTATTGGCGTGAAATCAGAAGGTGAGTTATTGATTTCTGGAACAAAAGGATACATTTTGGTGAAAGCACCATGGTGGATGCCAAAATGCATAGAAGTCCATTTTGAAGATGCTAATAAAACGCAAATATATACGTGCGAATATGTGGGGAATGGACTGCAATATGAATTAGAGCATTTCGTAAAGAGAATAAAAGGTATGCAGATGGCATCAGGAATTACGAAAGAACAAAGTATAAAGATTGCATATATTATGGAAGAATTCTTGCGGCAAGAAAAGGATTACAGAATAGTAAGAAACTGATTTAGGTATGGTGAGAAAGATGGGATTTGAATATACGCAGGAAATCATCAGAAAAATGCAGATGGTTGAATTGGATATGCTCAAGGAATTGGATCGCATATGTAGAGAAAACAATATAACGTATGTGTTAGATGCAGGAACATTACTTGGCGCATATCGTCATAAGGGATTTATTCCGTGGGATGATGATGTCGATGTCAGAATGTTAAGAAGTGAATATGAGCGATTTTGTGAAGTATGTAAAACGCAGTTGAATACAAAAAAGTATTTTCTGCAAAATTATAAAACAGATGCAGGATATCGATGGGGATATGCGAGAATGCTTCGAAATGGTACAAACTTTCAGAGAGCAGGACAGGATATGCTTACCATGCGAAGAGGTATTTTTATTGATATTTTTCCGGTGGATGATTTGCCTGAAAAAAAAATCTCAAAGGATATATATAATGCAAAATGCTGGATTGCAAGAAAAATGTTGTATTCAGAGGTGGCACTTGGAAATTATAAACCAGGACTGAATAAGTTTGGTTTTTGGATTTTGAATTTATTCCCAAAAGAAAAAGCTTTTAAAATATTTGAAAAATTAAGTAAAAAGTATAATGACAAAGGTTTCAGTAAGGTAAGAATCCAAGGGTGGGGAGATCCAGTTGATACCGCTGGATTTAAAAAAGAGTGGTTTATTGATACAGATAAAATATGGTTCGAAGATGCGTGGTTTACATGCCCTAAGGATACAGAAGGATTCTTGGAACATTCTTTTGGTAAGGATTATATGACACTACCACCAGAAGAAAGTAGAAAACCAAGACATACAGCAACAAGTATTTCGTTTCCAGAGGAATAAGGAGCATTAATTATGAGAGAAAAAAAGGATATGTTAAATTTTACAGTTGGTCCAGTGATGGCTTCTGACGAAATATGTAGAATAGGTGCAGAACAAGTACCTTATTTTAGAACGGATGAATTTTCAAAGATAATGAAAGAAAATGAAACTCTTGTAAAAAAATTTTCTGGAGTGGAAGAAGCTGGTAGAGTGGTGTTTCTTACTGGTTCAGGAACAGCGGCTATGGAGGCGGCAGTTATAAATACGCTGACAAAAGATGATAAGGTTCTTGTTGTTAATGGTGGTGGTTTTGGACAACGCTTTGTGGATTTGTGTGAAATACATAAGATACCGTATACGGAGATTAGACTAGAAAAAGGTAAAAAACTTACAGAACAGGATTTATATGTGCATAATCATAAAGATTTTACAGCATTTGTGGTGAACGTACATGAAACATCAACAGGTGTTTATTATGACATGAACATTATTAGTGAGTTTTGTAAAAACAATGATTTGTTTCTTATTGTGGATGCAATCAGTTCATTTTTGGCAGATCCGTTCGATATGAAAGCATTGGGCGTAGATGTGATGATTGCAGGTTCACAGAAAGCGTTAGCATGTCCTCCGGGAGTATCTTTTGTTGTTTTATCGGATAAAGCATTAAGAAGAATAGATAGCAATGAACCGAGTTGTTTATATCTTAACTTAAAAGTTGCATTAAAGGATGGAGAAAGAGGTCAAACACCATTTACGCCTGCGGTGGGGATTTTAAGACAAATAAATGCCAGATTGAGGGAAATAGAAAAGAATGGTGGAGTAGAACATGAAATATCAAAAATACAGTTACTAGCAAAAAACTTTAGAGAAAGAATTTTGGAATTGCCATTTGTGTTTTTCTCTGAATCCATGTCAAATGCAATGACGGCATTACATCCGACAACGGCATCTGCTTATGATATTTTTATTACATTAAAGGATGAATATAATATATGGATCTGTCCAAATGGTGGAGAATTAAAGGATTGTGTCTGTCGCGTTGGTCATATCGGAAATTTGACATTAGAGGATAATGATAGGTTAATTGACGCATTAAAGGATATGCGAGGACGAGGTATAATATAGTGAAAACGCAAATTGTCCAACGAAAAGATATAGGAGAAAGATAGTGCTATACGATAACTGTGGTAAATACATTGAAGAGATAATTAACAAAGATGCAGAGAATAGGAAATTATTACATAGGACAATTATCATAGATGGAATGGATAGTATGTCAGAAACAGTAGTGTTTCTTTTGAAAGAAAATAATATAGAGAATATTGTCTTGGTCGATGATGAAAAAAGGGGTGAAGTATGGAACGACATACAAGTTCAGGGAGTAAAAGAAGTACTAGAAACGATTGATGAACCCCAAAATTATTGCATTATAGTAACAGATTATCAAAAAGGAAGTAATATTATAAATGATATCGAAACTTCATTTCCAAATCTAAAGGAATGTATATGGGATTTGAGCTATATTACGATGAACAAATTACCAAATATATATGCGGAGGAAGATTATGGCAGGCAAATTGAATTGCGAAGATGCCAGGAAATACAGTTAGAAGTATTGCAATTCTTCACAAGTTTTTGCGAAGAGAATCATTTGCGTTATTTTTTGGATTATGGAACGCTTTTAGGAGCTGTACGTCATAAGGGATTTATTCCGTGGGATGATGATATTGATATAGCTATGCCGGTGGATGATTATTTACGGTTAGGAAAAATTTTCCCTAAGGATGCAGATTTCTTTTGGGATAGTATGTTTAATGAAGGTGTCCAGGACTATACGATAAGTACATTGTCTAAAATTAAATCGAAAAAAATGTTGACAGAATTCAGGTCGTTTCCTATAAGAACAATGACTGGGATTGGAATAGATATTTTTCCACTGTGTGGATATCCGAACGATTATGATGAACAGATGCGCTATATGGAAGAATTTGGTTATTGGACGCGATGCTGGAAAGAAAAAATAGTAATCCCGTATGGAACCGAGAAGTATTCTAAGAAAGAGCATATGAATATGTTTCAAAAAATGAATGAGATTATGCTGCGATATCCATATGATGAGTCTGAGTATATAGGGGTAGGATATTTTGGTTATGATAAACCAAAGGCTACAGATGATACACGTGTAATGTTAAAAAAATGGTACGATGAATATATATTGTGCGATTTTGAGACTATGAAGTGTAGAGTTCCAATAGGGTATCATGAAGTGTTGCGCAAATGGTATGGAGATTATACTGTGTTGCCGCCAAGAGAACAGCAGAAACCACACGGAATATTTAAGGTTTATATGAATGAAAACAAAAATATCAATAGAGTTTGGAACTGACAAAGCAGAAGGTAGGGCAAGGGACGTATGATAAGGTTTGCTCAGAAAAAAGATTTAAAAGAAATTGCAGAAATACATTTGCACAATCGAAAAGTGGCATATCAAGGAATCATGAATGAATGCTATTTAAATGGATTGACGCAAGAATCTGTTTATGAACAGTGGATTATATATTATAGGAAAGCTGATAGAAAAATACTTGTATATGATTTGGACGGAAAGGTTGTGGGATTTGCAGGTGTTAAGTTCTTTGAGGGGAAAATGAATTGCGGATTGCTAGACTATTTTCATACAAAAGAGGGGTATCGAAACAGGGGCATAGGGAGTGCGTTATGGACAGCCGCATGTTCATTGTTGCTTTCTGAAGGGATACAGAACATGGAAATATTTTGTGTTGAAGGAAATGATAGTGCGAAGAAATATTATAAAAAAAGAGGGGCAACATTTAATGGTTTCAAGATAAGAACATATACGTCAACAGAAACGATATCAAATAGATATATTGTAAACAATATTGATAAAGTATGTCCTGAGAAAGAAAGACAAAAATATAGTTTAAATAATAATTATGATTTGCTTTTGAAATGCATAGAAAAAGATTTCGTTTTATTTGGAGCAGGTGGATATGCGGAAGAATTTTTTGGACAATTTGGAGGAGTTTATAAGCCAAAAATGATTTTTGAAAACAATGAAAGACTGCATCACTTGCGAATCAATGGGGTAGAAATAGTTGCTCCAAGATTGACGGATTACAATGTTGTTGTCGCAAGTCCGTATACGGCTGACATAGAAGAACAATTACAAGAGATGGGATATCAACAGATTGAGATTTTCTGCCCGTGGCATCAATATTTGCCGTTATAAAACGTTATTTTAGAAATTTAAGGAGAAAAAGGAAAAATGAAGCAAGTATTATATGCGTGCAGAGATTCGAAGAATTCAGTTCGAGGATTAAAATTTTTGCTGTCTAATAAAAATATTGAATTGAAAGGATGCTTGATACCTGGCGGGTGTGAAAGTATTAGGGGAATTTGTAAAGGAGAAGGTATTGTAATCTATGATGAAAATACTTGGGATAAGATAGAGGAAGATTTTGAAGATGCAGCTATCGATCTGCTTATTTCTTTTTCTTCTCCTAAAAAAATAGAGGACTATATTTTAAAAAAGGCAAAATGTGCAATTGACTTTCATCCGGCACCTCTTCCTGAATACAAGGGAAATGCATGTGCTTGTCATGGACTTTATAATGGAGAAACCTATTGGGGAGGTACTTTTCATATTATGACAAGTGAATTTGATAGGGGACCAATTATTGAAAAGAGATATTTTGAAATTACGCCGGATTTACAATACGGAATATTGCTTAGTAATGCAACATGGGATTTGGGCTATGAAATGCTGAAACATTTAATAAATGAGTATGTGAAAAAAGGATATTTTGCATCGGTGGAACAAGCTCAAACGGGTAAATTTTACAAAAGAAAAGATATGGATATGGTCAGAAGAATTTATGAAACGGATTCGCCAGAGGAAATCGAAAGAAAAATAAAAGCTTTTTGGTTTCCACCATATGAAGGCGCTTATATAGAAAGGGATGGAGAACACTTTAGTGTTATAACAAATGAAATGCTTGTGGAAATTGCAGAAAAAATGAATAACAATAAATAACTGAAAATAATGGAGACAAGAAAAGTATGATATATGACAATTGTGAAAAATACGTAAAAGAAGTTGCGATGGAAGAAATTGCAACCTGTGATTTACATAATAAAAGAATAATTGTGCATGGGTTTGATGTATTGTCAAAAACTTTTATCTATTTCTTTTTGCGGGAAGGAATTCATAACATTGAAATATTTGACGAGCGATGCATAGGAGAAATCTGGTGTGGATTAAAAATTAGGTCAGAAAAAGAAATTGGTGTGTATATTGCGAATGTAGGTGAACAATATATTTTGATTACGCCGTTAAGAGATTATCAAAAGAGAGTAGACTCGTTGTTAAATCTTGATGCAGGATTAAAAAACGATATACATGTGTTTAATAATATTACAATGAATACGATGCCTAATAATCTGGTGCTACCAGAAGGTGCAAGGGAGATTTCGTTAAGAGAGGCACAATTGTCGCTCTCGAAGACATTGAAGTGGTTTCATGAGTTTTGTGAAGAACATAATTTAAGATATTATCTTCATTTTGGTACACTCATAGGTGCTGTACGACATAAAGGATTTATACCATGGGATGACGATATTGATATTACCATGCCAGCTCCTGATTATATAAAACTTGGAAAACTATTTCCAAAAGAATGTGGTGTCTTTTGGAACAGTGTATTTAATGAACAGCTTGAGGATCTTCCAATCAGCACGCTGTCAAAAATAGAAAATAAAGAGATTTTTACGGAATACCGATTTTTTCCAATGCGTGCATGGACTGGGATGGGTATAGATATTTTCCCATTATGTGGATATCCGAAAGAGGCGAAAGAACAGGTCACCTTTAGACAGGAGTTTATGTATTGGGAAAATGTATGGAGCGAACAGGTGGTGCTTCCGTATGGAACGGATAGATATTCTTTAAAAACACACAAGAAATTATTTGAAAAAATGAATGAAATGCTTATGCGATATGATTATGATGCATCAGAAAACATTGGTATTGGTTATTTTGGCCGATTTTATCCACAACCTAGGGATGGTTCCGTGGTTATGCCCAAAAAATGGTATGAACAGAGTGTTTTAATGGAATTTGAGGGTGAGAAGTATCGAATACCAATAGGATATGATGAAGTGCTAAAAAAATGGTATGGCAATTATATGCAATTGCCACCAGTGGAGGATAGAGTGTCAAAAGGGCATTCTCCAATTTATTCACATCACTAGATGCTGTAATAGAGGAGATTGAGAAAATCAATAAAGTGCATGGAAATTCGTGAGGTAAAAGATGAGCGTAGAAATGATGAATGTAAATTTGAATATGGAAAGAGGATGGCCTTGCAAAGAACAATTAAATTTGTCCTTGCCTATGCTAGATCTAGTAAGATCAGATACTGTCTTAGAATACGAAACTGATTATAGGGGCTATGCGGGAACCGGTGGAATTACCCCATTAAAGAACATTTTTTCTGAGATACTAGATGTTTCCAATGAACAAATTTATTTGGGATCAACCATGAGCACTACAATTATGTATGATGTGGTGGCCAAGGCTATGTTTTTGGGACTTGATGGAGAAAAACCTTGGAAAGAATCTGGAAATGTAAAATTCATATGTCCATCACCTGGATACGAGAAGCATTTTAAAATATGTGAAACATTTGGAATTGAGATGATTCCAGTAAAAATGAACGATGATGGTCCAGATATGGATATCGTAGAGGAACTAGTGAAAAATGATATTTGTATAAAGGGTATGTGGTGCGTGCCATTGTATTCAAATCCAACCGGTGCAATCTATTCGGATGAAGTTGTTCATAGGATTGCAAGTATGGAAGCTGCAAGTGATTTTCGAGTTTTTTGGGATAATGCGTATGTGGTGCATCATTTAACAGACGAGGAAGTTGCGATAAGTAATATATTAAAAAACACTTCGGTTTATCCGAACAGGGTATTTGAGTTTTTCTCAACATCCAAAATTACTTTTCCGGGAGGTGGAGTAGCAGGATGTGCATCTAGTATAGAGAATATTAAGTGGCTTGAGAAAACATCGTTGCTACAATTGAAAACTGGAGACAAAATAAACCAGTTGAGACACGCCTTGTTTTTGAAAGATAAACAGGGTGTATTGGAACATATGGCAAAACATAGGACGATTATAAAACCTAAGTTTGATTTGATAGATGATATGTTAACAAATCGAATTGGATATAATGATAATGTAAAATGGAATAACCCGAAAGGTGGTTATTTTATTAATTTAGAATTTGCATCAGGTGGTGCAAAAAATGTATACGAACATTGTAAAGAAAAAGGTTTGAGAATAACTCCTGCAGGGTCTACGTTTCCATATGGGATTGATCCGGAGGATAAGTTTTTGCGTTTGGCACCGACATACTTGTCGTTGGATGAATTAGAAGTTGCTAGCGCTATTTTATGTGAAGCAATTGTAAATGAGCTTGGATTGGAATAGAGAGGTAAAGAATGAGAAAAACAGCAATAATTTTGGCAGCTGGATTGGGAAGCAGATTAAAACCACTGACAGAAACAGAACACAAATGCATGACAAAGGTTGGTGGTATGCCAATTATACAGAGAACTTTAGAAAATCTGGAAAGTTTTGATGTCAAGGAAGTGATAATGGTTGTCGGATATTTGCATGAAAAATTGATGCAGCAAATCAAAGATATGAAGGTTGGGATGGATATACAATTTGTCGTTAATCCGGACTATAAAAATAGCAACACGATACTATCATTAAATTATGGATTGGAAAGCATAAACAGAGAATTTGATTTCCTATATGTCATAGAAGGTGATGTCGTTTTCGAAAAAAAAGTTTTACAGAGGGCAGACGAATCAAGATATAAAAATGTGTCAATATTGGAACCGTATAACGAGAATTTAGAAGGAACATTTGTGACTCTGGGCAAGGATGCAAGGATAATTGATTGGAGGCATAAGAGCGATCAAGAAGATGGATATGTGCTTACGGATAAATATAAGACCGTTAATATCCATAAGTTTAGTGCGGCGTTTGTAAGAAATAGTTTGATGCCGGAAGTGGAATCCTATATAGAAAAAAATGGGGTTATGCAACCAATGGAAAAAGTTATGAGAAATATAGTGATGAACGATAATGATGTTATATTTGGAGAGGTTCTGCACGGGGAAAAATGGTATGAAGTGGACGATGTGAATGATTTGAAAAAAGCAGAAAAACTTATGGGGGATGAACAAATGGATAAATGGAAAAAAATATGGAATGAAAAAACTCCAAATTTAGAGAAAGTAGAACATACTGAATTTGAAAAGGTATTCATGGAATTAAAAAGATTGACGGGAAATGATACCACTGGACAAGGTGTTTCTTATGAGGCGCTGATAGCTCGATTTGAACAGTTTAAGAAAGAACTTTTATTTAATTGTAATGATGATAAAACAAAGAGCGTTTTTGAAGTTGGTTGTGGAAGTGGGGCTAATTTACTATTATTTCATAGATTAGGATATGAGGTAGGCGGAATGGATTATTCTAAGGCTTTAATAGATGTAGCCTATAGATGTCTGCCAGATTCATTAGAACTTGTATGTGATGAAGCATATAAAATGAATTCGGACATTAAATACGATATTGTATTTTCAAACTCGGCATTTGAATATTTTCCTGATGAAAAATATGCTTGGGCGGTTTTGGAGAAAATGTATGATAAAGCGAAGAATGTAATAGGAGTTTTAGAAGTACATGATAGTAAGTTGAGAAATGAATTTGTTGAACATAGAAAAAAAACTATCGAGAACTATGAGCAAAAATACAAGGATTTGAATAAATTATTTTTATCACGGTCGTTTTTTTTGGAATTTGCAGAGCGTCATAGGCTTGATATTAAATTTTGTTATCCAACAATTGCAGGTTATTGGAATAATGAATATATATATGATGTTTATATGTACAAGAGATGATAAAAGGGAAAGGTTATTCTGGGTATGACGGTAGATAAAAAATATTGTATGAGCTCTTTTTTGACATTTAGATATATTGTGGATGAAGAAAAAGTATTTTCAGAGAATTTAAAACATAAAAATATTACATTATATGATGAGGATGAAAAGTTGGCATGTGATTCGGCAGAAGAGATAGACAATGCTATAAAATCACAGCTGTCTGCTATTGATTTATCGGATGCGGGGATTTTGCTTAGCGGAGGTATGGATTCAGCGATACTTGCGTCATACATGCCGAAGGGGACGAAAGCATATACTGCAAAATGTTCTGCACCAAACGCTGTAGATGAGACAGCTCGTGCGAAAAAATATTGCGAAATATATGGACTTGAACACATTGTCGTTGATGTGGGTTGGGATGACTATATAGCTTGTATGGATGAATTGATGCTAAATGATGGTTGCCCTGTATTTGCGAATGAGCCACAAGTATATACATTAGTGAAGAGAATGCAACAGGATGGCATAAAAAAAATAATTTTTGGTGATGATGCCGATGTGGCATTTGGAGGATATGACAGATTACTCTCTCGGGATTGGACATATGAGGAGTGGAAAGAAAGATATACATTTGTACAGCCACAAAAGGTATTAAAAGAATATGAAGATATGGATGCTGTGTATAGAAGATACCAGATTGGTGAGTATGTAGACTATATAAAATTCTTGAGCACAGTGTTAGCAAGTTCATCTTCGGCAGCATATATTAATAGTTTTGAGTATGCGAATATAAAATATTTTGACCCATATGCAAAATTAAAGATGGGACAACCATTAGATTTGGAAAGAGTGCGCAATGGAGAGGGTAAGTATTTGATAAGAGCACTTTTTAAAGAGAAGTATCCACAGTTAGAAATTCCGGAAAAAATTGCTATGGCTCGTGCAACGGATTATTGGCTAAGGGATTGGGGGGGACCAAAACGCAGTGAATTTAAGGAAAATTGTATTGAGGAAATGACAGGAGAACAGAAATTCTTGATATATAGTCTAGAACGTTTTTTGAATCTGATAGATAACCACGATGGAGATAGTATGCGATGAAAAAAGTATATACATGTTTTTGCGTAGAAGTAATACATGAAGGACATCTTAATATTATAAACGAAGCTGCTAAATTAGGGGAGGTCACAGTGGGCGTTCTATGTGACGCTGAAATGATCCGATACAATCTATTTCCTATCAAATCGTTGGAAGAAAGAATGGAAATGATTAGTAAAGTTCCTAATGTAAAAAGAGTGATCGTGCAAAAATCCATTATGTATGATGATATATTTGAACAAGAGCGACCGGATATTGTTGTTCATGGAGATGATTGGAGAAAAGAACCCAAAAACTCTATTAGGGAAAACGTGCTTGAGAATATAGAAAAATATGGTGGAGAATTAGTAGAAATACCATATACATACAATGATAGGGTTGCTAAGATTGACAGACAAATTCAACAAAAATTGGCGATGCCAGAATTTAGAAGAGCGCGATTAAAGAAATTGTTGCATTTGGTCCCTGTTATAAAAACCATAGAGGCACACAGTGGATTAACAGGTCTTATTGCAGAAAAAACGATTGTGGCATCTGAGCAAGGATTAGATCAATTTGATGCAATGTGGGTATCGAGTTTGTGCGATTCAACAGAAAAAGGAAAACCTGATATAGAGGTTGTTGATATAACATCTAGATTGCGTACAATCAATGATATTATGGAGGTGACAACAAAACCAATTATTTTTGATGGTGACACAGGCGGTCTGATTGACCATTTTGTATATACTGTCAGATCACTGGAACGAATGGGTGTATCTGCCATAATTATTGAAGATAAAATAGGTTTGAAGAGAAATTCACTGTTTGGGACTGAAGTGGAACAGGAACAAGATACGATAGAACATTTTTGCGAAAAAATAAGAGCTGGAAAAAAAGTTCAACTAACATCTGATTTTATGATAATTGCAAGAGTGGAAAGTCTGATACTTGAAAAAGGGATGGAGGATGCGCTGGACAGAGCGAAGGCGTATGTAGAAGCCGGTGCAGATGGTATCATGATTCATAGTAGAAAGAAAGATCCTACAGAGATTCTTGAATTTTGCACGAAGTTTAGAGAGATATATAAGGACATTCCGTTAGTTGTAGTCCCTACATCGTATAACAGTGTAACGGAAAAAGAACTTGGCGAATATGGTGTAAATGTTGTTATTTACGCAAATCAACTAATTAGAAGTGCATTTCCAGCAATGCAGCAGACAGCAATAGACATATTGAAAAACCATAGAGCGTTAGAGGTGGATGAGCGAATTATGCCAATCAAAGAAGTAATATCGCTGATTGATACATTATAGGGCAAAACAAGATAGTGCAAATTGAAATCTTCCCAGAACCATTATATAATGATTACAAAGGAGGTAAGCGATATGAACGGAATTTCAAATATTTCTACACAATCGGATTACAGAAATCTTGCGAGTGGAAAAAGAATAAATACGGCAGCTGATGGTGCAGCTGATTTGAGTATAATTGAAGAGCAGACGAAACAAATCAAGGGCTATGATGCTGGTTCGCGCAATATTGAATCAGGGAAAGATGCACTAAATATTTCTGATGCAGCGCTTGGCAACATCACAGATTATCTCCAGAGAATGCGCGAACTCGCAGTGCAGGCGAAAAATGGTTTTTTGAGTGATAGCGGTCGAAGCGCTATTCAAAAAGAAGTTGATCAATTAAAGCAGGGGATTGCAAATATTGCGGATCAGACGGACTACAATGGCAAAAAATTACTAGATGGTTCCAATACAGCTTTTTCTATGGTGACAAGTTCAAAGGGGAATGAAGTTTCGATTAGTGCAGGCGATGCGACGCTTGCTGCACTTGGCATAAAAGATTTTGATGTTACTGGAAATTTTGATTTGCAGACGATAGATCGCGCATTAGATAAAGTAACCGAACAGAGAAGCAAAGGCGGAGCCGAATATAATAGACTTGATTATGCGGCTAGGTACAATGCGAGTGTTTCTTATAATACAACAGCGTCAAAGAGCAAACTGGAAGATCTTGACTATGCAAAAGCTGTTTCGGAGCAAAAGAAGAAGCAAGCACTTCAGTCATATCAATTTATGATCCAGAAGAAAAAGCAGGAAAACGAAGCGAAAAGAATAAATAACTTTTTTATTTAATGATGTGTTGATATTTTCGCCTTGCATTTTTAGAAAAATGAGAGTACAATCAATGGCACATAAGGCGGTGATTCTTCGGAGGGCGTGCTGATGAGCAGTTCACGTTTCAATTTTATCTTAGAGTAGTGTCATTTAGTTCATGAATTCTTGCCTTATACAATGTTCCCAAAGGAAATATGTATGAAAGGAGGAAGAAGTTATGACGAATGAAGAATTGCTGGTAGCGATGTCTAACATGATGGACCAGAAGCTAGGAAGCACCGTGTCTGACATGGTGGATCAGAAGCTAAAAGCAACTATGTCTGACATGATGGATCAGAAATTAGATGAAAAGCTTGAACCATTGAAGAAAGATATGTCGGAAGTGAAAGATCGAGTAACGAATATCGAAGATCGAGTAACGAATATCGAAGATCGAGTAACGAACATCGAGAATCGGATGACGAAGATTGAGAATCGAGTAACGAACATGGAAACTCAGATAACAAATATCAAAGACCGTGTAACGAACATTGAGATTGACATCGAAAATGATATTCGACCAGGAATTATTACATTATGTGATGCATATGGAACGCAGTTTGATAGATATAGCATTTCTATTGAGAGTCATGAAAAAATGAAGACAGATATAGAAGTGATGAAATCAATTGTGTCACGACATTTTGATCTTTTGCCGGAAGAACGGCGTGCTATAGGCCAATAGATATGAAATCGAGAGAAATACGCTAGATATGTTAAGCGCTTTTCTCTCGTTTTTTCTATGCTTTATGCTAATTTATGGTAGAATTACAAAGTGGAAAATATAAAAAAGAATGGAGCGTATTTATGACATATACATTGGCGAAAGATTTTTTTGTGGAAGATTATATTGGCGATAAAGAAGATGTATTGCGCAGCATCGAATTACTGCAGATGGAGCTGGAGCATTTCGTGAATATGCATGCGGATGAAGATTTGCAGGAAGCACCAGAGGATGTGCAGAATGAGTTGGGATATCTGCTATATACATTGGGTAAGAGCTTTTATATCATTGAGGATTATGCGACGGCAGCGCAGTACTTTGAGATGGGGCTTGCGTTCAATTTAGATGTCAGAGACGAGTTTGTAATCGAGATGGTCAAGGGGTATGGATTGTCTTTGCTTAATAGTGATCAGGGAAGAGAAGGGATTGTACTTGAGGCTGTCTATGATGACTTCAGTGCATATGCAGATTTCTGTATGCTTATGGGGCTTATTTATTTCGAGCAGAAACAATACGAACAGGCAGTTATAGAATTTGCTAAAGCGACAAATGAAAAACCGGATGCGATTGAAGGGAGCAACAGTTATCTTTCCTGTTATTTTGCGGGGCAGTGTCGTGAAAAGCAGCATCGTATGGATGAGGCAAAGGAATTTTACAGAAAAGCGGGAAATTATGAGCCGGCGAAGGAACGATTGGAACGTATTGGATGATGTAGGCTTGATTTTATTTGAAGCATGAAGAAGAACGAAAAAAATCGCCCGATGTGGGTATGAACGTGTAAAAGCAGATCATACCTACATCGAGCGAATGAGGAAGATGTGTAACCTTCTGAAAGAAGAGAATGTCTTATAAAGCCTGGTCAATGAGCATTCCGGCATAAGCACTTGGGGCATATGGTGCCACAAAGGTTTTGCCGGGATTTTTATATTCTACAATTACTTTGTTGATGTAGCGCATCGGATCAATAGAGATGCGGTTGACTTCGCGGGACAACGCACTCTTAAACTGATTCAACGTGTTAAAATGTTCGGAAGCATCATTTCCTGAGATGGCAGCAGAAAAATGCTCTGGGTTCAGCTGTAAATGTCCGATCTCGTTAGAGGAAATGCCAACAGCAGCAAGTGCATCAGAAAAATGATTACTGATGGCAGAAACCTCGTTTAACAGGCGGTGGCTGCCATGTAATGTGGCATATTTGCTTCCTACATCATATAACTTATTGTATGCGCCCAGTAAATTGTCAATGCCTTCTGTGATGGCAGCAGTGCTTGCCTGAAAGCCGATATGGACTGGCTTACCTGCGTCAGCGGAAGTCTTATGCATTGTTACTTCAAAAGAGCGATTGATGGTAAAGGTATTTGACAAAGACGAGTGTTCCTGTCCGTTTAAACGGAAAACAGAGTTTGTTGCAGGCGTCGTAATATGTGAAATACCAAGGGTATTGATTTCGTTCCAGGAGCTTCCGGACTGAATAGAGAAAATGGATGTTTCATCTGCAGAAAGTCCGGTTTGTTTGGATTGAATGCTAAGAGCGCTCTCACCTCGACGGTTTAGCTTTACCTCTGCAAGCAGACCGATGTCTGACTGGTTGATCAGGCGGGCAATTTTGCTCTGGACGTCAAAATTATTATCACCGGGATTGACATTGAACTGGAATTCATAGGAATTCGTTGGCATGTCTAAATCAAAAGAATATGTCCCTTCTTCAAAGCTGTAATCATTGCGGCGCAGATAATGACCTTCGTTGGTCTGCGGTCCGGCCAGAGAAATGACTTCCATATCAAAGCCGTTTTGTTCCTGGTCAGCATCATTTCCTACAAAATGTACAGAAATAGTATCTTCGTCAGAGGATACCGCCACTTTTTTCTTGAGCATAGATGCAATATCATCCCCGTCATCATTTAGCGCGGAAATGGCATTTTGCAGCTGGTGTGCATTGGCTTTGATGTCGATAGCAAATTCTTTAACATCCCCTGTCTGTGTAATCTTATATAGAGGGGATTCTTTGTTTAACTTTATGATGTTGTTGTAAAGTGAGCGCAATTCACTTTTCTTATGGGAATCATAACGAGAACCTGTGGCTTTGCCATAGGTTGACAAAAGATAATTACATGCGGCGTCAATACGAGCCATAAGATATCCCCTCCTTTCTTCCTTGAAATACGCATCAGCTGGTGTGTTGAGGATCCAACGAAACATTCCTTGTTTCATAACCATCTGTGCGCAGGGTACAAAAATCCATTTATTCATTTACATTATAGTATGTTTTGACAAAAATGTCATCCACAAAATATGGAAACTTCTTATTAAATAGGTGCCACATTCTGTGATGGCGAAAAAAGAAAAAAATAAGTTGACGGTGAAAAGCTTATATGGTATATTTGTTAGGCGACGGAAGTAGGTCTTTTTTTTATGCCTAAATTTCTGGCATAGAAAAACACAAGAAAAAATTAAGTGGAGGTGGAAGTTGTGCGCACGAAAATAACATTGGCATGCACAGAATGTCAGCAGCGTAACTACAATACGACAAAAGACAAGAAAACTCATCCAGATCGTATGGAAACGAGTAAGTACTGCAAGTTCTGTAAGAAACACACTTTACACAAAGAAACCAAGTAATTGGGGTAAAGGAGAGTTGATATGGCAGACACAGAAAAGAAAAGCATGTCCCAGCGTATCGCGGGCCTAAAGACAGAGTTCTCTAAGATCATCTGGCCAGATGGCTCATCAGTTGGGAAGCAGACGGTAGCAGTTGTTGCTACGTCGGTTGTAGTTGCATTTATCATCGTAATCCTGGATTACGTGATTCAGTATGGCGTTGATTTTCTAGTGAATTTATAATGGAGGCAGAAGTATTATGGCAGAGGCACACTGGTATGTAGTTCATACCTACTCAGGTTATGAGAATAAAGTCAAAGCGAATATTGACAAGACCATCGAGAATCGTCATTTGGAAGATCAGATTATTGAGGTTCGTGTTCCTATGCAGGATGTCACAGAATTGAAAGATGGTGTTAGAAAAACATCTTCCAAGAAGATGTTCCCAGGATATGTTCTGATTAATATGATCATGAACGACGACACATGGTATGTGGTCAGAAATACCAGAGGCGTGACCGGGTTCGTAGGACCTGGAAGCAAGCCTGTACCACTTACAGATGCTGAAATGAGACCGCTGGGAATCAAGGCTGACAATGTGGTCGTTGACTTTGACGAGGGAGATATGGTTGCGGTAATCGGCGGTGTATGGAAAGATACCGTTGGTGTTATCCAGGCAATGAATCACAATAAGCAGAGCGTGACGATCAATGTAGAACTGTTCGGTCGTGAAACACCGGTTGAAATCAGTTTTGCAGATGTTAAGAAAATGAATTAAGGAGGAACAATCCAATGGCAAAGAAAATCGAAGGATATATTAAGTTGCAGATTCCTGCTGGTAAAGCTACACCTGCACCACCAGTTGGTCCTGCACTTGGACAGCATGGTGTTAACATCGTAGAATTTACAAAGCAGTTTAACGCAAAGACAGCTGATATGGGAGATACAGTTGTACCTGTAATTATCACTGTTTACGCAGACAGAAGCTTTAGCTTCATCACAAAGACACCACCAGCAGCAGTATTAATTAAGAAGGCTGCTAAGATTCAGTCTGGTTCAGGTGAACCAAACAAGAAGAAAGTTGCTAAGATCACAAAGGCTCAGGTACAGGAGATCGCAGAGACAAAGCTTCCTGACTTGAATGCAGCAACAATAGAATCTGCTATGTCAATGATCGAAGGAACAGCACGCAGCATGGGTGTTGAGGTGACTGAATAGGCCGAAAGCAACTTAATGAGAGCGGGCGAAAGCACAGCTCGAATTTAGTGCGAGGTCGTTCTTTGAGATTAACGAGAGCGAGCGCAAGCGACGCTCGAGTTTAGCGAAAAGAACTTCCTTAATTTACACGATTTGAAGCAAGTTGAAACAGTGGGAGGGACCTCTCCCGATAATACCACAGGAGGTAAATAGTAATGAAAAGAGGAAAGAAATACGTTGAGGCTGTAAAGTCATACGACAAGTCAGCTCAATATGAAACAGCAGAAGCAATTGCTTTGGTTAAGAAGAATGCTACTGCTAAGTTTGATGAGACAATCGAAGCTCATATCAGAACTGGTTGTGACGGACGTCATGCAGATCAGCAGATCCGTGGCGCTGTAGTTTTACCACATGGTACTGGTAAAGACGTAAAGGTTTTAGTATT